>JAABUQ010000135.1_pt1 | contig 153861 bp, 142 predicted proteins | sample 5560001 | NCBI WGS metagenome assembly JAABUQ01 (sample SAMN10711888, study PRJNA513371) | rock metagenome | isolation source: Antarctica rocks | place: Antarctica: Victoria Land, Finger Mt nord | collected 2015-12-18
TCTCTTCCTTGAGAAGTTCCTGCACGACTTTGGCCTTGAAAGCGGCTGTGTACTGTTTTCTCATCATGCTCTGAGTCTATCTTATTCCTACCCTCTTCCGTGTTCAGATTTCTAGGGCCATTATAAAATACCACCAAAAGATCCATCTCCTCAAGAGGCTGACTGAAAGGAGTTGAGACAAAATAGAAGCGAGAAAGAGGGCAACCTTTTACTCAACTCTGGCTTCCAAGTGCTTTGCTATCTGCTCTACAGCAGCCAATCGTACCAGAAAGTAGATGTTTCACCTCCAGTGCTACCTCTGCTCGCAGGTTCAGCTCTTGTGTTGGTGCAACTAGTAGTAGAGTACTATGTGCTAAGTAGCCCCTTAACACTTTATAGAGCACGTGCACTAGATAGATTTTTGCCGATTTCTTTACGATCTTGCATGGCTGCGATTTCAAGAAGATAGCCCCTGCCACAATTCTTTTATAAAATGAGTAAGGACTCCCAGCAGTAGGAATGCAGCTCTATAGATTATGAAGTACAAGGGAAGGTACTAAATAGAAACCGGAGGTATTTGTGGCAAAGCAATACGATGTTTTCCTGTCTTTCAAAAATCTTGGGTTCGACGGAAAGCCGACACAGGATAGTATCCTTGCCGAAGACATCTGTCAATACCTGTTCGCACGCAAAATATCAGTCTTTTTGAGTACAATCGAGCTTGAATCTCAAGGTATATCAGCCTTTAAGAAGGCTATTGATGCTGCCTTGGATGCTGCCCGGGTGCTTGTAGCTATTGGTACAAGTACTGAGAATTTCGAGTCGGAGTGGGTGCGGTACGAGTGGGACAGTTTTTTCAATGACATTATCTCTAAAGTAAAACCCGACGGCAGAGTGTTTTCCTACATCGATGGAGTCGAGTTCAAAGCGCTTCCGCGTGCATTGAGGCAGTCTCAGGCAATTATTCATCGTGATGGTTCGCTTGAACTTCTTTATCGATTCGTTGCTAATGCACTCAACTTTGAAGTCGTTCCGTCCCAAATTATCATGAAGCAGCGATCTGAGCGCAAGCCCGTTGCAGAGGTAGAGTCTGTTCTGCGAGAAATTGATCGTATCATTTATGCACTCGCCAACTTTCACTCAAATCCAGAGGGTGTATTCTATCTATATCGGCCAGACACTCGTCGAATGTGATACGTTTCTTGATGACTATCACATTAACAATGAAGCGACGAATCTGATCAACGACCTCATCGAAGAACTTGATACCGACGAACGGCGCAAAGAGGGTCTGTTTGATCCTGTAATTTCGGTTGGCAAAGTACGCAGACTAATACATCGCCTACGGGAAATCCGTAAGCGGTTCATGCAACCTGAAGATGTCTAATCTAACTGCTTCTCTCAAGATTTGAACTACTCGATCATGCTTCGTATGATATTGTGTAGAAGTACACAGAAGAGAAATATTGTTAGATGCGTTCATAAAAAAGTACAGTGGTTTATTTAAACGTAACGAAAATAAATGCCCGATTGAATCAATTTCTCTCTGTATCAGTATTACGCTTCTTACGTTTTTCAACAAATGTATCGAAATCGCTCTTTGTGATGCGGTAGCCTCTACCTATGTCGATGGCAGCTAGCTCTCCAGACGTTATCCAGTTCCTTACTGTGCGCGGATGTACTCTCAACTGTTTTGCGATTTCCTCAACTGTCATAACCTCGTCTTCTTGCATGTGCTTTGCTCCCCAATAAATCATTCTTAGTTAGTATACTGTGTACGTCAATAATTTCCGAATGATCATCTATATGCCCTGAGAGATCATGTATTTACATAAGAGTTGCTATTTTACTTGCACTCGTGTAAAATGCTTTTAAATACCGATCTTTCTTAAGAGAGGATGTAAGGCAACAAAAAGATTAGCTAGATGAAAGGGGAGGCGAGGCAATTTTCAAAAGGCGCTGAAAAAGTGAAAAAGAAAATTTTCTAGTGTAATTATAGAAAGGGTTCTTAATATCCTTTTGCTAGCACCACGACAGTCTAAATTCAGTATATATAGATATAAAGCGCCTTTTTGTATATATACTTTACTCTTGATATAATAATGGTCAGTAAGTCAAGTAACTTTCCATTGAATCAGGAGTGATACCGGATGTCACAACAAGACAAAATTGTGTTACACGAGGTTTTACAAGACTTGGCAGATGAGTTAAGGAGGATTAAGCGTGAACGGAAGAAGCACCAGGAGGAAAGAGAAATCAACCCGCAACCTTGTGACATACAACCCATTCGAGTTTCCAAAGGATAAAGATGGAGTGCTCTACGTTCGTCAATCAAGTGATGTACAGCGAGAAAACAACGTTCACTCTTATGAAATGCAAACGGATAAGTTTGTAGAGCATTTTCGAGAGATGGGCTGTACTGGTAGGATCGATATTATCGAAGATGACGAAGGGATGAGCGAAACTCTGGACATCCACAAACGCCCGGGTATGTCACGTTTGATGAGGCTGATTGAGCAAAGAAAGATAGGGTGGGTTGGAGCAATCCACGTTAATCGTCTCTTTCGGGATCAGTGGATGATTAATCCAGATGTATTCATGAAAGCTTGCTATGAGAACGATGTGATTGTCGCAACGCTTCGTACCATCTTCAATTTCAAAGATTCATATTGCCAGCGCATTTTCAGAATTGAGGCAGAAGAAGCAGCCAGGCATCTTGAATGGATGAAACTGGTTATGGGAGGAGGATTAAGCACAGCAAGCGATCAAGGATTGTATGATGGGAGATACCTCAACGTCGGCTACATCGTTGATAGAAACGATCCTAAGAAAAAGAAATATGTTGTTTATCAACCTCATGCTGAGGTGGTTCAATGGCTATTCCGTCGATTTTTAGAGATGGACGGAAACTTTAGAGGGCTTTGTCGGGAAGTGGATAAAATGGAGTACCTGTTTCCGGCGTTCGAGCCCTGGGTGGATGAGAAAAATATGGGGGGAAAGTTTCGCCTGAAGGCAGATAGCCAGGGTCGATATAAACCAACTCAGACGGGTCTCTACGGTATACTCACGAATCCTATCTACATTGGTTGGTGGATACCGCGAGATGGTGGGTTAGTTAAAGATAATCACGAGGCAATTGTAAATGAAGGGCTATTTGTCTATGCCCATAAGCGGGTGAGCCGATTTACCCTTGAAGGTGAGAGACAGAGACCAGCCAAAGTCGTTCGCTTCGGTAAGGCTGAAGCTCTTTTGCGTAAAGTTGCCGCTGGATCAAAAGCAGCAATTTACGTGTGACCTGGGGAAAGGGATGCCTATTATTCATCGCTACCTATAACGAGCCGTACCAGTATGGAAATGACCATGGATTTCTCGTTGTCCGTTAAGCAGGCAGATGAGATTTTCTTGAGCAAGCTCTTTGAACGTGTTCAGAATCTCAATGTAGATGAAGAGTGGAGAGATAAGGGAGAACAAAAAAAGAAAGATTTGGAAAGGAGAGTAGGCCATATAGAAAAAGGGATTATGGAGGCTGAACTCAAAATGCAGCGAATAACAGATCTGCTCACCGACATCAACAATCCAGTCCCCGAATCCATGCGGTCTGACCTCTTACAAACCTACCGGGGGCTAGAAGCGAAAAAGGAAGATCTTGCAGTAGAAAAACTTACCTCTCTGGAAGATGAAAGTGATGACGAAATAATATATGAAGCACGCTCTATCATCCCTGATATCATTAACGAATGGCCAAACCTTCCGTTCGTTAAGCGTATGAAGTTTGTGGGTGCGTTGATTCACAGGGTCGTCTTTCACCGTGCTGCGCCAAGTTGGATCGAGATGCGAATAGAGTGGAAGGAAGATATTACTGGCTGGAATTTCGTTGACGTTGCCTATATCAGAATAACAGCGGGTGGTGGCAAGAGCTGGTCTGAAGAGGAAAATATTATCCTCTCAGAGATGTATCCGGAGAGCACACTACAGCAGATGCACAAGGCTCTGCCAAGTCGATCATGGTCATCGATTCAAAGTAGGGCAAGTGCTATAGGACTGCATCGAAAACAAGGAGCGGAGCCTTTAAGACCGAAGAACATTTATGAGCGGAGTCTCAGCTTGCAAGACTACGAGTACATGCAAGAGATTGGTGTGGCAAATGATATAGTTTTGTATTGGTCTTTCCTATGATGACCGCGCCGGCTTTCCGAAGCTGCTCCACCACCATCGCATCCTCGTGTGAAATATGCTCCGCCAGCACTCTAGAGCTCGCCGTCGTCCGCACATCTCTCACCGCGATCAGATCTTTAATCGCGATCGGAATACCATGCAGAGGGCTGCGATAGAGCCCGGTGCGCATCTCATCCTCAGCCTTATCGGCAGCCGCCAGCGCCTCATCGCGGATCACCGCAACAAACGCCTGAATCTCTTCATCCTGAGCGTCAATCTGCTCCAGAGTCTCCAGCACCAGTTCGGTAGGAGTTATGAGTCCTGAATGGATCTCGTCGGCCGCTTCACGTATGGAAGTATAAGGCATAAGTATTCGTCCCTCATCATTTCTCTCTATTGTATAATCGCCATCCAATGTCTAGCTCACTCATTATAGCAAACCCTTACTCATAGCCACCATACTAGACCAGCAAACCTCACTACTCATCACTGATGCTGCTCTTTGCCTTTTTGATCCGGCCGCGTAACTGAGAGCCTGATGGATACTTCTATCCTCTAACCGAAGATACCGACAAAATGAATAACTACGCGGCCAACATTCAATATCAACAGTACGACACCACGAGTCAACGTTTCCGGATCTCCCACATCGTCTCTGTAGCATACGTCCTCTACCCAGGAAATCGAGTTTACGAGGAAGCGAATGGAAAGATCGGCGGCCTCCCGCTCCGACCAAATATGTCACCCCATCTTCAACAAGCATTCAGACAAAAGCTCAACGACATTCTCTATGATACTGGCATCATCTAAAACTTCATATATAGTTTGACAACTAAGAAAGCACTCAGTATAATAGTTAGAAATACTCAAAGTGTTCACGCACATTTCTAACGATCTCTACTCAGGGATGAGACCGAGTATCTTTCTCTTCTAGAAGAAGATGATTTCAGGACAAGCAGCGCCATGAGAACGATGCCTGCGCCAGGTATTTGTTCTGTAAATCAGTCAAAGCAAGAATGCTTAACAACGAATAGCTTCCGTTGATACTATCCCATTTTCTTCACAATCCTCACTATTACATCCGCAAATCCTAAAAATCTCGCTTTATTTGTAGGATTGTAGCTTATCAATAGGGATAAGTAAAAAGATAGATACGTATCAACTTACACAAAATACCCTTTCATAAAGAGAGTGCCTAGCAACTTATATTGTAAACGGAGGAATGTATGCAAAAGACGCCCACGATTCAGTCTAGTACTAGAATGGAGGAAGCTCCGTCATCGCAGGAAGCGCTATACTCAGAACAGTACGTACCAGGAGTGATGCCTCCAACTTTGGGGACGTTGGATATGACGGTCACGTTTGTGGCCGCTATTTTCTATATCAGTAATTCTACAACGGCGGTGGGCGCGGGACCAGCCGCCTTTACCTACTGGATCGTCTGCGGTCTTGCCTTCTTTCTGCCCTGTGTTATCGCTACTGCTCAGCTTGGAGTGCTATTCCCCTACGAGGGATCGCTCTATATCTGGACACATCGAGCGCTTGGAGGGTTTTGGAGCTTCTTTACGGGCTTTTGTTCCTGGTTTCCTGGCGTACTTGCTATAGTGAGTGGCTTTGGCACAGCGGTTAGTTATGTACAAAACCTCAAAGCGGGATGGCTGGTTGAGCCGTGGCAGCAGGGGCTGGTCGTCATTTTTCTTATCGCATTCACTACCGTGCTTGCTCTTCAGCGGTTTCGCACCGTCCAAAACGTCCTCAATATGGTTATGGGTCTTGTCTTGCTCGCTGTTCTGCTGATTGGATTCGCAGCCGCCGTGTGGCTCTTGACCGGGCATCCCTCTGCCACCTCTTTTCGGCAGCCGGGCGATTGGAGTATCAATCCAGGAAATTTCTTTCTCTTTGGCTTCCTCGTCCAATCTTTCCTCGGAACGGAAGTGCCGCTCAATATGGCGGGCGAAATGGTCAGCAAGCGTTCTCAGAATATTATTAAGGATCATCTCCTATGGGGAGCTCTGCTGGTTTTCCTGGGCTATATAGTGACGACCTTTGCCGCACTGGTCGTGCAAGGACAGAGTGGAGCTTCTACGTCTTATTCTTTTGTCACTCTGGTAGGCCGAGTGTTTGGTGCGATCCCCGGAGGGATCACGGCCATCTGTTTGCTCAGCTTCTTTGTCGTTGGTCCCATTGTCTATAACTACGCATTCGCGCGCCTTTTGATGGTTGCCAGTATTGATAGACGTCTGCCCATAGGTCTGGCGAAGCTGAACAAACATCGAGTTCCGGTCAATGCTATTCTGTTTCAGTCTATCGTCGCCGTTGTTTTTACTGTGCTGATCTACTTCTTCATCCCCTATGTTTTCGCGGTTGGTCACGCGGCCGACCTCTCAAACGAGGTGTTTAACATCAGCCTGGCAGCCCTCACATTGGTCTGGCTTATTTCTATTCCTTTTTTCTTTATAGATGTTCTTGTCGTATTTTTCCGCGATCCGCAAGCCTTTCATAAGAAACGTATCGTGCCTATGTGGGTCATATGGGGCAGTGCTTTTCTGGGGATCGCTACTTGTTTGCTAGCAATTGTCGATACGATCCTCAATTCCTGGATTCCCACACAGGTAAGCAATGCTTCCTGGTGGTATATTGTTGGAGGACTCACCTTAACCTGCTTGATACTTGCTGTGATTGGTAGTTTGTTTGCCACCAGTGAGGCGGCATGGCAGCATTGGGAGTCCTGATGCTGAGTATTCCTTAAGCTGCGAAAAATGCTCTGTCGGAAACATTTTTCGCAAGTCGCTTTCTACGAGGAAAGATGTTTTTTCTTTTATTTGTACGGCTTCTTGGAGAGCCACAGAGATCTGGCATCTATAGCGCTCAAAATTTGGAGGTATTTATATGTTGGAGAGTCAGCCGATCGTGACAACCGAGACATTTGTTAGAGAAAAGAGAAAGCTGCGGAAAGAGCTGAATCTCTTCTTCATGATCTGTTTTACTGTCACAGCTATGGTAAATATTGATACACTTGGAGCTGTATCTTCTCAGGGCGGACAGGTCCTTCCCTGGCTCCTCATCTCCGCCCTCACCTTTTTACTTCCGTACGGATTGTTGATGGCAGAACTTGGCAGTACCTTTCCCGAAGAGGGTGGAATGTATTTCTGGTGTAAGCGAGCCGGAGGGCGGGCATTTGCCGCTGTCGCGTCCATCTTCTACTGGGTCTCTAATCCACTCTGGGTAGGGGGAACGCTTGCCGTCACGACCATCGCCGCCATCAAAACCTTCTGGTTCGGAAATCCTAATATGATGTTCGGCGGAAGTCCCGCTACGGATGCACTGACCGAGATAGTGATTGCGCTCATTTTTATTTGGGGCACGACCTGGAGCGCTATCCTCGCCTTGCGCATTGGAAAGCGATTTTCGGCTCTCGGCACGCTGCTCAAGCTCACCTTGTTAGGAGTTTTTGTTGTGCTTGCCCTCGTCTTGCTTTTTTCGGGATCGACGAAGGGTGCTCACTTCACTGGTAGTGACTTCTTGCCGAGCGCCAATTGGGGACTGATTCTCAGCGGCATTATTCCCATTCTCGTCTTCAACTGGGCTGGCCTTGAGTTGCAGAGCGGTGCGAGCGAAGAGATGTACAATCCTCAGCGCGACGTACCTCGCTCGTTGCTGAGATCCGGAGCGATTGCGGTAATCGCCTATGTTATTCCTATCCTGGTCATTCTCCTGGCGCTGCCGAAAGACCAGCTCTCGAACGCCGGTGCGTTTCTAAGCGCTTTTAAAGTAGTAGCAGGCGTCCTGCCAGGGCCTTTGGCAACGGGTCTAGGCTGGCTCATCGCCCTGGCTGTGATTGTCGCGCTGGCGTCCAGTGGTGGAACCTGGCTGATGGGCGCTGACCGTACGTATGCCGTTACCGCCCTAGATGGTGCTGCTCCCGCCGCCCTCGGACGCTTTAGCGATCGCTATGGAACTCCACTTACCACAAATCTCTTATCCGGTGCCGTCGCGACCGTTGCCATGATTGCAGCTATTCTCGTCACTGCGTTTGGCTCTGGGACAATCGTGACTCTGTTCTCCCTGGTACTGGGCTTCACCATATCGACAACAGCCCTTTCCTACATCTTTATCTTCGCATCATATCTCATCTTGCGCTATAAATATCCCAACGTTCTCCGTCCATATGCTGTACCCGGCGGGATGGCGGGAGCGTGGATCGTGACCATCCTCTCCATCGCCTATGTCGCGGTGGCCGGCTTCTTCACGCTCATTCCCACCGATGATACCGTCAATAATGCGCATCTTAGCCGCCTCACGTACGAGTTGACTCAGTTTCTGCCGATCGTTCTTGTGCTTCTGGTCGCCGGGCTGTTCTATGTGTTAGGACAGCGAGAACTACGACAGACGAGGAGTGTGCCAGAGGAGATAAATGTCGCAGTCAATGTGCAGGGGCAAGAAGGGGATTAGCTGTCTACACGGAAACCGAGCATTAGTCGCGAGAGCGGCGCTGGTTTCCGTATAAAATCTTAAATGGACAGAAGCCATTGCAGAACACAGCGCACATTTGTGTTGTGAGCATCAGAGTAAAACTGCCGATCAGCCAGTTCATCTGACCCTGCAATGACCTCGTCGAACGGATAGTTGATCTGCGCCGCTGCATCTTCGAGATCGGCCTCGGTTGGGGAGTGGGTCTTTAGAAAGGTGCGGCAGCGCTTTTCGACTTCGCGCAAATATACCAGATTTTTCTCCACCATTTCTATACCCGTCGTCTTTCCATGCGAGCAGAGTACTCGTTGAGGGTGAAGAGCAAGAAAACTCTCTAATGTTGTAAACATCGGCTGAACGCCAGCCGCCTCATTCAAGCAAGGAATCGGATTCTCGACCGCATCAAACGCCAGAAGCAGACGGATCTCAGGAAGCCATGCCGCGATATGATCGGAATGATGACCGGGAGCCGGAAGAAGCTCAATAGTCAGATCTCCACCATGTATAGTAAAGGTATGCTCAAATGTCATCGTGGCCGGTGTCAGCACAACAGTGCGAAAAGTCGAAGATTCCTCCTGGAACTGCTTCAGTTCGACACGTGCCTCATTTGAGCTTAAACGGGTAAAGCCGTGCGTATGAGCAATAATGGGTGCCGCATGCTCGCCCGTAAAATAGCTATTTCCCCAGGCATGATCCCAATCGGCATGGCTATTGACAACAAGAAGCCGCCTTCCCCTAAGCTCATCTTCAACCGCATGCATTGCGACGTCCATATCTTCAGGACAAAGAAAAGTATCACAAACGACGAGATAGCGGTCAGTGATGAGAGCATATGCATCCACCTCCATCACCTCAGATCCCTGCATCGAAAAAGCCCGCCTGAACACACGCACCCGCTCATCCTCACTCATCCCCGGAACAAGAAAGACTCCATCAGAACCTATCATATTCTGCCTCACTTTCTCTTTTATCTAAAATAGTGGATACTCGGTGCAGATGGCGTTGAGAGCTATCTACAGAGAAGCCTTTTCAACTTAACATCACTCCATCATCTCTCTGCACTTCACGGGTGTCATCCAATACATAGCCAGTTCATTATAACAAAACTTTGCCTATCGTCACCATGATGCATAAGTATGTAAATAACTATTGCCAACATTTTTACTGCCTGCGTATTATCCTGTATGTAATAATTCTTGATGAGATACCTAAAAGTCCCAATAAAAATAATAAATCATTTGAACGTACACAAGACTTCCGAAGACGCTTTGACGCCCTAAAGCGAGCCTAAGAAGACTTGTGAGGAGAGGAAAATATGAGTAAACTGAAACATAGAGAGACAAGACTCTAATATATGAGTTAGAGTAAAAAGGTCTGCTACAAAAAATGCGCTAATAAGGCTAGAAAGGATTGTAGTGGTCGCAGCAGTGATACCTGAAATAGGTATGAAGAAGTTTGAAATACTTCTGCTGTGGTAAATAAATCTGCGTTGTGGAGTGTAAACTTATCGAGAAGATAGTTTTAAGGAGATTTATTTGTGACATCCTCAGTCTCTTCTTCCGAAGTACTTGACCCACGAATCATTCTGGATATGAACTATGCGTTTGCACGTACAGCTATGCTCGTAGCAGCTATCCGCTTGCGTCTTTTTACTCATCTGGCGGATGGTCCTGCAACCGCGCCTGATCTGGCTATCCGGGTTGGAACAACATCCGCTTCCATCGCCAGATTTCTTGCTGGTCTGCAATCGCTCAATCTCATTGAGCGCAGAGGAGAATTGTATGAACTGACTCCACTGGCACATAAATTTTTAGTTGAGGGGAAGCCGGGTTATCTTGGTGCCGATGCGTTGGCTATGCTTGATTATTTACCTGCCTGGTTTGAACTGGACCAGACACTACTTACAGACGTGCCGTACCGCGATCTTGGCGATGCGGCATGCGCAGAAGCATTTTTTGCGCCGCGTGTACGTGATCTTTTTGCGCAGATCCATCCTGCCGCCACGCGTACGGCCGCAGAATTGACGTTAGCTGTGCCTGATGAGAATAGACCATTGCGTGTGCTTGATATTGGCGCTGGTAGCGCGCCCTGGAGTGCCGCATTCGCATTGCGCTATCCATCGGCGCTGGTAACGGCTGTAGACCTGCCTGCGGTTGTGGAGCAAGGTCGTCAGCAGATCGAAGATCTTGGTCTGGGTGAGCGTTATACATGGCTGGCCGCCGATATGGAAGCGGCCGAAATTGCTGTTGAGAATTATGACCTGGTGATTGTGGCCCATGTCTGTCGCTTTATCAGTGATCAGCGAGTACAGTCGCTGCTTCGTCGGGTAGCAAACAGTCTCTGTCTTGGTGGAACGCTGATCATCGCTGATATCTTTTACTCTGATGACCGTACAGGACCACCAGCAGCAATTACTCTTGATCTTTCAATGTTAGTTAATACAGCTCAAGGTCGTATAAGGACATGTGCCGAGGTGTCCGCCTGGTTAAGCGACATGGGGTTGCATGATATACACAACCTTCATTCGGCTGGACCATTTCCTGTGATTATCGCTCGAAAAGAAGAGAGGATATAATGCGTCGCGTCGTTATTTCTGGACTAGGCATCGTCTCTCCAGTGGGTGTTGGCAAAGAAATCTTCTGGCAAAACTTGTTGGAGGGAGTGTCCGGTGCAAAGTCACTTGAACAGGTTACCTGCTGTAACCTTTTTGGTCAGCATGAATTTGGTGCTCAAGTCGTGTGTGAAGCCACAGATTTTGATCCAATTCTTCATCATGTTCCACCTGCTTATCAGGCAGCGGATCGCTTTATCCAGTTTGCATTTGCTGCCGCGTATCAAGCCTTTCACGATGCTCGATTAGATCAGGGAATCTGGGAGAAAACGCGTGCAGGCATTACCCTGGCCACCGCAATTTGTGGTACCCAAATGCTTGACCTGGAATATACAAAAGCGACCAATAAAGGACAGGAGTCTTTCCACCCAGAACGTGTTTCACCTCATCTCTATTCCGCAGCAATGGGCGGTTCGGCTTCCATCATGTTAGCGGCGCATTACGGCTTCCAGGGTGAGTGCTTGACGCTTTCAACTGGCTGTATTGCTGGCCTGGATGCCATTAGCTATGCATATGAAAGCATCGCAAACGGGGATCACGATGTGATGCTAGCCGGAGCTTCTGAAGCTCCGATAACTCCGATTACTATTGCCGCCTTTGATATTATCAACTGCCTTTCGCATCATACTCTTGATGCAAAGACGGCATCGCGTCCTTTCAGCGTTGATCGCGATGGCTTTGTGCTTTCCGAAGGCTGCGGCATCGTGGTACTTGAAGAGCTGGAGCATGCATTACAGCGCAATGCACCTATCTATGGAGAAATCCTGGGGTACGATGTTACCGAGCACGCTATTCATATGACTGACATGTCGCCCGAAGGGCGCGATCTGGCGCGTGCGATTAATGGTGCTTTATGTAACTCTGAGATTTCCGCGCGTGATGTAGACTTTGTAAACGCGCACGGTACATCCACACCACAGAATGATTACTACGAGACCCTGGCATTAAAAGCCTCTTTAGAAGAACATGCGTATGCTATCCCGGTCAACTCGACCAAATCAATGCTTGGACACTCACTGGCGGCAGCTAGCGCAATGGAAGTCGTCGCCTGCGCTCTGAGCATGCAAACGCAATCTATTCATCCCACCATCAATCTGCATGAGCCTGATCCGCGTTGCGATCTCGATTATGTTCCTCATCATCAGCGCCCATATTCCATGAACACGCTGCTTACTACGGCAAGTGGCTTCTCAGGTCTCCATGCGGCAATGCTCATTGGAGCATATCAAACGAAAGAAGCACGATGACAAGAATAGTAATCACTGGCATGGGCGTTATCTCTCCGTACGGTGTTGGTCCTGCACTTCTCTGGCAGAAGCTGACTGCGGGAGAGAGTGCGCTCAAAGAGTTGACGGGTTTCGATACATCGCATATTCAATGTCGGGTCGGTGGACAACTTACTGATTTTCATGCAGAGCAGTATCTCTCGCCGCGCACCATCCGCAAGATTGATCGCTTTTCGGTCTTTGGATTGATTACAGTTCAAATGGCCTTGCAAAATGCGGGTTTGCTGTTGGATAATGCGAAACCGATTTGGAGCCAGCAAGAGGATGGCGGGAATCGTGTAGGCATCACAGTGGGCAATAATCTTGGTGGCTGGGAGTTTGCGGAGCGCGAGTTGCATAATCTCTGGACTGGGGGAGCGCGTGATATTAGTCCATATATGGCAACCGCCTGGTTTCCCGCTGCCGTCCAGGGCAATGCCTCTATCCAATTTGGCATCAAAGGAGTTGGCCGCACTTTTCTTAGTGATCGTGCTGGCGGCGCATTCGCACTCATGCATGCAGCAGATGCTCTAACACGTGGAAAAGCTGACATCATGCTTGCCGGAGGCACAGAAGCACCTTTCTCGCCGTACGCAGCATTGTGTTACGAAACGTCGGGGCTCATGTCAAAACAGGCAGTTAGCGGCTCTAGCACTGTCTATCGTCCCTTTGATACAGACCACGATGGTCTTGTTACTGCTGAGGGAGGGGCCTTCTTTGTTTTAGAGCGTCTGGAAGATGCGCGAAAGCGCAATGCGCCTATTCTCGCTGAGCTTGCTGGCTGGGCTTCTTCCAATGATGGTTATGATCCCGTTCGCGTTGCCCCTGATGGACAGCGCTATGCAGCAGCTATGAGCTCGGCTCTACAGCGAGCGGCTGCACGTCCAGACGATGTGGATTGCGTCTTCGCCGCCGGTTCCGCCGTCCCAACTGAAGATATTTCAGAAACGCGTGCCCTGCACCTGGCATTCGGAGAAGCAGTCTTCCATATTCCTGTCAGTGCCCCAAAGTCAGCTTTTGGAAATCTTTTTGGTGCCGCTCTGCCACTCGATCTGGCAATTGCCACAATTGCCATGCAAGAACACGTCATCCCAGCAACACTCAATCTGGATCAAGCGGCTCAGGAGTGTGACCTGGATTATGTTCCTCAGATTCCACGCTCCATCGACCGTTTTGATACCTGTCTGCTCAATGCTCGTGGTATCGGAGGAACGAATGCGGCTCTGGTGCTGCGTCGTTGGGCAGAGGAGGATGCCTCAAAAGCTCTATAGTGATGTTCCTCTATGCAATTTCCTACGGATTGCATAGACAGGAATAGAGAACGTACTTTAAATAGTTCCATAAGGAGAATTCTGTGGTGAACGATTTTACGCGGGCCCAGTTGGCCACGCAAATTGAGGAGTTAGTGCGTGAGCACGTTGGCAGTCCGACTCCTATTCCATTGGATGCGGACCTCATCAACGATCTGGGAATGGATTCGCTGGAGCTTGTCGAACTGGGTCTCAAGCTAGAAAAGCAGCTCGGTGTGAAATTTTCCATTGCCGATATTCGTCGCTGTGTCACGCTTGATGATGTTATTCAACTGGCATCTCAGGTCATTCAGGGCCAGAGCCAGGAAAAAGCTGAGCGCGTATGAGTAAATGGCCTGTGCAGCACATCCAGGAGGTCGCAGACGGGATTGTGACCATCATTCATGGTCATGGTGAGGTTGGCGTCTCCAATGCCAGCTTCGTAGTCGAAGACGGGCACGCATTCGTCGTGGATACAATGACTTTTCCCGAGATGACCACAAACATGGTGCATGAAATCGCCAGGCGGGGAGCACGTGTTGAAACGGTTTTAAACACACATCATCATATTGATCATATGGGGGGCAACAAACTCTTTCAGAATGCAAAGCTTCTCGCCCATCCCGAATCAATTCGTGCAGTGCAACGCTTAGGCTTTCCCGCGAAAATTTATGATCGTTTAATGCCACAATTTAGTGGTCGCTTTGACGATCTTGAACTAGTCATACCCGCGCCCATTCAGGAACCGCTTATTCCCCCTCGCGGAGGCGAACTGCACGTTTTTCAGCCTGCTCATACCGCCGCTGATACGACGGTATGGTTTCCAGAGGCGCGGGTGCTACTGGCTGGTGATATTTGTTTTATCAACGTCGTGCCGTTATCCGTCAATGGCCTCATCTCAGGCTGGATCAGGGCTCTTGATGCATTGATCGCGCTCAAGCCAGCTATCGTTGTACCCGGACATGGCCCGGTCGGCACATTAGCGGACCTGATAACCTTGCGAGACTACTTTATAGCTCTCGAACGCGGAGGACGGCAGGCGGTAGCTGAGCACCTATCACTGCAGAATGCATTGGCTCTCTTTGATCCGGGTCCCCTGAGCGACTGGATTGAAGCTGAGCGTCACGAGATTAATCTGGAGCGGGCTATGCAAGAGGCGCGAGGCGAGATCAGCGCCAGAGATCTATCGACAATGCCGTCTAGCGCCCGCAAAGCATAAGAGTTTTGCCTTGTCGTTGATGTACTGGCTCCTGAATAATTCAGGAGCTGGTTCATGCAGCGGCATTTATGCTATCTCTCATTTCTATTGAACAGAGTTGATGAACAGAGTTGAAAGGAATACACACATGCCACAGGCACAATCCTCAATCGTCATTCGCGGCGATGCTGATAAAATTTTCGCTATTACAAACGATATCGCTCGCTGGCCCGAACTCTTTCACGAGTATAGCCAGGCCAAAGTGCTCTCGTTCGATCGCTTTGATCGCTTTGCCAAAGTCGTCTTCCAACTAACGAATGCTGAAGGTGAAACCTGGCAATCCTGGCGCATCCTGGATTTCCAGGAGCGCATGGCCATTGCGACGCGTGGTACTCCTAAATTCCCGTTTCTCTATATGCATCTCACCTGGACCTACGAGTCTGTAGAGGACGGTGTGCGTATGACTTGGTTACAAGACTTCGAGATGGACCCCAAAGCTCCTGTGACGAATGAGCAGGTTGTTATAAACATGAACAATCACATGCAAGAGAATCAGAAGCATTTTAAAGAAATTCTCGAAGCGATGGCAGAAGTTCACTAGAAGAGCTAGTACATTGCTGAGGCAGATGAAATCCATATTCGGGCTCTGCTCCAAAAAGCCAATCAAATTGGTTTCAACCTGAATTTTACTCTGCCTCAATGCGCTATAAAACGATAGAACGTATTGAAAGATGGAAAAATAAACGCACGAAACTAGTAATAATTGGCTATTAACAATCTTTCAGTTATCTTTTGATATCAGTATAGTTACTATTAAAGTATATAGAAAATATATACAAATAAGTGCTGATGAGCTAGTATATTGCTATTATGCTTTTCTATATCCTATCTATCTTATAGCCTTATAGTAGAGATAAGGAAAGCTCAATAAAGCTCATCAATTTGAATCAGTGTATAGTTTTAAGTTGGTATCAAGAAAGGACTCGCCCATGAAAATTTCACTATCACGTCGCAGCTTACTTAGTCTTGTGATTCTGGGAGTAGCGGTCTGTGCCGTTGCTTTCACCCTATTCTCTGCTAAACCTTTTCTAGCTCATGCAGATGCAAAAACTCTTGAAGGAACATGGAGTACGCAGACGCACTTTGTGAGTGGGCCACGCACTGGTCAGACAGAAACAGGAACGATAGTATATGCAGCCGATGGAACGCTCACAAGCCAGACGTCGAGTGGCGCGATCGGCACGGGCACGTGGAGTATGACCAGCAAACTCGGTTTCCATTCTGAATTTACAGAGCAAATATACCAGAATGGACGAAATATTGGCTATGTCACTGTTGTCGAAGATGGAACCCTCTCAAAGAACGCAAAGACAGATAGCGCACAAGGCACGGGCACTCTTTCCGTATATACACCTGGTGGTACTAAGCCTGTGGCTGTAAATGGTACAGTAACAGATCGCGTGCGCATCAAGAAGGCTGGCAATGGAGGAGGCAACTAGGGGAAGGGAAACTAGCAAAAATATTTTTCATTCGTGTCAAATATTGTGTTGCTAAGAAGGTAGTTTCTCAGCTTGCACCTATATTGATAATTATCAGTATAGGTGCAATAAAATTACAGAGTATCAGAGACGGTTGAGAGAAGATATCGCGCTTGTTCCGCTAGTTGGTCTACAACAAATACGACATCTTTGCCTGCCTCCTGCCATTGACGTAGCTGCCGTGATTCATAGAGCCTGTGCCCTAGTTGACCAGCCATCGGTACGTCAAGAGATAACTGCTCAGCCCAGGCTTCTTTGGCTGGATATGATGGATGACTCAGGGCTGACTCAATTAACATGGCAAGTAGCAGCGTTTCCAGTTCAGTATCCTGAGAACCGAGAATATGAAGATTGCCATTTTTGAGAAAAGGGGTTTTGTCGATCAAAGAGCTTGCGCCTGACGTATTATCACGAGCAGCATAGCGAACTTTGCGTACATTTGCCATGCGTATAGCTCCGATACACATAGGACAAGGTTCAATAGTAGAATAGAGGACGCAAGTACGTGGATTGACTGTATCCCAATCCGTCTGAGTTAGAGCATTGAGCTCTGCATGCGCCAGACGATGTCCATGCAGCACTGTTTGTTCTGTCTCTGCCGCGACCTTTTCGTTGATACGATTGCGCCCGCGAGAAACAATATGACCATCGGCATCAGTAATTACTGCGCCATGAGGCAGTGAGCCCCCTCTATAGGCGATCCATGCCTCCTCTATAGCCGCCTGCCAGGGTTGGGAGAGACGTTGCCAGATCAAATAATCTTCTCCTTTTGATTAATATTGCACTTTTAATGATGGCGTGTCGAAAACAGAGCACTAGATGGCTCTGCCTTCCTACGCACCTCCATCGTTTGAACCTGTGAGATTGATAGAAAGGACCTCGTTCAGATTTTTAAGCGAGCGTTGCACACTCTCAAGTGAAGGATGACGTGGCGTATCGTTTTCCACCAGATAGTAGGCTGTGCCACTTGCCATTGCAGCTTTATAATACGCTGCAATATCCAACGTGCCCTCACCCACCTCCGCGAAGGTATGTTCAGCAGTCAAGTCCTTAAGATGAATAAGTGGCACTCGGCCTGAGTATCGCTGGAGATAAGACACAACATCGACACCAGAATAGGCCGCCCAGCCGGAATCTAACTCTAATTGCAAATATGCTGGGTCAGTTGCAGCCAGGAGAATGTCGAGCAGATATTCCCCTTTATCTTGCTGTTCATCCTGCACAAAATCAAAATCGTGATTGTGATAGACTAGTGAAATGCCACGCTGAGAACAACGTTGACCAATCGTGTTTAGATGGGCTGCTAGTTTGCGATAACCCGCCTCGTCCGAACTACGCCATTGGGGAGTCAGTGTAGGGATAGCAATGTAAGGACAACCGATATCAAGACAATAATCTATTTCAGCATCAAGATTCTGCTCTAGCAAGAGCAGGCCGACATGTGAGCCATAAGCTTGCAAGCCCAGATCGGTCAATAAAGCCGCCACCTCTTTTGATGGAAGTTTTCCATAACCAGCAAACTCCACTCCCTGATATCCCATCTCTGCCACCCGTCGCAAGGTCAACTTGAAATTGCTTGCCATTTGGTCTCGCACTGTATATAATTGCAGTCCTATATGTTGGTTCGTCATGAAACACTCCCTATCTCTCTTTTGGGGATTTCTAACGGGAGAGATAATAAATTGATAGGAAGCAACTTATTAGTGCTTACCGTCGCTTTTTAGACCCGATTCAGAGAGTTCAGCCTGACCAGTATATGTATACACAACCTGACCCAGATATCCTTCTCTTTTATATTGACTTCCCATCTCATCTCTATGAGCCAGCATGTCAGGTCTCGCCAACGCTCTCTTGAGGTCCTCAGCACTGCGCCAACGCGCAAGATTTGTAACCGTCTTCCCATCAAAGCTTCGTTGAAGAGTAGCAGAAATAAAACCAGGCTGATGGCGCATCACATCTTCTGTAACCTGAACTAATGATTGTACTACCTTCTCCTGATCCTCTCTATCAACAGTATGAAATGTATTGATGAATATCGTGTCTGCCGAATCGTTCGGTTTTGTTTCTGAAGTGGTATCGAACATACTATCTGTCCCTTCTTTTTTATCCTGTAAGAAAAATGCAAGTATACATTCTCCAAGCTTCGCAGTCGGACAACAGCCCGCTCTGCTATCATTGCCTCATACTCATATGATGGCTTTCTTATCAGCATTATAACTTATATACTAGTTCTAAATTAAAAAAGCAATCTAAGGCTTACCTTTCACCTATAGATTTACGCATGCTAATAAACCCTGCATTGATAAAATCTTCTAGAATAGATGGTACTTACATAACTATTTCTTGACAGTCACAAAGATATTCTGTTAGTCTTATACAAGAGATATTGTGTCTAATGTAGTCAGTCTAACCAAATATGTTTATTGTTGTGCTATCGTTGTAGAAAATGGGAGATAGAATAATCGATGCAGTCATCATCACTATCACAGCCACAATGGCCTCAAGGACCCAACAAACAACAAGTAGATCGAGAACGTTCGATTATTAATTGGTGGGTTCGTATAACCTCTCCCAGCCCAAACAACTCCAAGAGGTCGCATAACGCATGGCGTGAGGAAGTTGCAAGTCTTATTTTTATTCCTATAATGTTCAATGTGTTATTGCCTATTCCGGCAGCTCTGAACAGACCAATTCAACTTGCGATCCTTGGTGTTGTCTTCCTCATCGATGTAGGTGCACTCTTATTAAAACGTGCAGGTTTCATGACGGCGGCTGGATTAATATTGATGTCGACGACCGAATTGGGATTATGCACCAGTATTTTGAATCTAGGAGGGCGCTTTGATTCGATAAACTTGCCGTTGTACGACGACTTGATCCAGGTAAGCCTGTTGTCTATGGCATTCTTCCCGCCGCTTGTTGCCTTTGGCATTGTTCTTATTAACTGCGGTTTTCTTATTGCTACATTAGTGCTCTTACCACATGCACCAGACCTGAGTCAGCATCTGGCCGCCAGTCTGACAAGTGTTATCATCAGTCCTATCACGCTACAAATTATTTCAACATTTTTGGCCTACATCATTGTGGCTGCACTGATTAAGGCTATTCGTCGGGCAGATAAAGCAGAGCAGCTCGCGGCACTAGAGAGCCAGGTGATCGAGCAGCAACGTAAGGATATTCAACTCAAAGAGCAGTTGAATTTTGGAATTACGGAGATTCTTTCGACTTTAAATGAGGCAGCCAACGGCAATTTTGCTGCACGAGCACCGCTTAAGCAAGATAATGCATTATGGCGCATCGGCTACTCAATCAATAACCTGCTGGCGCGTGTACAAGGGTTCAGAAACGAAAAGGCCGAATTAGAAAAGACACGTCGGGTAGCGGCTCAACTTACAACGATGCTCAGGACAGGTCAACGCCTCGACCTGGAGAATTGGACTGGAACATGTCTTGATCCTATCATTGTAGAGATGATGCGACGTTCGTCTACACCACCTTCTCAAATGCCCCCACAGCGTCCATCACAGACAATCCCTCCTATTAGACCAACGCGCCTGAATGCGCCATAAACTCGTATTTGCTAAAATATGTTTTTTGAGTAGCAAATAGGTGCCGATAAAGTGTGATTAGCCATGAATGCTACTGCCGGACATAGCTGCGCTCGACAACGACTTGACTCTAGATAATATATCTTCGTTCAGGTCTGGCCGTCATGAGCCTTATCAGTCGCCTCCTCGCGGATCACCGCAACAAACGCCTGAATTTCTCCATCTCGAGCATTGATCTCTCCAGAGTCTCCAGCAACGTCGAACATCGAAGATCCTATCAATTATGACCCAGAATCGGTCAAACGCTGTAGGTTTGTTGCATCTGGAGACAGTGCACCTGTTGTAGGTGCAGAATCGACTGAAAACCTATTAGAAGTATGCGATAAAAAAGGTGTGCTAGGAGTTACTTGCACTATTCCCTTAATGTGAAGCACGTACATCAAGCGCTTAATTTGAGGGAATTGACTGCTAGAGTCAGAAAGAATAGCCGGTAAATTCTGTCTATTATGTTCAATAATGGTCGTCAGTTCATCGAGGTCTTTTATTAACAGCCTGGCGTAGATATCTGCCTGCCCCAGGCGTGTCAATCGATCAGCCATCAAATTAAGGCTGGCAGCAAGTGGCAAAAGCTCACCTCTAGTCAAGGTGGCGCGTGCGCGCCAGTTTCCATTAGCCAGGCGAGCTTGTACACCTTTCAAATGAACTATTCCATCTTCTAATTCAGTATTGTGCTGTGTTACCTTGGTGGCCTGCTCCTCAATGTAGTGATTTGCCATTGCCAAACTTTCGAGGGCTTCGCCCTGTTTCCGTGTCAGACGCTGATTCTCTGCAATCGTCACTATTTGCCTTATAACTACAATTGTAATAACGAAGATTGTCGCAAATAGGAGAACAGGACGTATAACAATTTGAGTACTATTAGAGGAGAGTACGTTGAGAGTGAGCACGAACAAGAGCAGAGCTAGAATGATATATGTAATAATTTGAGCAAGGCTCAAAGAAGTCTCAATATGCCTGCGTAGGCGTTGCTTAAGTGTTTCATCTGCTGTTCGAGGAAGGAAACGCCGCAGGTATGCAGCCACTCCAATTGTTAATGTACCGAGAGGCCAACCCAGATCAACCCACGTGCCTTCAGTGTATGTGCCGGCGTTCTGTAGTACATTAAAAAGAAAGTCGGACGTCGCAAATAAACAGAGACCACAACCAAGAATCAGAAGAGCAGTACGCCTTGCTGTAGTCAGGTAAAGCTGGTTTTGACCTCTTAGGAGCAGAAAGATTACACAGCTCACCAGGCCGATATCCGTAATAGGATAGTAGAGACCGAGGAATTTTGCTAATAGATTCTCACTGGAAGTTTGCGCCAGTGAACCGAGCAAAATGTACCAGCCGATGCTTAAGAGCGATCCCATTGCAATAAGGCAATCTAATACAATAAGCAATCTCTTAGAAATTGTATTCGAAGAAGAGGGTTGAAGGAGGAGCCCCGCGAAAAACAGAGGTGGCAGAGCAGCATAGCCTATATCAGCAAGCGAAGGAAAAGTATTCTGATGTTTGAGAGTGTAGTAACGCCAGACGCATTCTCCCAATCCCCACATGAGTGAGCCGCATCCAATCAAAGTCCAGCTCATCTGCTCGTTAGCAACCCAGGGCTCTATAACTGTCTTATCAGAACTTGAATAGCTGGTTGTGAACATCACAACTAACCCACCGACAATCGCACCCGTAAGCGGGCCAAATTGCCAGACAATGCCACCTAAGTGAAAGAGAACGAGTACAACTATAACGACTCCCAATCCTACGACCAGGCTAATGAACAAGGATAATCTTGATGGCATTGGTCACCTCTTTGTCACAAATATTAGGGCTTATTTTAAAGCAAAGTTAAACTGCAAGTAAGAAAATACCAAGTATACAAAGTACGATTCCGCAGAGCTGAATTCTTTCGGGATGCTCGTGATAAAACATCACTCCAAAAATTACCCCGACCAGGCTATAGCTAGAAGCTATGGCTGAAGTAAATCCGATGGTGGTAATTCTCGTATCGAGACTAAAAATGAGTACAGCGATGTTTTCCAGAATGCCAGCCAGGACTACAGAACTTATCCACCAATTCTTCCCTGTTCTTAGCAAGCCTTTATTACTGCTGGATTGGGTCGATCGAAGTTCAGGGATGCTATAGAGTGGTGTCTGTTGTTCAGGCAAAAGGGCAGAAGAATGTACTATGGGAACTATAAGAGTACGCCGTAGCGATGAGGGCCTTGAATGAATGCTTGCGCGAGCATTTGAGCTAAGGACAAGAGTTGGGAAGTCAGCGAGAGATTTTGAATCGGTAAAGCTTACAGTATGTTGATACGATGCGCTATGGCTGCCGTCGAGGTATGAAGGGCCGTCGTTTTCGTTCTGTGCAACGACAACTTTCTTATTTCTAAAGGCTTCTATCTTAGAACGTTGCGTCGCTACTAAAAGCGTTAGGAATGCAAGACTAAACACTCGTGTCCATAAAACGGGCAAAAACCAGCCGGATATTGATGCAGAAACACCAATGCCAAAGTCCATAAGGCCGAAGGCAATCATTGCAGCGATTGCAAAATAAATACCCCTTTTAAAAAAGAAGAATTTTCGTGCATGAAAAATTTGACGCAGTTCTCTTATACTTGTAGAAGCTAGTGTAACGCCTACAAGTACAACTACAATGCAGCTCATTCTTGATAGAGATGCTTGCTCTCGATGAAAGAGTATAGAAAGAAGAAAAGTAAGACAGGAACTACTGGCTGTAATAGGGCTTACTAATGCAACTGGCCCCAGTTCCAACGCGTAATAAAAAGCATAGTAACCAATAGCCGCACAGAAACCTGTGAGAATCCCGATAAGTGCACTTATCGGCAAAAGCGCAAATATTAAATTATAATGCCAGAACCAGAAGACCAGGCAGCCACAAAAAAGCAGAGCGATCATCCCTGCTAACTGCGAAATAAGGGTCGTCCTTAGGGTTCCAACATGACGAGCTACAAGTGTTACAAAGATATCGGCAGAGCCCCATAAAAGTGCTACGAGCACTCCTAATCCGGCACCAATACTAGCATTCATAGCATTGTGTACCTTTCTCGAAACCAGCATTTTCCTCTACTCTCATTTTTTATGCTGGTATCACAAAAAAACATATTAAAAAATATTAATGTTCTTTAATATAAGACGCCTCCAATACATTTGGATAACAATGGTTCTATTTGATATCTAACATTTGTTCACGTTTTACTTATTTTTAGTAAAAACTGATCTTTTTCAGTAGGAGGAGAGGAGATTTAAATGAGAGATTTTGGATATGCAGACTTTGCTTCTATAGAACTGAAGCGGCCTACAGAGAGGCTTGACAGGCTACTACCTGTCAAGATGAAAGGATAGTAATCCTGATTTTCTAATTAGTATTTATGGACGTAAGCGGTCCTGATGTAGAATAGATGATAACTGTTTTGTGGAAAGTGTTTGTTGAGTGCTTACATCGAGTGTGAGAAGGAGGTAGTTAGCGGTGCACGCTGCCATCCGGCATAGTTGCCCCCGTAAGTGACTTAGCCTTAGATAATATATCTTCGTTCAAGCCAGTGGCGTCGCGGAGGTTAGCTCCGGCCAGATTCGTCCCAGTCAGGTTCACGTTATGCAGGTCGCAGGCGTGGAGGTCGGCGTTGGCCAGATTGACGTTTGAGAGGTTGGCGAAGGTGAGGTTCACGTCGCTCAACGTCGCCCCCCGCAGGTCGGCTCCGCTCAGACTGATTCCTATCAAGTAGGTATCGCGTAGATCAGTGTTTGCTAGATGTGCTCCGCGTACGTCTGCTTCGCGCATGCTTATAATGCGCCGGTCGTTACTAATCAGGTTCGTTTGATAGAGAAAGCGTAGAAGTGCTGCCTTGCGGTCAGGGTCCAGCCGGCGCAGCGTTTCTAGAGTGTAGGCATTCGCCACCAGTATGCTTGCGTCGGAAGCATGAGCGTGTAGAAGGTTGTCATGGACCATCAAGTCCGCAATCTTGTCTCTGTAGTTCGACAGAATGATTTCGCGCTGCTGATCGGCTGCTATGCTGAGCGCCAGGTTTCGCTGTTGATCACCGAGCGCGCGACTACTCTGATTTTGCTGAATACTGAGCCATAGGACGCTGGCGATAAGTAAAAATCCAAGAATTGGCAAGAGAAGCCGCTCCCAGGCCGGTTTTATACTCACTGCTCCTGGCCGCTGTTCAACCCGCTCAGGGACGTTTTCTTCCATCGCAACAACCCTCTCGTTTCCTATCTACATGCTGGTGCTTCTATGCTAGCTTACGCTATTTTTGTGATTATGTACAGCTACAGAATCCGCATAGCGACAATCCCTCATGGTTGTTGTGAACGTACCTCTGGTTAGCCACCAACGACAAACACGAGGGATTGTCGCTATGCGGGCAATGTTTTATACAATAAAAAGGCAGAAGGAGTGCTAAAAGAACTACTGTGCTATCTATAGTGACATACTTCGTCTTCTTATATGGTATGATGCTACTGCATCACTAAACGTAGTCTGTTGCTCTGTTAGAAATTGTGCTAGATATTTATGCATGGAGATGCTTGACTATATAAATGATCGGAGTCGCACGATGGAGGATAAAACGGTCAAACAGATTATTTCGGAAATACAGCAGCAGTTGAAGCCTATCTCGGAGTTGTCGGCGTCGGTGATTGTACAGGCTGAACTGCAATCGTATACAGAGGATTTGTATAATCAGCTTGTACAGATCACTTATGAGGGCATAGATTTTCTCGCCCAGCTAGAGATGGGTCAGGTTGTGACGGCGGATCTGCTGGCGCGCAGAGATGAACTGGTCGGACGTGCACAGCATCTCATTCTAGATGCTCCCAACGCTCCACGATCCTAATATTTTAGTATAAACTGATTGAAATACTGCCAATTGCAATTGCATGCCTTCGGCCTGCCTCTTTTCTTATTACTTTTTGCATTCTTTACATTCCTACAACTTTTGCATCAAGTGCAAAAGTTGTAGGAATGTAAAGAATGCAAAAAGTAATAAAGGCTTTTAGAGAGCAGCGAAGCTGCGAATTCGTAGAGCGCAGGAAGAAAGATGGTGACGACAGAGGTCTACACTCTCTAACGAGGAGTCAGGTTGGCAGCGTGTTGTTGCTGCCTCCACATGTGCCAGTAAAGACCCTCTTCTTGCAGTAATTGCGAATGAGTGCCGCTCTCTACAACACGACCAGCCTGCAATACCAGGATCTCATCGGCCATCTCCATTTCAGCCAGACGATGTGTGACCAGCAGAGTAGTGCGACCCTGGCGTAGCGTATCGATAGCTCGTAAAACAGCTCGCTCAGTGATGGCATCCAGGTTGACTGTTGGCTCGTCGAGAATGAGTACAGGCGCGTTCTTTAGAAAAGCGCGCGCGATGGCGATACGTTGGCGCTCACCTCCACTCAAGCGTAGCCCCTGCTCACCGACCAGAGTATCGTAACCTCCTGGCAGCGTTTGCACAAAGTCGGAAAGCTGTGCCTGCCTGGCCGCCTCCATCATCTCCTCCTCCGTCGCCTCAGAACGCGCCAGCATCAAGTTCTCGCGAATCGTTGTGTTGAAGAGATGCGTATCTTGCTCCACCACACTAATGTATTTGTAGAGATCGTCCTGTTGATACTCGTGCAGCTCGTGTCCGCCAAACAGGATGCGCCCCTCCTGATAATTCCGGAAGCGCAGCAAGAGATGTGCTAGCGTCGATTTGCCCGATCCACTTGGCCCAACTAGTGCCAGGCAGTGTCCTTGCGGTAGAGTAAGATTGATATCCTGTAGCACATATGGCTCTGCATCCTCATAACGGAAATTGAGATGCTGTACAACAATGCTACTATTCTCTGGAGTAGGAGATGGTACAGCCGAATTTTCCACGGCTGGAGGTGCATCAACTATCTCGAACAACCGACGCGCCGCCTCTACACTCCCGCCTAGTTGCTGGAATGCACCGGGCAAGGGCAGGACAATTTCAAAGCTGGCGAGGGCCGATAGCACGAGCAGTGCCAGGAAAACGCCACTGAGCTGACCATTATGTACAAGTGGGATCGCGAAGAGCAGAATCGTCCACGCCGTCAGGTTCATTAGCAGATTGGTGAGGCTCCCCTGTAGACCGCTAATAGAGGCCATCGCCATCTGCATCCTACCCAACTTTTTGTTCAACGTCTGAATCTGTGCCGCCTGCCGCTCCTCCTGTCCAAAGGCTACCAGGTCCGCGATGCCTTGAACGCTGTCTACAAGCTGAACGTGCAGGTCCGCACGCGTCTCGACCATTTGCCGACCAATTCGTCTGCCTAAGAGATGGGCTAGCAACGGGACTCCTCCGCTGGAGACGAGGAAGAAGGCGATATAGATCAGGGCGAAGAGTGCGCCAAATGCACCCAGCAAGATCCACATTCCGATGCCAATAATGACCGCTATCACCGGCGGAGCAATCACACGGATATAGAAATTTTGCAGAATATCTATGTCGGCTACCGCGCGCTGCAACAGATCTCCGCTGCGCAGCTCTTGCCTCTTACCCTCTTTATTAATGAGTAGACGTGCAGGCATAAGTGGTTCAAGCGCGCTATAGAACCAGACGCGCATATTGGCGAGCAAGCGAAACGTCGCTGTGTGTGAAACCAAGCGCTCAAGATAGCGGAAGGCTCCGCGTGCAATGCCAAAGAAGCGCACGCCCACGATCGCGACCTGAAGCGCCGCTACGGATGGATGCAGCGCCGCGGCAGAGATAAGGTAAGCCGAGGTAGCCAGCAGACCAATTCCGCTCATCACTGTCAAGCTACCAAGAAGCGCGGCCAGCACCATCCAGTTTTTGACCGGTAGGGCCAGCAGGAGCAGGCGCTTGAATATAGTATTTGGAGTATGTATAGTGTTCTGATTCTTCATGCCCTGACCTCTCTACCGGTATCGGCATAAACGCTGTCGTCCTCATATGCCGCGATCAGCTTTTGATAGAGCGGCGAACGAGCCAGCAGTTCCTGATGAGATCCGCTGTCCTCCACCTGCCCGTCTTGCAGCACGACTATCTGGTCGGCGCTGGTAATAGTATTGAGGCGATGTGCGATGACCAGCACGATGCGGTCTTGCGTGATGGCATCGATGGCCTGTAATACCTGTGCCTCGCTCTCCGAGTCCAGCGTCGAGGTTGCTTCATCCAGCACCAGGATAGGAGCATCCTTCAAGAATACGCGTGCCAGGCTTAAGCGCTGTGCCTGTCCTCCGCTCAGACGAGTCCCTCGCTCTCCAATCACCGTATCGTAGCCATCGGGCAATGTCTCGATAAAGTCGTGGATATCTGCCTGTCTGGCCGCCTGAATGACTTGCTCTAGAGAAGCCATAGGATTCCCCAGGCGAATGTTCTCCACGACAGTTGTATTGAATAGGTAAGGGCGTTGAGGTTGCCACGCAACTCGCGTACGCCAATCCCGCGTGCTAAATGTTTGGATGGGAACTCCGTCGAGCAGAATGCGGCCCTGATCAGGCTCAAGGAAACGCAGCAAGAGGTTCGCAAGAGTACTCTTACCAGCGCCACTCGGTCCTACCAGCGCGGTCTTCTGACCTGGACGCAGCTCAAACGAAACGTTCTTAAGCGCAGGGTAGCTTTGCCCCTCGGCTGTTGGATAGGCATAGTGTACCGCGTCGAATCGCAGTGCCTGGCTTCCGTCCCGCTCAGGAGTATTCTCGCTGGTAACCGTTTGCTCCCTCACAGGTGTCTCCAGCACATCAAAGATGCGTTGCGCTCCGGCCGCGCTCTCCATACTGGCATGAAATTGTGCTCCCAGCGCCCGCAACGGCAGATAAAACTCAGGTGTCAGCAGCAGGACGAAGAACGCTTGCTCAAATGGGATAGTGCCATAGAGCAGCCGCAGCCCGATCTCCACCGCGATAATCGCATTGCTGATCGTCGCGCCCAGCTCCATCACAAATGAGGACAGAAAGGCCACGCGCAACACCTTCATTGTCGTTGCCCCGTAGCGCTCGCTGATACGCCGAATCGTCTCTTCCTGAACTCGATTGCGACCAAACAGCTTCAGCGTCGTCATTCCCTGCAAGACATCCAGGAAATGAGCGCTTAAAGAGCTGAGCAGGTACCAGCGGTGCTCAGTCATCGCGCTGGCCTGCTTGCCAATCAGAATCATAAAGAAGGGCAAGATTGGCCACGTCACCAGCAGTACTGCGCCCGAAAGTGTATCTGTGGCGAAAACCGTTATCAGGACAATCGTCGGAATGATCATCGTCGCGCATGCCTGGGGAAAAAACTGGATAAAGTAGGCATCCAGCGCATCCACGCCCTCCGCCGTCGTATTGACAATCTCGCCGCTGCGCTCACCCTTAACATACATCGGCCCTAGCTTTAGAATATGCTGAAAGAGTCGCAGGCGCAGATCGCCCTTCACCGTGCTGGAGACAAAGTTCGTCGCCGCCTCACTTCCCCAGATCACCAATGCGCGCCCAATCAAAACCAGAAGCAGGATAGACAATGCTGGCATAAGTTGAGCAAGCGGCTGCCGGGCAAGAAACGCTCCATTAATAATTTGAGCGATATAGGAAGACTGTAGAACGATACACAGCGCCGTGAGCAGGCTCAGCAGAGCAGCCATCCCAACGTAGATGCGCATCGTTTTCACATACTGAAAGAGACGTTTATTAATATTCATAGTATGCCAGCTTGTATTTTCATCTATAACTTCTAGTAATGACCAATCGTATGCGGCTGAATACGCTGCCTGAACACCCAGTAGTTCCAGGCTTGATAGAGCAAGACGAACGGCACAATACTCAGAGCAATCCAGCTCATCACCATCAATGAATATGGGCTGGAAGAGGCATTGGCAACCGTCAGGCTCCAGGCTGGATTCAGGCTAGAGAGCATAACGTTTGGATACATACCCAATCCGACCGTTCCGGCCACCAGCAGGATAACGAGAGTCGTCATCGCAAACGCCCAGCCGCTGCGGCCTCGCATGACCAGCCAGGGGATTGCAACCAGGGCAGCTAGTGTTGCATAGCCCAATGGTACAATTCTGGGATCAAGGATCAGGCGATGGAACACCGCCGATAAATTGTAGCCAAAGCCAACCATCAACAAGAGCAGCGCGAGCGTCGGCAACCAGATCAGTCGAGCGGCCTTTTGCGCACGCCTCATCATCGGTCCATCGACGCGCAGGCTAATGAAAATCGCTCCGTGCAGCGTGAAGAGCGCCACCAGTGATAGGCCACAGAGCAAGGCAAATGGCGTGAATGGTGTCAGGATCGTGCCCACGTAATTCATATTTGCATCGATCGGCACGCCATGAATCAGATTCGCCACAATCACGCCCCACAGAAAGCCAGGAAGCATGCTGCCTACAAAGATCATCCAATCCCAGAAACTGCGCCAGCGCGGATCTTCACGCTTGCTACGAAACTCAAACGCCGACCCACGCAGGATAAGCGCCAGCAGTATAAAAAACATCTCTAAGTAGAAGCCACTAAACAGCGTGGCATACCAGTTGGGGAAGGCCGCGAAGAGCGCGCCACCGGCGGCAACCAGCCATACCTCATTCCCATCCCAGAACGGGCCGATCGTATTAATGATCATGCGCCGCTCGGTATCCCCCTTACCCAGAAAGGGTAAGAGGATACCGACGCCGTAGTCAAAGCCTTCCAGCACGAAGAAGCCAGTAAAGAGAAAGGCGATCAGCAGAAACCAGAGTAAATGCAGGTCCATAAGATTTCCTTCCTCTCTTTAATAGCTCACAACGAGCTGCTCTTCTTGACTCTCGGATGTCTGCTCAGTAGGCGTACCACCTTGCTTTGCATACTTGATGAGTAAGAAGCCATCCATCACCGCAAGGACACCATAGACAACGATAAACGTGATCAGGCTAAAGAGCACCATGCCCGCGCTAACCGAAGGCGAGACGCCTGCCGCAGTCTTCAACACTCCAAAGACCAGCCAGGGCTGACGACCGATCTCGGCTAATACCCAACCAGCAGTGTTGGCGATATAAGGTAGTGCGATGCCACCTATTAGCGCCATCAAGAACCAGCGTGACTGCTCCAAGCGCTTCTTCCAGAGTAGGAAGAGACCAGCCATCGACAGCAAGGCCATAACCATGCCCATTCCCATCATCAAGCGGAAGCTCCAATAGGTGACTACGACCGGCGGCACATAGTTGCCAGGGCCATACTGATGAACGTACTGAGCTTGTAGCTCTTTGATACCTTGTACAGGAGTCGTAAAGTTGTTATACGAAAGGAAGCTCAGCACATACGGCACTTTGATAGCCACAATATCCTTCATCTGGCTCGGATCACCAATCGTGAAGATCGAGAAAGACGCTGGACCCTCTGTATCCCACAATGCCTCTGCTGCTGCCATCTTCATTGGCTGCGTCTGCACGACGTGCTGACCCTGTAGATGGCCCGCCAGAGAGACTGCGATACTACCGATCAAAGCAACCGTCAGGCCAATGCGCATTGAGCGCTCGAAAAACTCATGATCCTTATTCTTCTTGAGAAAGTGATAGGCACTGATACCCACAACGAAGAACGCGCCCGTCACCATTGCTCCAAAGACCACATGTGGGAACTGATACCAGAGATTCGGATTTCTCAACAGGGCAAAGAAATCGGTCATCTCCGCGCGGCCATTACGGATCGCGTAGCCCATAGGCTCCTGCATAAAAGAGTTCGCCGTCAGAATCCAGAAGGCTGACAGGTGCGAACCAATCACCACCAGCCAGATCGCCGCCAGATGGACCTTCTTCGGCAGTAGGTCCCAGCCGAAGACCCAGATGCCCAGAAACGTGGACTCCAGGAAGAAGGCGAGTAAGGCTTCAATCGCCAGCGGCGCGCCAAACACATCGCCGATAAAGCGAGAGTAGGCCGACCAGTTCATACCGAACTGGAACTCCTGGACAATCCCCGTCACCACACCCAGGGCAAAGTTAATCAGAAAGAGCTTGCCCCAGAACTGCGCCATACGCTTATATGTCGTATTGCCACTACGAACGTAGAGCGTCTCCATAATGGCTATAATCAAGGCTAGACCCATTGTCAAAGGCACAAACAAAAAGTGATAGACAATGGTCGAGCCAAACTGTAAACGTGATAATGTTAATGCATCCATAGATGCGCTCCTTAGTAGGCCTTAGTAAGCAGGTCTCAGTTAGTTTGCCAAATTTGACCTGTAAGCGCGATCTCTCTATCGCGTGGTCAGCTTTTCTTGCTGCATTGCTTTTATTCTTCTCTGTTCTCTCCTCCATAGTATGCCACTCGCCAGGGGTAGGAGGCATCAGCCCTTTACCCGATTTGCCACCTGATTATTAATCGCTGCTTTAGCTATTAAAAAGATTATAAGCTGTATAAAAGGCGTAATGCATAAGGTATAAGTCCGAAACCACCGGGAAAAGGAGTCCAAATAGGGTATGTAAGGGATGTATGGGATGCATAGAGAGCAAAATTAGAACAGAGTCAAGATTGCTCATGGCGCACCAGAGGCGGTTGTATGGGAAAGCGTACTATTTACACTAACACCTTAGTGTAAATAGTACGCTTAGGTAGTTAGTATATGTCTGAATGGCAGAGTAGTTCAAATATTCTTCCGCCGGGTAGTAACAGCGACTTATCCCTGACAACTTATTGGGACTGCACCTCTGTTGAATGGGAAAGAGCAATTCGAATCGCATCATCGACAAAACAGAATATCTGAATGATAATGTCCCTGGTGGTCATGAAGGTTTCCATCCTTTCGAGAGTGTTTTCATCCCTCTCTTTAAGATGGTCTTTCTGATCTTCTCAACTCATACCAATAGTTTATAAAGATGAGACACTGGAGGAATGAGCATGAACTGGTCGAGAGACGATGAAGATCTGCAGGAAAAACTTGCATCCGTGGTACACTTCTTTGATCTTGGTTCTCTTCTCTTAAGGAGTCGTATAGGTGGATATGCCAACAAAAACTACTTCGTTGATACTGACAAAGGTGAGTATGTTATTAAGTTGCTCCTGCCTTTTCAACTCGATAGGCTACAGCGAGAGTTGGTCTACTTACAACACTTAGCAAAACATGCTTTTCCTGCTGTCTATTATTTGCAAGCACCCAATACCTCGTTCATCTACCAGTGTGCAGATACTATTGCAGTTGCTATGAAGAAGCTTCCTGGACAACCACCACATCCTGCCCAAGAAGTAAACACAGTTCTTGGCTCCACCCTGGCGACTCTTCACACACTGCCGACGCAGACACTGCCCGTAAAAAAAAGCTGGCTAGATAAAGCATATCTGCCAGAAGCTCTTGAAATTATAAAAAGTCATCTCCCTCCTGACGAATTACAGCCTATTTTGCATGAATATGAAGGTGTACGTCACTTCGACCCGATGCTCTTTCCACAGACAGTTGTTCATGGTGACCTTGTGCCACATAATTGCCTCTTCGTTGGCAACAAGCTCACGGCATTTCTAGATTGGGAAGAAGTGTGTGTAGGAGCTGCAGTACAAGATTTCGCTGTATGCGTACTCAACTTCTGTTTCTCACAGAAAGGGTTTGATCAGGATTTGTACCTCGCTCTCTACGAAAGTTATACTCATATCAGACATCTGAGCAAAGAGGAGCGCAACGCCATTGAACTCGCAGTAAAGTATATGGGTGTCACAGGTGCGGTTACCTTTCTCGTCCAATTTGGCGTCTCTTATCCAGACAAGCAACTCAAGGCTTCTCATGCCTTCTACTGGCAGCTCGGGCTGGATAAATGGAAGCTTCACTAAATGCATAGAAGTAGAAAGAGGTATCTCTCAGTTCTTTAGAGATACATTTATTGATAAACGAGCACCAATAGTTAGACTATGCTGACTCGATAGTCTCTCAACAGGTTGGTTATGTTATAATGCAGCGCGAAAGGGTTCTAGCATAAGTAAGAGTGCTGGATTTTATGTAGCGAAAACTTTCTTTTATGGAACAATTACCTATTCAAAATCAGGAAGTAGATTTGAAGGCGAAGCAGAAGGCGCGTCGCACAATAGCTCTCTTCTATCGTATAGAAAAGTTACTCTTCTATCTCTATATGCTATATGTAGGGTTGCTGCTGCTTACCTTGTTGTTTGCATTGGTATTAATACGTACGGCGTTGGGAGCATTTATACTGAGTGGAGCGGTTCCCTGGATGTGGATCTTGCCGCTATCATTATGCGCTGCCTTTGTTTTCCCCCTGGCAGACTCTTTTATTCAGGGCAGCGAGGAGCAGTGGTTTGCACGCTATGGAACGACTATTCTGGCAGCGGTAGCGGGCTTCGATGCTATAAAGGGCTTCAAATGGCCCTTCTTTGGCAGAAACATCGAAGAGTATCGAGTGCAACTTAACTGGCGGCAGCCGGAGAGCGAGCAGATGTATTCTTATAGCCTACGCGTGCGTGACCAGAAGCTTCCACGTGAGGGAACTCCTCTGCCCATAACTATCGATTATGATGATCCTTCTTATTATCTTAAGAGAGATATAAAAGATCCTTCGCTCTTGATTTAGTCGAAGATCTCTATTCTTCATTGATTTTATTATTTTCCGTTTAGAAAGTGTTGGGTGCCCGTCATATCCACTTTCTAAGCAGAAAGGAGTGTGCCGCTTCGCTGCCTGAAACAGTTCTGAGAGATAGTTTTACATTTTTTATTTTTCATACTTTTTGTGCAGAGCACAAAAAGTATGAAAAATAAAAAATGTAAAACTATCTCTCAGAAGAAGGGCACGCCGAAGGCGTGCACATGGGCTGGAAAGAGAAGAAAGCGAAGGTGATGGGCGTCTGACACTCTCTATATGGAGAGGAGTAAAATCAATGAACAGTAGGAGGATACTATTTATCTATGGCAAAGAAGATCAAGACACAGGCTATGCGCGTGCTGGAGGCGCACAAGATCGAGTACGAATTACATCTCTTTCCAGACACGATCCATGATGCGGTCGAGGTCGCCGCACAGATCGACCTGCCACCCGAACACGTCTTTAAGACGCTTGTGCTGATGCGCGAAGATGTCAGCAACGCACATCCGCTGCTCGTCATGGTCCCGGCCAATCAAGAGATCGACGTGCGGCAACTCGCGCATGCGGTGGGCGCGAAGGCTGTGCGTATGGCAGGCCACGATCAGGCTGAGAAACTGACCGGCCTCAAGGTCGGCGGCATCTCCGCCCTCGCCCTGCTCAACCGCCCCTTCGACATGTACCTCGATGAGAGCGCGATGAACTTTGAGCAGATCGCGGTGAGCGGCGGCCAGCGCGGCGTCAATTTGCAGTTACGGGTGAGCGATCTATTAAGTTTGACCGAGGCACGTTTAGTGAAGGCGACACGACTAAAAGAAAAGCACGATCAGAAATAGAGAACGCGCCGATTATAGTCGGCGCGCAGCAAGGTACTTTTCTCTGGTGACTAGTGAAGTGTTAAGCCATCAATGTCCTCAAGCCCATGCTCCGTTCCTAATTCCTGGTTAATCACTTTTAATAACGCAAGAGCTTTAAATCGATGTATTGAACCACTACCCTCGTCGGCTTTCTTTACAGTCTTATAGTCAACTTCTGCTCGCTTAGCCAGGTCGGAGACTGATAAGCCCGCTTCCTCTCTGATTTCTCGTAACGTTGCCATAAGCAGTATGTGCTCCTAACTACTAACAAAATTTCTGCTAGTAGTGTGTCATGAAACATCAGAAAACACAAGTGATATTTCTGATATTGTAGAGTAAAAACCCTTGAGATGGCAAATCACAAATTATACTCTACTTTTCATAAATGCAATCCGTTATACGAGAAGTACACCGTGTTCTAAACTCTCTAGATAGGGAGTGAAGACTTTATTATACAAGTACCGAAACATCGGTACTCTCACCCTTTGCACTCTGGAAGACTCGGCCCAAGCGTGCTATGCCTTCTCTTATTTGTTCGGGTTTGGCGTTTGAGAAGTTGAGGCGCATAGTGTTTTTATGACCGGCCAGCGGGAAGAAGGATGTGCCAGGGACGAAGGCGACTTTGTTAGCGATTGCCTCGCCAAGCAGGGCTTCAGTATCCACCTCTTCTGGCATGGTGACCCATAGGAACATACCGCCCTCGGGCCGCGTCCAGCTCACGCCCTCGGGGAAGTGTTCCTGCATGGCTTCAAGCATAACGTCGCGGCGCTCGGAGTAGACGCGGCGGATGGTCTGGATGTGTTTCGGCAAGAAATCACCCTGGACGATTTCGGCGGCGAGCATCTGGTTAAAGGTGGCCGACTGTAGATCCATGCCCTGCTTGGCCTGGGCCATCTTGGTAATAACTTCGTTGGGAGCGATGATCCAACCCAGGCGGAGTCCGGGTGCGAGAATCTTTGAGAAGGTGCCCAGGTAGATGACGTTGCTATGCAGACCTTTCTCGCTCGGTGATTGTAGCTGCCCGGCGAGCTGGATAAGCGAGGGTAGAGGTTCGCCCTCGAAGCGGAGCTGTACATATGGATCGTCTTCTATCAGTGGGATGCCGTGGCGATTGGTGATCTCGACCAACTGCTGGCGGCGCTTGAGGCTCAGGGTGAGGCCAGTGGGATTCTGGAAGTTGGGCATCACATAGACCCACTTGGGACCAGATTTTAAGAGTTCCTCCATCTCTTCGACTATCAAGCTGTCTCCATCAGTAGGGATGACCTGATAGCGTGCGCCATAAGATGACCAGGCTTGCAATGCACCCATATAGGTCGGCGAATCGACCAGGACCGTATCGCCCTCATCCAGAAAGACCTTGCCCAGCATGTCCAGAGCCTGCTGTGAGCCGGAGGTAATGAGGACGTTATCGGGAGAGATAGATACCTTGCTCTCTGATACATAGTTTGCTATAAATTCACGTAAGGGCTGATAGCCCTCTGTCGTACTATACTGAAGCGATTGCGCACCCTTTTCACGCAACAGCTTTTGGGCCGCCGCCGCAATCTCCTCCACTGGAAAGACCTCGGGTGCTGGTAGGCCGCCCCCAAACGAGATACAACCGGGAATCTGCGTCACCTTCAAAAGTTCCCTTATAGTAGAGCTTTTCAGCCACTGAACACGTCGAGCGTAACTGTTCTCCCACACAGTCTGCATTTGCTTATCTCCTTCATTCATAAATTTGCCTTCACTGGAACACGTATAGACCATTGTATAAGAGAAATGTAGTCCGTTTATCCAAGACTGTCTAGAGCCAATTAAGCGAATTGGAGAAAGTGAAGATCAGCCAAGCAGAAACGACCTGGATAGAGTTTCTTGAACCTTTGTCTTTCTAATACCAAATTTGGGACTATTTCTGCTATACTATATGTAAATTCTAAATTGGAGATAGACAGATATGGCTTATACGTTACACTGTGTTGACTGTATGGAGTGGCTTGATGCGCAACCTGAAAATAGCTTTGAAGCAATAATTACCGATCCTCCTTATGGGTTAAAAGAATATTCTGCCGATGAACAGACGAAGTTAAGAGGCGGAAACCGGATTGGTATGTGGCGGATACCTCCAACATTAAATGGAAGTACTCGTGCTCCTCTACCTCGCTTCACCGTTTTAAACGAGGAAGATCTAAAAAACTTATATCAGTTTTTCTTTTTATGGGGTGCTAAAGCTCTGCGTGTCGTGGTACCAGGGGCGCACATGTTTATTGCTACAAATACATTTCTATCGCACATTCTCTGCGCGGCTCTAACAGATGCTGGCTGGGAAAGAAGGGGCGAGGTAGCACGCTTGGTACAAACGCTCAGAGGAGGAGATAGACCGAAAAATGCTGAAGAAGAATTTACGGATGTAACAGTGATGCCTCGCTCCGCATGGGAACCCTGGGAGTTGTTGCGGAAGCCGCTTGACGGACGTGTCCAGGATAATCTGAGAAGGTGGAAAACAGGGGGGCTACGACGCGATTCAGCAGAGCGACCTTTCACAGATGTTATACCAAGTGAACGTACTCCACAAGAAGAACGTAAAATAGTAAGTCATCCATCCCTGAAGCCACAGAGATTTATGCGATATATCGTCCGTGCAGCTTTGCCACTTGGAGAAGGTCGCATTCTTGACCCGTTTATGGGTGGCGGCTCTACCATTGCTGCTGCTGAAAACGTGGGTTATGAAAGCATCGGCATTGAGATTGATGAACATTATCATAGTCTTGCTGTGGCTGCCATTCCACTACTTGCAAATCTCTATGGAGGAAGTGCTCCGGTGCTTCAACAAGCAGCGCCAGATCTGGCTACCGAACAGCCACAGCCTATGCTACAGATACAACTTTTTTAGTCTACTCAAGCGGTAGTTGTATTTGAGCTTTTGACTCAAGAACTTTTCTCAACGTAGGAGTTGTATACCTTTCATCTAAATAGACGGAGTTCTCTCTAAGTTTCCTTGTAGCATGCTCTCGTGTTATGGCAGTTTGAGTTCGGCTACTATTTTCAGCACGGTCATGTATAACCCAGTCTTCCTTCTCTAGTTGGGCAACTTCTACCTGAGTTATAAAAGTCTGTCCGTCTACTAGATTGTAGACCACAATCATGAACCATCCCTTTCCAGGATTATGGCTTTCCGCACCCTTACCAATTCTATTCGTCGCCTTCATCTCAAGACCCCAATCAGGATGACTAAGGTCGAGATTGGGATTGTAAAGATCGGGATGTGCAGTATCTTTATATTGCTCGAAGTCAGATGTCTCTGCTATTGCTTTGGTCACTATATTAGAAACAGTTCCACTATAAATATTCATCTGAATATCGCCGCTAAGTGGATCTAATCCTATCTGATCGAGTATTACTAAGGCTCGGTTTAGAGCCTTTTCTAATTGATCATGAGTGAGCCCTTGTGGTAAAAGCACATTGCTATTGATATACTCGGGCTTCACTATTGGAATAGTTTTCTTTATAACCCCGCTACTAAGTTCTTCTGCCTCAATAATAAGAGAGCCCATTTTTTGCCCTAGTACATTAGCAATTTTACTGAGTATATCTGTAAATGGATTTGGTTCGCCTCTTTCTATCTCTTCCACTCTCGTAAAATCTACTTTAGCTTCCTGTGCTAGTTCTTCCTGTGAAATATTGCGTTCTGTGCGCAATTGAGCAATTATCTGTCCAAGTGCTTTGCCGAAATCTACTGTTTGCATTTATTCTCCCACATTCATGTGCTTGTTTTGAAGTAATGATAACAGAATTTAGTACCGAAGACCATAGAATATGGCTATCAAAAATATAAAAAATGAAATTCATATTTTTCAATGCAGTGTAAAATGTATAGAATCTTATCTTCATTATATTTATTCTTCAGCTACCGTATTTTCTTCCAATCAGTTTTTGTTGGAAAGGTATTTTCGTTAGTATTTAGAAGAGGTGTCGATTATTTGTTTTAAGGTGTTTATCGCTACTGTAGAGCTAAACAATCAGTTAGTGATCATCAATATGTGGTGATGAACTTGCTAGAGTTTGCTAAAGGAAGAACGAGTTTAATTTTCAAGAAAGTTCTTTTTGTTATGAATAGATGTTCTAGGTGCAAGTAATCTATTGCCATTATTAGATCAAAAGTAATATACTTATCACAATATAATTGGGGGCTTCAATTTCGTACTTTCATTGGAGAAATTAAGTACATAGGAATGTTTATTGAGATAGAATAAATAGTAGAGAGTAGCACCTTCCCCGTAGAGACAAAATTGGAGAGAGAACATGGGCGAGACATCGCGACCCGGCCGCGCGTTTTTGGCGGCGAATGCTCCGCGTGAGCGTGTATTGCAAGCGTTATTTGCAAATATGCGGGCGTGGATCATACGCTATACACATGCCGATGGTGGAGAGATTCATCAGCGCAATGGGGCGACGTGGGTCTATACGCCCGGCGAGGGTGGCGACGCGCTCATCGCATTTCCCGAACTCGATCCTGCTCATGCAAGCGAGCAGTTGGACGAGATCATCGCGTATTACCGCCGGCGTCAGCCGCTCAAAGATGTTATTTTCTGGTCCACCGAGCCGCCCCGGCCGACCGATATTGAGGCTATGCTAATTGCGCGTGGCTTTGAATGGACGTGGCAGCCGCACTGGATGGAGCTCGATATGCGCAATTTACGCTTCCCCTCAACTGTTCCGAAGGGATTGCGCATCGAGGTGATGGAGAATGCTCCCCTGTGGAACGTCACCGACCTCCCGTACTATAATCGCAACGTTGTGCTGCGTCGTCGAGCACGCAAGAGCGCGCGTATCCCCTACGTATGGCATATCGCCGCAAGCCTGGACGGACAGCTTGTTGGGCACGCCATTCTGCATCTAACAACTGGAGAACTGGGCGTGGCTGGCATCTTTGATGTGGGCGTTGTGCCGGAGGCGCGCAACAAGGGGGTCGGCAAGGCGATTACATTCTCGGCCTGTAGCCTGGCGCGGAAGATGGGTTGCCACCATGCTATTCTCAATTCCACTCCGGCTGGCGAGCCTGTGTATAAACGCCTGGGCTTTGGCTCGCTGGGCGCGGGTCATGTCTGGCAACTACAGGCGAAGACTCTAGCAGCTCTCCCAGCTTCAAGCTGGCAGGTTGCATGTGCCGAGGTGGTTGGGCGGGGAGATATAGAGGAATTGGAGCGGCTCGCCCAGACGATGTCTCCGGCTGTACTCAATGAGTGCTTGCCCAGTGGTATTTCATTCCTACAAATCGCCGTCAGCCTGCGTCAGCGCGCCAGTGCAGAATGGCTGGTTGCTCATGGCGCTAGCCTCAATACAATCTCACCCTGGGACCCTTCCTGGCACGAACGAGCGCGTGAATTGTTGACGACCGTGCCTGAGCAGGCCAATAAGCGTGCAGGAAGTATGCAACGGAGACCGCTTTATAGCACAAGCAATCAGAATGATGCTTCGCTTGCAAATCTCTTGCTGGCCGCATATCCAGATCTCGCGCTCTCCGATAGCCAGTTTCACACGACTGCGTTGGGCTGGACCTATAAATATCAACGCTCAGAAATTATAGCCATGCTAGAGCAGCGTGTGCGTAAGCAGCGCTAGTGCCTGACAGAATTGCGTTTTTGCGGCTTCGCCGCTTTCTAAAGATTTTGTAGTACCTTCTATTTTTCATTTTTCCATGTTTTTTGCACTGCAAAAAACATGGAAAAATGAAAAATAGAAGGTACTACAAAAAAGAAGCGTACGCGTTCAGTATGCAATGCACGAGAAAAGAGTCAGGATTGCTTGCTTTCCAACAGTAGACCTTGTCTCTGTGCAAGTGCAATGGCCTCGGCACGTGACTGCACACCTAGCTTGCCATAGAGGCTGGTTAGATGCGTCTCAACTGTTTTGACCGAGACATTCAGGCGCTGGCTGATTTCGCTATTGCGCAGACCCTGGACCACCTGGCGCAAGACCTCAAGTTCGCGGCTTGTGAGCGGTTCGACTTGAAGCGTGAAGTCCTCACTCTCTTCAGATAGGACCTGGCGTATCTCAGGTCCCAGGCTGCGCTTGCCCTCCGCAACGTCATGGATGGCCTGGCGAATATCGCTTCCGCGTGCGCTTTTGAGCCAGTAGCCCTTCACACCGAGCTTGAGCATCGTCTGTACATACGCGATCTGGTCGTAGGCCGTTAATACGAGAATAGCCGGTGGATACGGAAACTGAGTGAGCAAAGCTTGAGCCGCGCCAAAGCCATTCATACCCTTCATCGCGATATCCAGTACAACCACATCAGGACGTATATGCTGGCAGAAGGCTAGAACCTCTGTCCCGTCTTGCGCCTCGCCAATAACTTGTAGAGCTGGATCTTCCTCTAGAAGCCTATGTGTGCCCTCGCGCATCATCGCATGATCGTCGGCCAACAAAATGCTTACGGTCTGTGCTTGTCTCATCTCTACCATCCTTGAACTTTGCTAACTCTACCGTAGAGAAACTGCATTGTCATTCATTGTGCTGATATCCGTTTCGTATTCTGCGGCATCAACAATCTGAAGAGGAGCAAGCAGATAGGTGGCGCGTATAACTGTACCGTGTTCAGGTCGAGTACGTATCTGTATCTGTCCGCCGATCGCCCCCATTCTCTCATACATGCCGATAATGCCGAGGCTCTCTCGATGCGGATCGCCCATACGGAAGCCACGTCCATTGTCGGCGATCACCAAAGAGATGAGACCGTGCGGGCTGGTCCGCAGGCGGACCACAACTCTGCTCGCCTGAGCATGCTTCAAGACATTGCTGAGCGCCTCCTGAGCCACCCGATAGAAAGCCAGCTCCACGATATCCGCTGCCTGGACCTGAAGATCTCTACAGCGATTACTACTGTATGCCTGCACAGAAAGTTTTCCGTTGCTCATCTGCTCTGTCTGCTGGGCTAGCCAGCGCAGAGCTTCGGCCAGGCCTAAATCATCGAGCAGTGAGGGCCGCAAGGCCAGACAGGTGCGGCGAAGATTGATCACAACTGAGCGTGCGAGCGGCATAGCGTCTGCTACATCGCTCATCGTGTTGGCATCTGAGAGCTGGCGAACGAGTAGCATCGCCTCCTGTAGAACGTCGTCGTGCAGGTCCAGAGCGAGGTGGCGGCGCTCGGTCTCCTGCGCTGAAATGACGCGGTGATTGAGCGCGGTGAGTTTCTGTGCATCGGTCTGCGCCTGCTCTAGATAACGGTAATTGACCTCAAGGACTGAGAGCTGGGCCACCAGTGTGGTTAGAAAGCTTTGATCCTGTCGACTGTAGGGCTCCTGATTCTTCTTTATACCCAGACACAAGAAGCCGCTAACCTGATCTCCATCGTAGAGCGCAAGGAGCAGGATATCGCCGATCAAGACCGGCTCGTGCGAACGCTGTTGAAAATGGACCAGGGCCAGATCGGCACTCTGGCGCAGATAATCGCTGGACAGATGGGTATCGGTGACTGTGTAACGATATTGATGCCAGGGGCGAGTAGTTGTCGCATCCAGTTCGGTGTTGTAGCGTATCTCGTCCTGCGAGGTTGCGCGTATCAATAAAGCTACTTCAGTAGCATTTAAAATCTGTGCCAGTTGTGGCAACAGAAAGTCGCTAATCTGGTTCACACTGTGCAGGTTGGTCAAGGCCGTACTTAACTGTTGGAGAGCATGATTGTACTGGTAGAAGTCATGATAGAACACATGATCTCCAACCTCGCGCACCTTGTTCCAGACTAGCGGGAAGAGCCAGAGGCTGAACACCAGCAGTCCCGCGTAGGTATAGTCGCGCAGTTCCGATTGCGCATTTGTATTCCAGTTATCTGCCCAGTGCAGCAGGATCACAATTGGGAAGACGAAGAGACTCGCCAGTAGGGCCCACAAAAAGATGCGCATAATCTTCCGGCTGAGGAGTCTAGTCGTACCAACAAGCTGATTGCGGAAGAGCGCGTAGTCGCAGATGATGGGGAGGATGACCAGCGGAATGGGTGCAAGATGAATCGTACTGGTATGGAGAACTCGTTCAGGTGGGATAATACCAAGACTCAGGCCAGCCACGATTAGCAAGAAGATAACGCCCAGCATAATCATACGAGCCAGTGGTTGCTCATGCTTGTTAAGATGTCCCAGGCCCCAGATAAGGACCCAGATGACCACAAACGAGCAGGCGATGTTGTAGGTCAGGGTGAGCAGGAGAATTCTAAAGGTGAATTGCGGTGCCAGAAAGACGATAGGCAGGTTCAGTAACGCTAAAACGATGCCGATTCCTAATGGGAAGTAAGGGAGCCAGGAGCTGCGCGGCCTATTCGCCTGGTAGTTGTGTGGATGAGGAAAGAGACAGACGAAGGTCGTTGAGAGGCCGCTTGTCAATATAATGAAGATGGGTGTTCCGACCCAGGTGAGAATGTGGTTCGGTATCGAGGAAAGGCTACTCATGAAAGAAATCATATAAAAGAGGGCGTAGGCGACCCGAGCCGTCGGACGATCCTGTGCGCGCATAAAGATGAGAATACCCGCCAGCGCAAAAGTCAGAGCCAGCACGCTAGCGATGATAAGATCCGTTGGAGCAGGGGGCATAGATGAGATATGGACAGAGAAGATGGTGTATGGCCCGGCGGCAACGACTTCCAGCACCGCCTGATCATCCACGAGCTTGCAATTCTGCAATGATGGCGAAGGAAAAGGAAATGGCGGTGTCAGCGGGCGCACAATTGCCCCTGGTTGCACTCCCTTGAACCAGCCCTCCGTCAATCGCCCTACGCTAACAACGCGGCAGACGCCCTCCTGCCCGTCAACCGGCTGTAGTGTTATGGTGGGTTGTTGAGAGGTAACAACGAATAGCAGCAAGAAACCTAGTTGCAGCAGCAAGCCAATAACAACAACTGCCCAGCGCTTTACATGCCTCCGCTCCTGTATCAACGTACTTTCTAGAAAGAGTTTCTTGCTCATCGTCTCCTCCTGCACTCCCTTCTTTGCCAGATTTTCTCTACTCTCAATGATAATTGTAACTCACTTTCTTCAGCCTCACATCAGGGATTCCCCCAACGTTCCCGCGAGGCGACAATCCCTGATAGAAAAGGTATTTAAATCCAGAGCTCTCAGGGGTTTCCCCGAAGACAACTTGCGCTAAGAAAAGTATTCTTACAACAGATCATAGTTCATTGAGGCGAGATAACTCTAGTGGACAAGACAACTTTTAATGGAATAGCTTCAAGTCGAATTCTTGAATAAAATTTACTCGAAGCATTTTAGTCTGGCTTTCTTTCAAAAGTTCTATATATACGCGTGTACTACCTGTACTTTACGGAGGATGAGGATGCGTTTGATGAAGACAAGAGATGTATCAATAAAACCAGATGTTTATGGAACTACGCTGTTCGAGCGGGTTACTCCTGCTACTATGCGTGGGCGTCTGGCGCAACGTATATCCCTGGTGGTTATATTGTTACTTGCCGCATTTTTAAATTTCTTTCAGCTTCAGCAAAATGGGTATGGAAACACCTACTATGCTGCTGCTGTAAAGAGTATGCTTACAAGCTGGCATAATTTCTTTTTTGTCTCGTTTGATCCAGGTGGCTTTGTGACCGTTGATAAACCGCCATTGGCACTATGGATTCAGACTGCGAGCGCGAAAATCTTTGGCTTTTCTGGTTTCAGCTTGCTTCTACCACAGGCTCTCGCGGGCATCATCTCAGTCTATGTGCTCTACCGTCTAGTGCGGCGAGCCTTTGGTCCAACGGCTGGCTTATTGGCCGCGCTGGCACTGGCAATCACCCCGATCACTGTTGCAATGAATCGCGATAATAACATGGATACGCTGCTGGTACTGACTTTGTTGCTGGCTACCTGGTGTATCATAAAGGCGAGCGAGAGTGGGAGTCTGCGCTGGCTGCTACTGAGCGCTGTTCTGGTCGGTCTCGGCTTCAATATGAAGACGCTTGAGGCGTACCTGATTGTTCCAGCCTTTGGCCTGCTCTACCTGCTGAGTTCGCCCCTGAGCTGGAGAAAACGAATCTGGCACCTGGCGTTGGCCCTGCTCATTCTGCTCGTGATCTCGCTCTCCTGGCTAGTAGCCATCGACCTCACTCCGGCCTCGCAGCGCCCCTATGTAGGTTCAAGCCAGACAAACTCTGAGATCGAGCTGGCGCTGGGCTACAATGGGTTGCAGCGCCTGACTGGCATTGGGCAACCAGGAGCGGGTGCGAGCTCCAGCTCACAACCTTTATCTTCGTCGCCTGCACCGACCGGATTTCCCGGTGGGGGTGGTGCTAATAATCCCTTCAGCGAAGGTGGTTCGCCAAGCATATTGCGAATGTTTACGCCTCAGCTGGGTGGTCAGGTAAGCTGGCTTCTGCCGCTAGCTCTTGTTGGCATGGTAGCGCTCGGCTGGCAGACGCGTCTGCGCTTGCCACTCTCGCGCCAGCACCAGGCACTGGTGTTATGGGGTATCTGGCTCTTGACAACGGGAGCATTCTTCAGTGTCGCAAGCTTCTTCCATAGCTACTACCTGGTTACTGTCGCACCCGCTATCTGCGCTCTCTCAGGCATCGGTCTGGTGCTCTTGTGGCGTGCATATCGTCAGGGGACAAAGACTGATTGGCGTACCTGGATGCTGCCACTGGCACTGCTACTGACGGCAGCAGAGCAAGTCTATATCCTTCTTTCATATACGCCCTGGAATAGCGTGCTGACACCCCTCATCCTTGTGCTCAGCTTGCTATCTGCTCTGGGCTTAGTGCTGGCGAAGGTGCGGCCTGGCATGCGTATGGCGCAAGCTGTGCAACGCCCAGCCGTCACAGTTAGCATGATTGCACTTTTGCTTACTCCTGCTGTCTGGTCCATCTATACGGCTCTGATACCTGAAAACTCAACCTTACCCACAGGTGGTCCGATGCTGGCAACCTCAGGTTCTATGAACTTTCCTGGCGGGGCGGCTCGTGGCGCTGGTGGGGCAAATCGAGGACGCCCATCCGGTGGTGGTATGCCTGGCTTTGGTGGTGAGCAGGATAATAGCAAACTGATAAGCTACCTGGAAGCCAATCAGGGGAGCAGCCGCTATCTGCTGGCGACACAGAATGCCACAAGTGCCGCGCCGTTTATCATTGCAACTGGCAAACCTGTGATGGCGATGGGCGGCTTCATCGGTGCCGATCCCATTCTCAATCAGCAACAGCTTGAAAACCTTGTGAAGGTCGGCACCGTCCGCTACTTCTTGCTCTCTGGCCCGCTGGATACGAGCACGCTGCCCGCAAACATCCGCGCTGAAGTGGAGAAAATGTTTGGTAGTGGTGGCAGCCCCTTCGGAAACAACGTGACAACGAGCTGGGTGCGAAAGAATTGTACAGTTGTGCCAACGAATTTATGGCAATCGAGCAGTCAGAGTTCTGGTCGCCTCCCTAATCCTACAAATGGGCAACCAGGTCCTGGCAATCAGGCAGGAGGAGGTATGGGCGGCTTCGGTGGTATGAGTAACCAGTTGTACAATTGCTCCACTGTGCACTAGTCTCTATACAGTTAAACTTCATTTGGCCCTCTGCTTCGCATCCTTCGCGAAGCAGAGGTGCCGGTGCTCCTCTCTGTGTGCGCAATGCCTGAATGCTCGTCACCATTTCAGCATGATCATGAAAGGGCATCCTCTTTTGCTATGGTAAGAAAACAAGAGGTGGTTTGTACGTTGTTATAAATAGCCGTCATTTTCGTCCAAAAGATCGATACCGTTTGTTTGAAAGAGTATGTGAATCTAGTATCAGATGGTATAATGTGTAGTACGTGTGTGTATTGGGGTTCCCATTTTGTGTTAGAAGAGAGGGTTGTATGATAGCTCCGCAGGAAGATACAGTGCTGAATGCACTTGCGTCGCCGATCTATTCGATTGTGGCTCCGGTGTTTAATGAAGAGGAGACGCTTCCCCACTTCTATGAGCGTATTATTCAGGTTATGGAGGAGGTGGGGGAACCGTTTGAGCTTGTGCTGATCAATGATGGGAGCCGCGACGGGTCGTATCGGGTGATGCAGGAGTTGCACGCCCGCGATCCCCGTGTGGGGGTGATTGATTTTTCGCGCAACTTTGGGCACCAGATCGCTATCTCTGCCGGGCTGGATTATGCGCGGGGGAAGGCGGTGGTGGTGATAGATTCGGACCTGCAAGATCCACCGGAAGTGATTCCGGCTTTAATCGAGCGCTGGAAGCAAGGGGCGGAGGTTGTGTATGCTCAGCGGGCTACGCGGCAGGGCGAGACAAGATTTAAGCTCTTTACCGCCTCGCTCTTCTATCAATTAATCGGGCGCATCACCTCGGTCAGCATTCCTCGCGATGTAGGCGACTTCCGGCTCATGGACCGCAATGTAGTGGATACTCTGGTCAAGATGCGGGAGCAGCATCGCTTTATGCGTGGCCTCTCGGCCTGGGTTGGCTTTAAGCAGGAGGCGGTGCAGTACGACCGGCAGGAGCGCTTTGCAGGCACGACCAAATATCCATTGACGAAGATGATCAAGTTCTCGCTCGACGCCATCACCAGTTTCAGTCACCTACCGTTACAACTGGCCACCACCTTTGGCTTTCTGCTCGCAGGCATCAGCCTGCTCGGCATCATCGTCGCCGTCTTCCTACGCCTCGTCACAGGAGCAATCGTAGGCCAGGCATCGACCTTGATACTCGTGCTCTTTCTAGGTGGAATTCAACTTATCTTCCTGGGCATCATCGGCGAGTATCTTGGTCGTATCTATGACGAGGTGCGTGCGCGGCCCCTCTACATCGTCCATCACACCCTCGGTGTACAAAAACCCGAGCTGTCACAGGAGCCTCACACATCCAAATGAGGCTCCTGCCTGCTTCATACCTCGACTTATACAGCAACAATTCCTCGCCGTTATCATCGGCACCAGTTCTAGAGCCCACTGCTTCAGCACGCGAACCCGCGCTTTAGCACGACGTAATTCGCTTTTCAGCCTGTTTGCTCTTCCTGCACAGGCTCTTGCAAACGGGTTTTCTGTTGGGGAAAAGGGCGTAATGGGACGTCGTGCTAAAGCGCGGGTTCGCGTGCTGAAGCAGCAGGCTCTAAACATGCTTTCTTGTGGGAAAGAGGACGACAATTGCAAGGGTTTATCCTATGAAATAACAATGACAGGTGTGAAATAGAAACTTTAAAAAATGCTCCACATAGCGTATATTTAGAAGCAGTGTAAGAAGCGTTGCCATATGTGCATTTTCCTTGCTAGTGGAAAGAGCGTAGAACGCAATCGAAGCTCTTATAATATTTAACTATCGAAATACATAAGTCTACTTTAATACAGACATTATTGAGGAAGATATTGTTATGAGAAAGATGTTTGTGTTGCCAGCGATATTTATTGTGATATTGCTTGCCTGGTGTTCTTTTGCCGCCATCTATGTCAATGCAGCGCATCCGGGCGCAGCGTCTCAGCAAGGGACAAAGGGTAAGGCGAGCAACACTCATCCAACGCCAACGCCTCTCACCGTTTCAGACAAACCCGCAACTCTTCCACCAGCACTCAAGGACCAGGTTGTATCGCAGGCACATACCGGTCATCACGAGATTGCATTGACGTTTGATGATGGACCGTATCCGTACTATACGTCGCAGATTCTGGCGATACTACAGCGCTATCAGGTGCACGCGACCTTCTTCTGTATCGGCAAGAATGTACAGAACTATCCCCTGCTGGTCCAGCAGGAGTACGCGGGGGGCCATGCGATTGGAAACCACACCTGGGACCACGCGGATCTCACAAAGTTATCCAGATTTGGAATACAGCGCGAGATTACCAGCGCAAGTACTGTAATTCAGCACACAATTGGTATCTCGCCCACCCTGCTCCGCCCTCCTTATGGAGCCATCACGTTCAGTGTTAGAGCACAGATTGTGCAGTTGCATCTTATTCCGGTCATGTGGAGTGTGGATACAGAAGACTGGCAGCGGCCGGGCACGAACGCGATTATCCGTGCTGTACTCACGCATGCCAGTGATGGAGGCATTATTTTGATGCATGATGGCGGTGGCAATCGCCTCCAAACGGTCGCCGCCCTTCCATATATTATTGAGGGACTTCGGCAGCGCGGCTACGAATTTGTCACTGTGCCACAACTGCTCAAAGATAGATCAGCATAATACTACTAGCTTTAAATCTGCCATTTACTTAATTTACTTAACCTGAATCAATTCTATTTTATTTTTCACTTTTTCTCCACAATTCGGGCAGAGCCCGAATTGTGGAGAAAAAGTGAAAAATAAAATAGACGGGATGAGCGCCGGAAGCATGAGAACGCAGACTGTTATTTAAGAATCGAAATCGACCACTTGCAGTTCGGTGAGCGTAAAGACGAAACGTCCCATTGCCTGATCGCCAGGTACGATTAAGCGTGCAAAGCCGTCGCTAGCGGGGAGAGCGTTGTTGTTCATCGAGGTGGCAACGAGGACGGACGTGTGAGCAAAGTGAGCATCAATCTCTCCGCCGACAACCATACAGCTGTAGCCGTCCGTGCCGACTGCAACCATGCCCTTGCGCAGAAAGTCGTTCTTGCTGCCCGTCTTGAACTGCACGCCGCCAGCGTTCGTCAATAGATCAGTAAGTAAAACGCCGCCGTACGTCGTTGTGCTGGCTTGTCCGTTTTGATTCTGCCCCTGAACCGTCACGGTCGTTGTTTTCAATGCCTTCAATGCGTTGAGATCGTACTTTGATGGTGTCTTGACCGCGCCGAGTGCATATAGAGTAGAGGAGCTTGTGCGCTCGCCCATTTTAGGAAGCGTTTCGGTAGGTTTGGCGCTCATTGCTCGCTATACAGAAAAGAGAGAAAGATCGTCAAGGAGAAAACAACTATGGATCTCAACCAGATATGTAAGAGTATCGCGTTTTAAAGCGAAAACAGCTTCTAGACGGATAAAAGCTTATCCGAGATTCTCCTGGAATCGCTTTTAGCTGATTCAGAACAAATTCTCGAATAAGCTCTAAAAACTGTACCTACTCTTCTTTCCCGACCATGACCTCTGTCGATTTCACAATTGCGAGGACCTGATTGCCTTCTTCCAGGCGAAGCGACTGGATAGCGTCTGCTGTAATGATCGAGGTGATCTGCTGACCATCAGGCAGTTGGATGACTACCTCGGCCATGATATCTCCACGCTTGATTGATTTGATGGTTCCCTTCAACTGGTTGCGCGCACTCATCTCCATGCTGAAAATCTCCTTCTTTCTTTGGTCTATCTCGATATGTTGAGACGGCCTGTCCAACAGAGATAGCGGACAAAACCGCTTACCTGCTCTTAATTACACTAACAAATTGACAACAACGTTCATCACCTTCCATTGAAAGGTGATGAGTAATTTGGAATCATAATCAGTATAACACACTCTCCTTCGACACAAAAAAGAGGAGTTATGAGGTATTCTTAATATCAGCAGTCGTAAACCTGTACAATGTATCAGAACTATTCTCTTAAAGGAGTATATATGAGCAACCAGGAATACATGGACTCAAATCAACAGCGATGGAATGAGATGGTGGGAGTTCATGAGAAGTCGGCGTTTTATGATGTTGATGGCTTTAAGGCTGGTCGTATCACCGTGCCGCATTTAGAGCGCACGGAGGTGGGAGATGTAAGCGGTAAATCGCTGCTACATCTGCAATGTCATTTCGGCATGGATACGATGTCGTGGGCGCGTCTAGGTGCGACGGCAACCGGAGTTGATTATTCGGAGCAAGCCATTGTGTTAGCACGCTCGCTTGCTCAAGAATTAGGGATCAATGCCCGTTTTGTCTGCTCCAGTGTGTATGATCTGCTGGATGAGACGCTGATTCCGGACAAATTTGATGTCGTTTACACTTCGCATGGTGTGCTGTCATGGCTCCCCGATCTCGAGCCGTGGAGCAAGGTCATTGCACAGTTTCTTAAGCCGGGCGGAATATTTTATCTGTTAGAGGCGCATCCCTTTATGTATACCCTGGATGAGAGCAACCAGGATCTCAAAGTCGTCTATCCCTACTCTACGCGGGAAGCGTTGCGCTTCGACTACGATCATTCCTATGCCAGTGGTGAAGCAATACTTGAGCATAAGACAGAATATACCTGGAATCATTCACTTTCAGAGATAGTCAATGCTTTGCTCTCTCAAGGTTTAGAGTTGGAGTTCTTACATGAGTTTCCCTTCTGTAGCTGGAATTATTTTCCTGACATGGAAAAAGTAGAAATTGAAGGAGACAAGTGGCATCAGTTGAAAGATCCCCGTAAGCGAGAGATGGTGCCTCAAATGTTTTCGCTCAAGGCAAAGAAGAGGTGAGACTTTCTCATATACTTTTTTATTATATTCATTTACTTTTTACACATTTTGAGCATTGCTCAAAATGTGTAAAAAGTAAATGAATATAATAAAAAAGTATATGAGAAACGTGAAAGATTTAGTGTTCGGAGACATCGCTGTCTTCATAGCCGCAAAAGGGACAGAATATGCTGAAGAGTCTCAGACTTTCCAATATCTGTCTGGTGAGTCTGGCCCGATCAGAGCGGCACTGAGGGCACGTAGCATATTGAAAATGCTCGTTGTCTCCAGTAGATAAGGGTGTCCGGCTGGAATGATGAGTAGAGTCATGATGAGAGGCGAGAAAAGATCGGCGTGAAGGACTGACGGAGAAAAATGAATCACTCTGCATAGTCGAGTACCTCCCGGAAGAATGAAGTGAAGCCAAAGCTTCTTGTCCCCTTTACTTAGCCATAAGCATGAAAAGCGTATCTCTACAAGAAGTGTACCATATTTTGTGGAAGGATACACGAAAGAACCCCAAATTTTCAAGAGGGCTGAAGTTGTATTGATGAGTGCTCTCTCCCTTTCATTCGTAAATATATGAATCAAAGCGCCACAATAGATTCCATAACTCTGTTTATAACCACCCAAAAGTACTTGCGTTTGGTAAAGAGGAAAGGGAATAACCTATACTATGCGTAGCATGTTCCATTCAGATAGGTAACTGGCTAGGGAAACGGAAGATTCATGCTATGAATGCTCACCCACAATGGAGAGAGGTATGCAACAGCGTGAAACGACAACGGATCGGCTCGCCGACATTATTGATGTTATCAGAGTTGGTCGTAGAACTGGAACGCTCACCGTCGAGCGAGGCGAGAATCTTACTTTTGAAGAAGGAATGATTGTATTTGCTTATGGTCAAGTTACGCGATCAGTTGTAGGTTCGCGTATTGGCCCAGAAGCATTAAGGTGGCTTAGCACATGGGGAACGTGTCGCTTTAGATTTACTTTCTCTGATACAAATAGCGTTCTCGATCCCGCTTCTCCAACATCTTCTCGTCAAACTGCTCGCCTACCAGCGTACGAAAAGAACGGAAGTAGCAGCAATGGAGAGTCTCAAAGGGCATCTATCCCTATGCCAGGTATTCCTTATCGAACGAAACATATTGATAGCGTCCTACCACACATGGAACCTATGGGACTTTCACGCATCCACAAGCGCTTGTTCTTGCTTATCGATGGTCAAAGGACAATACCAGAAATAGCACGCCTCATGGGAAAGAGGCCGGAAGAAATCCAGGAACATCTGAACGATCTCATCAATGCCGATTTTATTCGCCTGTAGAAACTTTACTCTGCAAAGGAGCCTTTCATGGAAAAAGCTGCATGGCGTCCCGGAATGAAGTTATCGCTGACCGCGCGCATCTCTCTATTGCTCGCTCTAGCGGCCATTATTCCACTCCTGATCATTGTAACAAGTACTGAATTGCTTTCTCGTCCTCAACTCGTTGCTCAGAGGGCCAACGGAATGTCAGTAGATGCTCACAACCGAGTACAGTTAATTGATGGGTATCTCTCTGACCGTCTTCACGATGTACAAACTATTAGCAGGTTGCCCTTTCTACAAAGATATATAGTAGAAAATGGAACATTCAAGCAGGAAGCTCTCGACGAGCTTTCCTCTGGTGATCAACGTGATGCGAACTATAATACATGGTCGTTGTTGAATCTGAATGGTCAATCGCTGCTGTCGTATCCTCTGCAACCACAGGCGCATGGAAAATATCTTGTCCTTCCCGATGCTCTACAGAAGATTCGTCAATCGAGGCAAGCAATTCTATCGGATGTCTTCTATGATCCGACGATAAGTGAAGCATCTATTGATATTTACATGCCTGTTATTACGCCGACGGCTGCCGTTGTGGGTATTTTGCGTGTCACACTGGTCCTGGACTATATCTGGAATATTATTAATAGCCAGGCTGATAGTATAGGCAGCTACGCCTTTCTTCTTGATCATAACGGAGTGCGTATAGGCTACACTAACGCTGATGTATCGAACATCACTCAACCTGCTCACCTGTTTGAGGCGATTGAGCCACTTTCAACCCAGACAAAACGTCTTATTGCCGATGAAAATCTTTACGGCGTTGCACCGGTCAAAGTTTTTAGTGACGCGAACCTGGTGAAGATTCGACGCGATTCTCATACGCCTTCCACTTTCGAGCTGGTACCGGCCGAAGGCAACCAGGCATTTGAGGTAGCTAAAGAGAACAGTTCAATCACATCCTGGACATATTTTGTACTTAGTCCTCTCAATTCAATTACGGCCATCGCCGATCAGCAACTCCTCTCTACCTCTATTATTGCTGCGATCGTGTTTATTCTGGCAGGGATTGTGGGTCTGGGCCTGGGGCGGCGCATTACGCATCCTATTCTACAATCGGTAACGTCACTACTAAATAGTAGCCAGGCTTTGAAGAGGCTTGCGGCCAAAGAGGAGGTGACCGCAACAGAGCAGAAGTGGGTAATTGAATCTTCGCAAGTAGGAATGCAGTCGGTGCAATACTACACAAATGCTACGAGCACTGCCGCCCATAGCCTGAGCGAGATGAGCAAGCAACTCTTAGAGCAATTAAAGCAGACAAACGCGCCGCCTGTCGTAAAGCAGCAGTTGAATGAGATGCTAGGCATATCACTCTATATCGAAAAGGCCTCGCAGTATCAAGAGAGTAGCAATAAGAGTCTGTCCACAGCTTTACGTGTAACGACGCAGGTTACTGATCAACTCGCTTCCGGTGCGGCTTCCGCGACTGAAGCTTCTACACAGTTAGAGCAAGTGGTTGACCAACTACGACAGATTGTTGACTAGTGCGAGTGAAAAAGGATAATCATCTTATGCGCACATCCATCTATACTGCAACCTTACGCATGAAGCTTTTAATGCTACTTGGAGTAGTACTATCGCTCTGCTTACAAAGCTGTGGTACTGTAGCCAATAGCCCTGTCAACACAACAATTATTAACTTTTGGGTACGTGAGAATGATAAAGCATTTACTGTTCCTCTAGTAAATGCGTATAATGCAAGTCATGTAAATAAGGTGAGGTTGAAAGTGATTCCGGCGGAGGCCTTTGTTACCAAGTTTAATACTGCTATTACGGCTGGAGAACCGCCTGACGTTATCGCCATCGATCTCATCTACTTGCCAGCTTTTAATGCTGCTCATCAGATGGAAGATATTACAGAGCTTGCCCACCGCCTGCCCTTCTTCAGTAAGCTCAGCCGCTCACATATAAATCTTGCTACATATAATGGAAAGCTCTATGGCCTCCCCTACAGTGCCGATGGATCTATTTTGCTCTACAACAAGACGCTCTTTACCCAGGCTGGCCTCGATCCAAACACACCACCCACAACATGGAACGAAATTGAAGCGGACTCAAAGAAAATTACGGTGTTAGGAAATGGGAATAAGGGATTTTATTTTTCTGGACGCTGTGCTGGCTGTAATGCCTTCACTATCTTGCCGCTCATCTGGGCTGGTGGAGGTGATGTACTGAGTTCGGACTACTCGACCGCCACTCTGATGTCTCCCGCTGTAAAAAATGCTCTGGCGTTTTATCATCGACTTTGGGTTGAAGGTCAGATGCCACAGGGAGCGATGGATGATAATGGGAATCACGGAGCAAACTTTATCGATGCCTTTACAACGGGCAAGATCGGGATGATCGGGGGAGGCGTCTTCGCCATCGCCTTGCTCAAGTCTCAATATCCAAAAATTAACTTTGGCGTTACCTATCTGCCCGGCGAGAATGGAGGAACGTCATCCTTCGCGGGCGGCGACACCATCGGCATTCCTCGTGGCTCAAAGCATCCGGCAGAGGCTTTTGACTTTATGACATGGTGCCTCTCATCGCAGACGCAGGTAGATCTGCTCGCGAAGAATAGCCAGGTTCCCGTCCGCACTGATCTGGGAGTGAATAAGTATAGTCTGCGTGATCCACGCTATGTGACCGCTTCAAATGCGTTCTCTCAGGGACGTACACCTTATAGTACGCACTATAACCAATTGTTTAATGATGCAAACGGTCCCTGGATTACCGCTATACAGAGAGCTGTCTTTGATGGGCGAATTGACGAAGCGCTGGCAACGGCACAGCAGCAGTCAGCCCAGATTCTCTCAAGCCCGGCTTAGGGAAGTGCGAGTAGATAGCGCTTTTTGCCTTTTTCATCCGGCGAGGTCCACTCGTGCTGAAGCGCGGGTTCACGCGCTAATGCTTTTTGCCTTTTTCATCCGGCCACGTCCTAGAGCTTGCTGATTGGATCAGCCAAATCCACGCTTCAGCACTGCATACTTCTGGCTGGATGTATTTGTCAAAAATCATAAGCAGCGGGCTCTGAGAGGCGTGGCTGCATGGATGTTTCAAAGAGCATGGTCTGCTCTCTATGCTTGTTCCTGTGCGCGCAACCTTTCAGCCTCTGCTTGTGCGCGCTGCTCGTTTCCACGACGGCCGGATCGAATGCTATACGTTGTGGTCCAGAGAATTAGTGCAACTGTGATACCATTAAATATAATCGGCGAAACAAGCAAGAATTGTGGTATAGAGAGCGTAAAAACAAGGATTACGCGTAGAATGAACTCGCTTATCCAGGCGATGCCCCAGACGATGGTAATCAGGTAGTTTGTAGAGCGAAAGCTTTTATACTGCCAGAGTGAATCAAAGGTTGCTAACTTCTCTGGACTCCCTTCAGTAGCAAAGTGCCTGCTGATATAGTACATGAGCGGTCGGGGAAGTAGGAGCGATATAAAGCAGGCGATGCCGAGCGCGACAGTAAAAATGGATTCTCGAATCAGCAGTATCTTAGGATCGCCACCGAGAAAGATCGCCCCAATGCTCACGATAATGCCGAGTAGGATCATCGTGCCAAAAGCATCGAGTTTGCGCGTGCGTAGAATGCTAATAATATTGCTAATAAGTGGAGGCAGTGCCGAAGCCATGAGGGCAAGCAGTTCGGTCGTATATGGGCGCAGGAGTGTGTACACCAGGAATGGTAGAGCACCATCGATAATGAGGCTCGGTATAATGCCAAGAAGTATACTACGAGTGCTGAATTTCTTAGATGATACGTTGATATTTGACATATGTGTCTGGCCTCCTTTTTCTATGCATTATTTTTATATACAAGTAGTATAAGCTATTGAGATGCTAGTTACTATTCAGCTACTACATATATACGAAATATAACAACGATATTTAAATGCAGAGGTTTCGAAGATTCAGATTAATGCAATGCATCGACAAATGGTCTGAGGGTGGCGGTGTAAAATTGCCTCACTCTATGCACTATGCTATACTGGCCCTTGATTTGAGTTCCTGGAAGCCACTGCATATGAGAAAATTATTTAAGAAGGAAATAGAGATACTATGGCTCATGATACAGCAAATATGCAAAACCCCTTTAGTATTGGAGAGCGACTTTACTTACGACCGCTAGAGCCTGCGCAGGACAACCATCTATACTCGACATGGCTCAACGATGAGGAGATTCGGCGCTACTTCTCGGTCTACCCGACCAGTGATGCGCGTGGCAGAGAGCGGCTGGACAATCTCTATAAAGATACACGCCACATTATCTTCGGCGTTGTGCGCATCGAGGATAACCAGTTGATTGGCCTGGTGGGCCTGAAGGATATCAACGTCCTCAATCAGAGTGCGGAGTTCTATGTCATTATTGGTGATCGTTCGGCCTGGGGCAAAGGCTTTGGGACGGAGGCGACGAAGCTTATGGTGCGCTATGGCTTTATGGAGCTAAACCTGAATCGCATTCAGACGCAGGATATGGAGGAGAACATAGGCGGCTGGCGTGCTGATGAGAAGGCGGGCTTCAAATACGAGGGAACGCTGCGTGAAGTCATTCCTCGCTTTGGCAAGTTTCATAATGTGAAAGTGTATAGCCTGTTGCGCAGCGAGTTTTTAGAGACAATGCAGTAGAGCCCTGTCTTCTTGCGCCTTGCATTATCGCGGCTTCGCCGCTCTCTATTACTATTTATTGTTAAACATTTTAACCTTTCTACACATTTTTATGCTTTGCATAAAAATGTGTAGAAAGGTTAAAATGTTTAACAATAAATAGTAATAAGATTTGTCTAGAAGACGTGGTACAGCTACATTAACCGGTGAAGAGCTCAAAAAAATAGCGAAAACTGAGCTCAAATTATTTAGCCTTCACCACTTAGTGTGGCTGTACCGAAGACGTGCAAGTGTTTAATAATAAATAGTAATAGGATTTATCTAGGAGATATGCAAATTTGTCAGAAGATAGAGTTTTGATGTATTAGAAATTAAATACATCTTTTGTCCTATTTTCTTGATTTGAAAAGAGGTGATATGGAAGTTCAGATCATTGGGGACCGGAAGCGCTGGAATGATTTTGTTGCAGCTTCACAGTATTGCAATATTATGCAGTCATATGAGTGGGGCGAGCTTGCAGCTTTAACTGGAGCCGAAGAGGTTCTGCACCTCGGAGTGGTTGACGGTCAGGGAAAGCTATGCGCTGTCATGCTTGTGGAGATCACGCGTATTCCCATACTCAATCAGGTCTATTTCTATGTGCCACGTGGTCCCGTTATGGATGATCCCAGCTCGCCTGCTCTGACTGTTTTGCTCAACTTTGTGAAGGCTGAGGCGAGGAAGCGACACGCTTTTATGCTCAAACTGGAGCCAGGTGTGCTCGATGATTCTCAGGCATGGTTAACCAGTCTTAGGCGTCGCGGTTTCTCTATCAACCCCAATTCTATGAATGTGCGCAACGAATGGGTGCTGGATATTCGGCCTGATGAGAAGACGCTGCTTGCCAATATGAAGGAGAAGTGGCGTTACAATATTCGCCTGGCGGGTCGTAAAGGGATCACGATACGGCGCGGTGAGGGACAGGCTGATAGAGATGCTTTCTATCGCCTGTACCGGACGACAAGTGAACGTGATCTCTTTGCCATCAATCAGAAATCGTTCTATGAGATGGTGCTGCGCTTATTTGGAGCAGAGGGACGCGCGGCGCTCTTTCTGGCTGAATACGAGGGGCAGCCGATCTCAGCTGCGATAATTCTAACACTTGGCAAGTGGAGCTGGTATATGTATGGAGCTTCGGCCAACGAGCAGCGAGAGAAGATGCCGAATCATCTGTTGCAGTGGACGGTGGTCCAGTGGTCGAAAGCGCAGGGCTGCTCCTACTACAATTTCCGTGGCATTCCAGAGATTCTAGAGGAGGGACAGGAGATGTGGGGTATCTATCTCTTCAAGCGCGGCTTCGGCGGCGAGGCAATGCACTTCCTGCCCACGCACGATCTCGTCTATCAGCCTCTTATCTATACTGCTTATAGAAAGCTGGTAGATGTTAAGCACTGGCGCGACGCCAGGCGTGAGAAACGCCTCGTCACACAAACATCACATCCCGCGTAACGATAAACCTTCGTGATTGTCATAGTAACCCGGCCAGGATATCGTTCTCCTTTTTATTAATTTTTGCACTTTTAACATTTTTGCAAACTTTTGCGTGCAACGCAAAAGTTTGCAAAAATGTTAAAAGTGCAAAAATTAATAAAAATCGTAGGGTGTTTTTAACGCGCCCGCAGCTCTTGCAAAGTTGTCAGGCGCTCGCGGGCGATCGAGCTGCCGGGATTGACTTTGGCCAGGTTGCGGTAGACGCGGCTGGCCTGCTCGTACTCGCCGACGGACTGGTATGTCTGACCCAGCATATCGTAGGCTTCGTAGTCTGAACGGTCTATTGTTATCAATTGCTGCAAGGCTGCTACGGCTTCTTTGACCTGCTGAGTCTCGAAGTAGTGGCGGGCAATTCGACTCTGATAGCGGGCGGCGTCTTGATTTCGACCGAGCTGGAGATAGAAGCCGACGACCTCGCGCAGCATATCTATCGAGTCGGTCTTTAGTTCAACGGCGCGCACCAGATTCGCCAGCGCGTCCTCGGTATTTCCCATCTCCGCGTAGATATTGCCCACTTTCTGAAGCGCTTCCGCCGCCTCCTCAAGGCGACCCAGGCGTAGATCAATATCGGCCAGCAGACGCAACTCAGCCATACCCTCATCGAGCAGGCCGCGACTGACATAGATATCGGCTAATTCAGCGTGTGCTCGGGGGTCCTGGGGAGCCAGGCGCACCATTTCGTTAAGCACGTTGAGTGCATTGTCGATCTGGCGGCTCTGCCGGTAGTGGCGTACCAGGTCTGCATACTCTTGAAGCGTTGTATTCACATCGCCGTGGCGTGCAGAGATTTCAGCGATGCTTGAGGAGACCTCGTTCTGTGCTGGTCGCCCCTGGTTCACCTGTCGCAAGATAGCGTTCATCTGCTCCTGGCGTCCGGTGCGGCCGTAGGCTTTTGCCAACTGCAGAGAGATCTCTACCTCGGGTGCTTGATGCTCCTCGCCCTCTTCACGTGGACGCGCCGCCCATGTTGCTGGATCTACTGCATGAGGTGAGCGACGTACCTGCTGCAGTGCCTGCTCAAACTGCTGAATGGCCGCCTCTGGTTTTCCTTGTGTGAGCAGGGCCTGTGCCGCACTGACACGGGCTAAAACCTCGACCGCGCTATCGCGTACGGCCAGAGCGTACTCGTCGATTGCGCGATCAAATTGACCACATTGTTGATAGATCTGACCAAGCGAGTAGTGAACATCGGCATTATTAGGATAGATATCTGAGCTCTGGATATATTCGCGCAGAATGGCGTCTGCAAGCTTTTGACCCTCACCACGCAGCTGCCAACGAATGCGTGTCAGCACCTCGAGGGCCGTAGAGCGTGGAGTGCTCAAGGTGGTGATCATCGCGACATGCCAGCGTATCAGTGCCGTGATATTGCGTGGATCGATCTGGAGGACGCGCTGATATTCAGCGACGGCCTGCTGACTACGACCGAGTTTCTGCAAGGCGAGTGCGTAGTTCAAGCGAGTAGGAACGCTCGTCGGACTCTCCTGTAGGGCTTGTTCCAGCTCGGTCATCGCGCGATCCATATACCCCAGGCGTAGATAGGACTCGGCAGCCATTGTGCGTTCGCGTAAGAGATCTTCTTTATTGCCCTGTGAGGAGAGCAGGTTAATCAGGCGCATCCGATACGTCAGATTATTGGGGTCAAGCTGCAAGATGCGGCGATAGGTCGCAATCGCATCATCGATACGCCCATTCACAATATAGGTATCGACGAGAATGGCATACTTCGTAATTGCCTGCTCAATCTTGCCCTCGCGCACATAGATCTCGCAGAGAATCTGATGGACATCCAGGTACTGAGGAGCGATATCGATAACGCGCAAGCACTCCTCCGTCGCCGAGTTCAGCAGGCCATGATTGATATAGCGCTGAATATCCTGCATCGAGCGTACAACCTGAAGCCGTACATTTTCGGGTAACATCGCCGTACTTGTCAGTACAGCATCGGCGGCATGATTGAGGCCATCGGCGCGTGAACCAGCCATCTGGCTCAGCAGCTCTTCGATGCCAGGTTTATGCTCCTCCACCCTGGGCGCGGGTGCGCTTGATACCATCAATTGTGGCTCCGCATATGCTGGAGGAATTGGCGCAGGTGGCGCGGGTGGGGCCTGATACGTTGGAGGTGGCACGACGGGAGCGGGTGCCGGAGCGGGAACTGACGCAATTGCTGTCTGTGCGAATGGATCTGGTTGTTGAACTGGTTGTACAGGTTGTTGAACCTGTTGAACCGGCTGTGGTGCAGGTTGTACGGCCTGGACAGGGGGTGCCGGTGGTTGTGCTGGCTGCACAGGTTGTGCTACCTGAGGAGGAGCCTGATAGGTCTGTTCCTGATCGGGAAGAATATTCGTCGTATTTGGTTTTGAGTCATCAGTCAGCCAGGAAGGGATGGCTGGAGCCTGTGCTGCTTGTGACGCGGGCTGTTCCAAAGGTGCGGATGGCTGACGTTGCGCAGGCTGAGGTGCCGCCTTATTCTCTGGCGCATTGGTTGGAATCCTCTGCTCTACCGTCGGCATATCAGTGGGTGGAGGAGGTACATTGGTCTTTGGAGCAGGCACTGATGGTTTGGGCGGAGCTGCCGGCGTCTTCTCCGAGTCATTAAGGATGCCAGTCAGCCAGTCAGGCAACTCTCCAACTGAACTCGCGGGGGGTGCCGAGGGAGTGTTTGCTGGCCCATTAAGGTTCACAAGATTGTTTGCATTAATCTCCATTGTGGGAGCTTCGGGAACCTGAGATAGCGCTGTTGGGGGCTGCTGCATATATCCCCCCATCTGATCTTGACGTACAGGGCCGGGAGGTGGCGTTGTTGGTCGCATGGGAGGAGGTGCATTTTGTGTCTGCTGTAGCATAAACTCGACCTGGGCAACTTTATCACTCCAACCACGGCTGCGTAAGAAGCCTAACAACGCATTGTAAACCGTCAGAGCCTGCTCCTGCTCACCTAAAAGGCGGTGCGCCTCCGCAGCCTCCTGACAGAGTTGAACGAGCTGATCAGATTCTTCTGACGTCAGAGCATCCAGATTGACCCGGTCGACCGCCTCATCGAAATGGATCGTCGCCGTGCGTAGGTCACCGCGCGCGCGATAGCACTGACCCAGCGCATAATAACAAGAAAGAGCATAATCAGGATCGTTCAGCAGAAGCTGGAACTGCTGAATGGCATCATCCCAACGCTGCTGCTCCTGATAGAGCCACCCTAGAAAATAGCGAGCATCTGGACGATCAAAGCCACTCTCAAGGATCTGCTCACAGAGGTCAATAGCATCATCGAAACGGCCCTGGTTTTGAAAAGTTTGCGCCTGCTGTAATGCTCCTGTGACCTGGTTGGCAGTAATTCTCTTGCGAGGGGCGGAACTCATTGCACCGCCGGCCAGAGCCGATGGTCCAGAATTTTGTCCCCCTCCAAAGCTGCCCGCGCTACCCATGTTACCCATGATGCCAGTATTCCCTCCGCTTGTATTTCCCAATGTAACTGTTTCGGTGAGAGGCTGCTCTGGAAAAGCGAGCTGATCGGAGTCCGTTGTCGGACCATCTTCAGGAAAGCCTGCACCGCTATTCGGCTGAACTGATGAAATTGTTAGAATGTGTGCGAGCAATTCGCGTGCCTGGCCATTCGCCCCATCGGCACGCAAAACCTCCTCGCAATGCATACGTGCCAGGCCAAGCTCATTTCGGAGAAGATACCCTCGTGCTGCCGTCAGACGTTCCTGAAACATCTTAGGGATATCTTTCTTCTCAAAATAATAGGTGGCGAGCCGCTCATGCGGCTCTGGATCGCCAGGAGACAACTGAACCGCTTTCTGCCAGGTTGCTTCAGCGCGTGCGCTCTGCCCCGCCTGAGCGTAGAGATCCGCCAGGTGTAAATATGCCTGATAGCCGTCGCTGCGCCTATTGAGGATCACATAGAGCTCCGCAGCTTTGCTCAGGGCGATAATATTACCCGGCTCGCGCTGCAACATCAACTCATACTCGTTGAGTGCCGGCTGCCACTGCTTCATCTGTATGTAGCAAAGACCTAGACCATTGCGGGCAGTTGCATCTTCTGGGAACTCGGCGAGTGCTTTCTGGTATTCTTGCAGAGCCTCCGCCCAGTGATTATCCCAGCGGTGGCGCTCGGCTGCTTGCATTGCTGCGCTAAAGTTTTCACTGTTCCCTGGCATGAAAGAGTTCACTTTCTCAAACGAGCGCACGAAACAGGTGTTTCCTCTATATCTGTAGAGGCACCGCAACTGATCGTGCCAGTAAGTATACCCTGACTAGAATCCAGAGTACTACAAAACCTTTAACTGAGCACTTATTATGGTACTAAGGTACTGTACATGTATGCAACTCCCTTTGCACCTTCCGAGCCCATTCTCTGCTTTATTAAATGCTATGAATTAGAATTATCCGCGATAATTAATGTATTGAAGCGGAACCGGATAATCCTTCTGCTTTAGCAAGGCGATAACGTTTTGCAGTTCGTCGCGACTCTTTGCAGTAACACGTACACTATCACCTTGAATTTGTGTACGCATCTTCGGATAACTCTCGCGAATAATCTTGCTAATTTCCTTTGCCTGCTCCTGGGTAATACCCTGCTGTAGCTCTATCACCTGACGGACGCGGCTACCTGCGGCATCCTCTTCTTTTCCAACCTTAAAGATCTTGAGCGACAATTTCCGGCGTACCGCTTTGGATTCCAGGATATCGCGTACATTTTTAAGAGAAAGAGTGCTATCGGTAACGATAGTTATGTTTTCTTTCCCATGTGCAATTTCAGTTTTAGTGTCTTTCAGATCAAAACGCGTCTGTACGTCGCGCCTGGTCTGATCGATCGCGTTGACCAGCTCTTGCTCGTCAAATTGTGATACTATATCGAATGAACAGTCGCCTGCCATGAAAATCCTCTCTTTGACTTATCTTTGGTACAAAATGGCTAGCAGAGGAATGCGCTACGCGTTCAGCTATCTCCTTAGTACATAACCCTTTCTGGCATTGTAACGCATTTTGCCTTCCGTTTCCACTCTATCCCCCAAGTGGCATACATGCAATACGGGATCGCGAGTTTTAGATCGAATACTAAGAGAGCGTTGAGCGCCCATCGTCTTCGTTTTCTTCTCTTTGTAGCCTATGTGCACGCCTTCGGCGTGCCATTCTTTTTAGAGATGGTTTTACATTTTTTATTTTTCATACTTTTTGTGCTCTGCACAAAAAGTATGAAAAATAAAAAATGTAAAACCATCTCTAAAAACTGTTTCAGGCAGCGAAGCTGCACAATACTTTCTAAGAGTAGTAGCGATCGTTACTGTTTTTGGTAGACTTGGGGAATGAGCCGGTAAACTGGATGGTCACGCCCGTCTTCTCCAAAGCGTTGCGAACCTCCTGAAGATTAGCATCGCCATCCAGTGTCAGGATGCAAGGTGCGATCTCGCGAATATGCCAGCGCTGGAAGCGTTCCTGTGTCGCGATCTGTCGCGCCACCTGCTCGTTAGGAGTTTCGATCAGCATAACCATAGAGAGCCGAGTCTCTTTATAGAGCTTTGCCCAATCTTGCAGTGTATAGAGTACATTTTGAGGCAACTCTTTTTGTGTATGCTGCTCCAGGATTTGAATAATCTGCGTTGCCGTCTTGCCCGTCGCCATTCCACGATGGAAAGAATTCTGCGTAAGTGTTAAGCGACTGGCCGTGTCAATCTGATTTGCCTGTGTGAAGGGCAATATACTGTAGAGCGTAGGAAGATCCGGCTGAAGTAATAAGATCTCAAAGCTGGGCTGAACGATTAAAGAGCGGAAGTCAGCATTTTCTTCCGCTTCGGAAACGGACGAGCGTTTCGTCTCTTTAAGCATCTTCGCTCCCAACGAAGTAATTTGGAACGCCTCAGGAGAATGGGCCTCAGCATCGTCCACATCATCTGGGGAATTCTTATAGCCGAGATCGAGGATGCCGAGCTCGTAGAGGGTGGAACTGAGCATACTAGCATAGTTAAGAGCATTATCTCTATACCATCGAGAGTAGGATTCTCGTGCTTTTTTCTCTTCGGACTTACGCATCTGTGCCGACATTGATCGGCGGGAGCCAAGAGGATTCACCTGCCAGATGTCCTTTAGAAGATCATCAACGCTATACCATCGTCCTGGAAGGCAGGTGTGCAGATGAGAGAGCAGCGTTGTGCGAGCGGCTAGATTATCCTTACTGAAGGCCAGATTCCAAGAGTCGAAGCCGAAGCGGCTGGTAAAATCAAGTTCGTCACGTTCTACGAGCATATCGTATGGCATCGCCAGCTCGCCTACATCTTCCCAGTTCAAATCCCTTTGCCAATGTTCGAGCAGGACGCGTGTCTGTCCCGCTCCATCCAGCCCGGCCCAGTCCGTCATCTTCTCACCAACCTGGAAACGAGATTTTACACCGTCCACTGGCGGGCGTGTTTCCTTGACCAGTTGCATGCTTTGCAGAATTGCAAAGAGCATATCCAGATATTCGTCATTGTCACTCAGGTAAGATGTGCGTTCCATGCCTTTTACAAGAGGATAGAGCTTCTTCGCAATGCGCTTCGGCACTCTCCCATCTTTTGTTGGCTCAATTGCAAGCTGATAGACCGCGTTAATCAGAGTGGCGATGTCATAGATCATTCGCGTTTCCGCCTGCTCAATAGCGGCTGGAGCTGTTTCAAGCGGTGCCTGCATGATTGCTATTCCTCCGGCTCATATTGTTCGAGATAGCGAATGACCTCGCGTGTCAACTGGCTAGGAGTAGAGGCTCCGGCGGTCACTGCGATGCGTTTCTTCCCTCGCAGCCACTCGACATCAAGCTGTGAAAGATCTTCAATGCGCACTGCCGAGACGCCCGCCAATTCCTGGGAGACCTGCACCAGACGGTTTGTATTATTGCTGCGTGGATCACCGACCACGATCGTCAGGTCTGCACCTTTTGCTTGTGCTGCGACGGCCTCTTGCCGTGTCTGAGTTGCCGCACAGATATCGATATGTACTTCAGCCTGGGGGTAGCGTTGTTTAATATGTTGAATAACGCGGCGCGTATCCCATTGTGACAGTGTGGTCTGCGTCGAGACTGCTATCTTCTGTTCCTGCTCTGATGTCAGTTGAAGCGCATCTACATCTGCCTCGGTCTCAACCAGACTCACTGATCCAGGTATCTCGCCCATCACACCTTCCGGCTCCGGATGACCCTTTTTGCCGACGTAGAGAATATAGTAGCCTTTGGCAACAAGATCCTTCACCAGATCATGCGTCTTCGTCACGTCAGGACAGGTCGCATCGATACAGGTCAGCCCGCGCTCGCGTGCCCCTTGCTGCACAGCCGGTGAGACACCATGTGCAGTAAAGATGACCGTGCCAGCCGCAACTTGCTCTAGAATTTCCAGGCGGTTGGGGCCATCGAGCGTCACCACACCCAGACTGCTCAATTCTTCAATTGCATGGCGGTTGTGAATAATTTGTCCAATAATATAGATTGGGCGTGGCAATGTTGTATCTTTAGCTGCATTGCGTGCTATCGTCAGCGCATCAACCACGCCGTAGCAATAGCCACGCGGAGAGATTTTTATAACTTCCATGAATCTTCCACCAATAATTTTTAATCAGACGAAAAGGTTAATTCCCTTCTCATGTTACCACGCTAATGCAACCGATTACATTTCAGAGCGCTCTCTATCCGCACGCCTTCGGCGTGTCTGTCATCCTTATATATTTTTGTGTTTTTGTATTTTTTCCATGCTTATACTTTTTAGGCTCTGCCTAAAAAGTATAAGCATGGAAAAAATACAAAAACACAAAAATATATAAGGATCAGTAAGAGCAGCGAAGCTGCACGAGCTCGTTCAATCAGGACGCGATGGGAATCAAGCACATTCTAAGGACACCTGGAGAGAAAAAGGTGAGTATTCAGGACGCTTTCATCTCGAACTTGGTTAGAATGCGGCTAATATCGTTTGGAGTGTAGAGGCAGACGGCGGGGAGCAGGCCAGCCAGTTCCTCGACGGAGGTAGAAGGGGCGAGATCAAAAATGAGCAAGGGGGTCCTACGGCCTTCGCAGCCTCTAGCTATGTCGGCGGCCTTAATAAAGGTGGGCAATGCGAGCGGACCATCAATTGTCTGTGCGGGTAAGTTAATGAGTAGTTGAACATGTGGGATCAGCGCAGACACTCTGGCCGCAGTATCTTCCTGATAGATATGTTTCATCCGCGCCCGGCGTAAGAGCTGGATATATAGAGAACGCTGCTCATCCGGCCCCATTAATAACGCAGAACGCCCTTGCAGACCACCAAGACAGGCCTCGGCGATAGATACTACCTCTGGTGCAATGTCGTACATCAACTGCTCTCTTCTATATATCATTGGTCGCCCACTTTTGTTGCTATTATTGCTATGTATGTATTTAATGCCCACCTTATTCCCACTACTTACATACTATAGCAAGAAAGAGACCGGAGTGCCATCAGGTCTTTTCCCTATTTATTCTACGGTGTTTAGAAGAGTATAACTTGTACTTATCTCGCTCCTATGCTAAGCTCTACCTAAATACTCTAATGCATCCTCTCGCAATCTGCTTGGGGTGTACTCAAGTTTAGCGAATGTTGTGGTCTTTCATAAGGACGAATGAGGATAAAAGCAATTATGACCTATGCTATGGGTGAATATTATGAGCGGGTCGCAGACTATGACCTGGAATATCAGAACCAGTCGGAGCTAGATGTCCCCTTCTGGCGTGAGCTGGTGATGCGCTACACACCACGACGCGTGCTGGAGTTAGCGTGTGGTAGCGGACGTATTAGCCTGGAACTCTTGCACGGTCCCGGCTCTTTTAACTTAGAAGGACTGGATTTAGAGCCTGAGATGCTGGCTGCTTATCGACGCAGGCTGGAGCGCGAGCCAGAAGAAGTGCAGGCGCGGGTAACGCTGCACGAAGGAGATATGCGGAACTATCATCTCGAACACAAAGGCGAGTTCGACCTGATCTTTTTGCCCTTCAACTCTATCTGCCATCTCTATGAAATCGAAGACCAGCTTGATGCGTTTCACAATACCTTTGAGCATCTCGCCCCCGGCGGCCGTTTCGTCATCGATACTTTTCTGCCCGACATCGACTTTCTCAGCGATGCCCTTAACCGCCCCTCAACCGTCTACTTAGAGGACGAGATCGAGTCCCCAGACGGAGAATTCACTATGCTGCTCTACACCACCCGGAAATATGACCAGCAGGAGCAGACGCAGCATCTCACCTGGACACACGAAAAATTCTTCACAACAGGCGAGAATGAGCGCTACTTCTCAAAGCTCGACATGCACATCTTCTTTCCACGCGAGCTTCAGATGCTCTTCCTGGCCAGCGGTTTCGCCATCGACGCCATCTATGGTGACTATCAGTGGAAACCCTTCGGCAAAGGGACGCGCCAGATCGTCGTAGGCAGCAAACGAAAATTATGCAAAAATGAACAGTAAATGAGAAAGGGTCACACCGAAGGCGTGAACGAGAAAAGAGAAGAGGCAAAGGCAGTTTTTGGAAGTGGTTGACGCTCGCCTTTCCTGGTGCTAAAATATATCCTAGTGAATAGGTCGGAATAATAGAAAATACTACCAGACGGCACTACGCTGAGAAGGGAAAGGCCATGATGTTACGGGTCTCAACAAAAGGTGAATATGGTGTGCGGATCATGGTTGATCTTGCGCGTCATTATGGTGGTCGTCCCCGTTCGCTCACGGATATTTCGCAGACAGAGATGTTGCCTCTAGCTTACTTAGAGCAACTGGTAAAACTGCTGCGAGAAGCAGAACCTGCGCTGGTTATCAGTACGAGAGGGGCGCATGGCGGCTATAAATTGGGTCGCGATCCTTCGCAGATCACGATGGGCGAGATTGTTCGCGTCCTGGAAGGTCCGATAGCTCCAATGATCTGTGCGACGGAGGGCGAGATGACGCAGGTCTGCAATTTCCTCGACTCCTGCCGAACAAAATATCTCTGGTCACGAGTACGGGATGCCGTTGCTCAGACACTCGATTCTATGACGTTAGCTGAACTAGCTGCGGTTTCAGATACATCCGATGGGCAAAGTGTCGCCGCGCAGTTTATAGCTCTCTCTGATATTGGTGTGGGTGCAGGCACAAGCTCTACAAAAGAGGTCTTTTATCTACCCACAAGTGAGGGTGAACCAGAGGTTCGTCCCCTACCATAGCATAATTATAGCACAACTATAAGGAAGGTTTTTAGGCAATGGCATCAGAACTTATTATTAAAAATCTCCATGCCAACATAGAAGGCAAGCCGATCCTACGTGGAGTGGACCTGACGGTACGCCAGGGAGAGATTCACGCGTTGATGGGACCCAATGGCTCAGGCAAGAGCACATTATCAAACGTTATCATGGGCAACCCCAAGTACGAAGTAACCGAAGGCGAGATCTGGTTCAAGGGTGAGAACATCCTGGAATATTCGCCCGACCGGCGCGCGCGCATGGGCCTCTTCCTGGCATTCCAGTACCCCATGTCTATCCCTGGCGTGAGCGTCGCCAACTTCCTGCGCCGTGCCCTTGAGGCCATGCGCGAGGGTAATAAGCCTCTGGAAGAAGGCGATCATCCTACCGGTCAGATTTCGAAGCGCAAGAAGACTATTCCTCCTGGTGAGTTCCGTAAGCTACTGCAAGAGAAGATGCGATTGCTCAAGGTCGATAACAGCTTTATCAACCGCGCCATTAATGATGGTTTCTCTGGCGGCGAGAAGAAGCGTGCAGAGATTCTACAGATGGCCCTGCTGCAGCCCGAAATCGCCTTGATGGACGAGACCGATTCTGGCCTCGACATCGACGCGCTTAGAATCGTGTCTGAGAGCGTCAATGCCCTGACCGGCCCCAATCTTGGTATTCTGCTGATCACGCACTACCAGCGCATGCTCAACTACATCAAGCCCGATTATGTACACGTCATGTTCAACGGACGCATCATCAAATCTGGCGGACGTGAGCTGGCGCTTGAGCTTGAGGAGAAGGGCTACGAGTGGCTGAAGCCCGCTGATGAGGAGAACGAGGTGACCGTCGATGCTTAACACTTTGGCTCCTGGCTTCTCACGCGCTGCACTCGAAGCGCTCTCGCGTCAGAGAGGTGAGCCCGAATGGCTGCTAGAGTTGCGCCTGCAGGCATGGGAGACATACGAGAGCCTGCCCGCTCCCCTGGGCCGTCGCGGCGACCTGGGAACTCTACGCACGGTAGCAGGCTTTCATTTTCAAGATCTCAATCCGTTCACTCCGACTGAGAAGGTTCTGCCGGCCTTTATTGAGCACGCCTTACAAGATTCGCTACTCAGTGAGCGCTCCGGTCAGATCGTCCAGCTCGATTCCACCATCGTACACACTGAGCTGCGCGACGAACTCAAGCAACAGGGAGTGATCCTGACCGACCTGGATACCGCCGTACGCGAGCATCCAGAGATGGTGCGCGAATACTTTATGACCAGCTGTGTCCCCGTTACCACAAGCAAGTACACGGCCCTGCACGCTGCGTTCTGGACAGGTGGTTTCTTCCTGTATGTTCCACGCGGCGTTGTAATTGAAGAGCCCATCCTGGCACAGGTCTGGCTTGACAAGCCCGGGATCGCCACCTTCTCCCATACTCTGATTATCGCGGAGGAAGAGAGCAGCGTGCGCTTCGTCGAGGAGTACAACTCGAACTTCGAGGGTGAAGCGCCTTCACTACTGAGCGATGTCGTTGAGGTGCACGCGAAACGCGAGGCGCGCGTCGAGTTCAGCAACTTACAGGATCTCGGTCAGAATGTCTGGAATATCACCGATAAGAACGCCCTATACTCCAACGATGGCAGCGTGACCTTCGTGACGGCTGACCTGGGTAGTAAAGTGAACCTGGAGACTGTCGGCGCTGGCTTGAAGGGTAATGGAAGCGCCGGTGAGCTCGTAGGAGTCTTCTTCACCGATCATGATCAGCGTTTCGCCATCCATTCTCTCTCCGACCATATTGGCCTCTCAACAAACGCTGAGACGCTAGTCAAGGGTGTGCTTACCGACAGTTCACGTGTCGAGTTCGATGGTATGATTCGCGTGCGTCCTCACGCGCAGCAGACGGCCTCGTTCCTGTCGGCACATGGTCTGATGCTAAGCAAGCAGGCGCGCGGCGAGTTTATACCGGGCCTGGAGATCGCGGCCAACGAGGTAAGCGCCAGCCACGGTGCGACGAGCGGCCAGATCGACGAGGAGCAGTTGTTCTATCTGATGGTGCGCGGCATTCCTCGTGCGGAGGCTGAGCGCATCGTGGTACAGGGCTTCTTCGAGCCGGTGCTGCAGCGAATTCCGCTGGAGAGTCTGCGCATACGCCTGCGGCGCGGTATTATCAACCGCATGAGCGGCGTCTCTGAATCCGAGGCCGATACCTGGGTTGATGCCCAGGAGCGCTGGGAGATCGAGGGCGTCGATGAGGGGGCTGTTCGACTGGATGGCAACCCGAAGGATGAAGAGATCCAGCTGACCGAGTATTAATTTCGCGAGGGCGATCTTCGAGCGAGCAGCAGGGAAGAGAAGAGGAGTGGATAAGGCGTGTTGATCGCCCTGTCCCCTCTTTTCCCACAATTTCTGCTCTTGCTTGTCCTTCGTCTTTCTTTTCAGAAGAAAATCAGGGTGCTTGATGGTTACATCCGACAATAGAACGCCAGCGACTCTCTCTTCTACGGTGGCAGACTCTAAAATCGAAGAGATTCGCAGGGATTTTCCGATACTTGCACGCCAGGTGCATGGCAAGCCGCTTGTCTACCTGGACAGTACAGCGAGTTCGCAAAAGCCAAACTCCGTCATTGAGACGATGAGTCAGTATTATAAGAGCTATAACGCGAATGTGCATCGTGGTGTCTACGAGATCAGCGAAGAGGCCACGGCGGCGATGGAAAAAGCCCGCGTGAAGATCGCGCGTTTTATCAACGCCCGCCAGAGCAAGCAGATTATTTTCACTCGTAACACCACCGAGAGTATCAACCTCGTAGCCTATAGCTGGGGAAATGCGAATATTTTCGCTGGCGATCTGATCGTCCTGACCGAGATGGAGCACCATAGCAATCTTGTACCCTGGCAGCTCTTAGCACAGCGTACAGGAGCAAGACTCGAATTTGTGCCGGTGACCGACGACGGCCTGCTGCAACTCGATATTTACAGTAAGCTATTAGAGCAGCAGCCGAAGCTGGTAGCCTTTACACATATGTCTAACGTCCTGGGGACGATCAATCCGGTGCGCGAGATGACTGCTCAGGCTCGCGCGGCGGGCGCGCTCGTTTTAATTGACGCGGCGCAAAGCGTTCCCCATCTTCCGGTTGATGTTCAGGACCTGGACGTTGATTTTTTATGTTTTAGCGCACACAAGATGCTTGGTCCGACCGGCATCGGCGTCCTCTATGGCAAGAAGGCATTGTTAGAGGCCATGCCTCCATTTATGGGCGGCGGCGATATGATCCGCACCGTCCATCTGCGCGAATCGACCTGGAATGATCTGCCCTGGAAATTTGAGGCGGGCACGCCCGCGATTGCCGAAGCCATCGGCTTTGGTGCCGCCATCGACTATCTCAATGGGTTGGGCATGGACTTCGTACGCCAGCACGAGATAGAGGTCACGGCCTACGCGCTAGAGCAGTTGGCATCTGTGCCGGATCTGCGCATCTATGGTCCGCTTGATATCGCTAAGCGCGGCGGAGTCATCTCCTTTACTCTAGGTGATGTTCATCCACACGATCTTGCATCGATCCTGGACCAGGAAGTAGGAGTGGCAGTTCGCGCTGGTCATCATTGTGCCCAGCCGCTCATGGAGCGCTATGACCTGGCAGCGACGGCGCGGGCTAGCTTCTACATCTACACTCTAAAAGAAGAGATCGACGTCCTGGTACAGGGCCTGCGCAAGGCACAGCAAATCTTTAGCTTCTAGTCAAATCGCCCGCGTAGCGACAATCCCTTGTGGTTGTCGTCATACACCTGCCTGAGAGGCCCACCTAGCGACAATCCCTTGCGGTTGTCGTCGCCGATGGAGGAAATGACTCAAGGCAGTAGACGAAAGGAGTAATCTTTTATGTCAATGGATTATCGTGAATACATCCTTGACCACTATCGCGACCCGCGCAACTACGGCAAGCTAGAGAAGCCCGATGTGCACAGCGAAGACTCAAATCCGCTGTGTGGAGATCAGCTCGGCATGGACTTGCAGGTTGAAGGGGATCGCGTTACCGCCGTACGTTTTCAGGGGCGCGGCTGCGCCATCAGCCAGGCTACCGCCTCAATGCTCTCAGAGATGATTGATGGCAAGACCGTAGACGAAGTCAGCTCACTGGGCAAAGACGACGTCTTAGAGGCTCTGGGCATCCCCATCAGCCCGGCCCGGCTGAAGTGCGCCTTCCTCTCACTGCGCGTGCTCCATCGCGGGCTGGCTATGGCGGGACTGGAGCATCCTGCGGACGACGAAGACGAATAACATTTTTGTAGGTATTTTTTCATATTTGCCTGCTCATTTACTTTTTGCAATGCAAAAAGTAAATGAGCAGGCAAATATGAAAAAATACCTACAAAAGAGTATAGAAGGAAATCAAGCGTAAAGAGAGATGGCAGAAGGATTTATCAAAGTAGCGCACCTGAGTGACCTGGAAGAGGACACTTTGTATCCCATAGATGTAGACGGCGAGCCGGTCTGCCTCACCAAGATCAACGGCACCGTCTACGCCTTTACCGACAACTGCACGCATATCAGCGGCCCCCTCAACCAGGGCGAGTTCGCTGACTGCATCGTCACCTGCCCCTGGCACCGTGCTCGCTTCGACGTTCGCACTGGCAAAGTGCTGCGTGGGCCAGCGCGGCAAGACCTCTATACTTATACCGTCAAAGTCGAAGATGACGCCATCTTCATTGACCTACCGCCAGAAGAATAGTTTATATTGACAGTCTCGTCGTGAGCCCCTACAATTGCCCGTAAAGTTTCATTTGTTGAAAGGGATTTTATGGAAGGTCGCTCACATTTGTTGATTGGTTTGACGGCAGGAGTGGTGCTGGACAGTGTATTGCATGTTACGGGCTCTCCGTTGACTACGGCGGATAAGGTGCCGCTCTCTTTAATTGTGGACAAGGCTGTGTATTATTGTGCGGTGGCCTTTGGCGCGTTGCTGCCTGATATAGATAATGCGCGCAGTATGCTGGGGCACCGCTTCGGCATTGTGAGTAAAGAGATACAGAAGATTGCGGGGCATCGCACGGTCTTCCATAGCCTGCTTGGTCTTATTCTTGGTTCGTTGCTTGCTATCGGGCTGGAACGAGTGGTAGTCTATCTACTGAGTCAGCGTGGGTTTGAGTTTCCAGCGGCAGTTGTTGCAGGCTCGCATCTAGTCTTCTTCGGCGTGCTGTTCGGTTCTATGATACATATTGCCTGTGATGCGCTGACGTACGGCGGTGTGCCGTTATTGTGGCCCAACAAGAAACGCTTTGGCTTTCCGCCCAATCCACACTGGCGTTTCCGCACAGGGACATGGCCAGAGGCCGTGATCGTCTGGTCATTTATGGGTCTGGTCGTAGCTGGCATCTGGCTCTCGATCATCGTAGTTTAAGCACATTCGTTGGTTTGTGGAAATTCAAAGTCTATAGGGTAAAGAGGGGTGATGATAAAACGCTTCCGCCTCAGTGCGTATTTCTCGCTCATTATGCAACAGCGCCTGGCCTGGCTTCTCCTGGCTGTGGTGATGGTTGCATATGCTCTATGGATGGGCGATCAGGCGTTGTTGCGCTACGACACGTTCAAGGCCACCGCCTTTGATCTGGGCAATATGGATCAGGCGGTCTGGAACACGCTGCATGGGCATCCCTTTGAGTTCACTAATCGCTCGGACAACTACTATGGTGCGCCAATTCGCCTGGCACAGCATGTGGAGCCGATTCTGCTGCTGCTCGCTCCGCTCTATCTCTTTCATGCCGATGCGCGCATCCTGCTCGTCTTTCAGACTCTGGCAGTGACGGCAGGTGCGCTGCCGACCTTTCTCCTGACACGCAAGTATCTCCTGACACTTCCACTGCTCGCGCCAATTATGGCGGCGGCGTATCTATTTATGCCGGCATCAATTGGTCAGAACATCTATGATTTCCACCCGGCCACGCTAGCGGCACCACTCCTGCTCTTCGCTGTACTGGCTCTGACCTATCGACGTATCACATGGTTTCTTATAGCCTGTATTTTAGCGGCGAGCTGTAAAGAAGAGATGCCGCTAGTAGTGGCGATGCTGGGTGTGCTGGTGGCGTGGAAGTATAAGCTGCCGCGCCTGGGTCTGCTACTCTTTGTGGGTGGTATTGTCTTGAGCGCAATCGCCTTTCTGGTGATTGAGCCGCACTTCAATGTGGGGGCGAAGGAGAATACGTATTGGTACCGCTACGCGGCGCTGGGTAGTTCTCCAAAAGCGGCAATTGTCAATGTGCTGCTGCACCCCTGGCTGCCTCTGGTCTTGTTTGTGACCTTTGACCGCGTGTATTATCTGCTCAGTCTGTTGCGCAGCAGTGGCTTCCTGGCTTTGCTCGCGCCGGAGTGGCTTTTGCCCACGCTGCCCAGTCTAGCGATTAATCTGCTTTCGAGCGATATGTATCTGCACAGCGGCGTCTATCAGTATAATGCGGCCATCATTCCGTTTGTGGTCGTGGCAGCTATTCATGGTGCTCGGCGGCTCTATCTGCTCTGGTATGGATGGCGCGATGAGGATGATGGGCTTTTGTATACAGAAGAGAGTGCGTTGAATAATGATCGCTATGCGGCTGGCCGACCGATTCCGGGGACTGGAACGGTGATGAGAGTATTGGATTCTGGATTTGGGTGGGGGAAAAGATCAGTGGTCGGCGTTTTAGCAAGGGTGTACAGAATAGGGGAGAGCGGCCGCGAGAGATTGTTGGGACGTTGGGCCTGGAGATGGGGGGAGGACGACAACCACAAGGGTCGTCGCTACGCGAGGGGGGAGGACGACAACCGCAAGGGATTGTCGCTACGCGAGGAGTGGACCAATAGTAAGCGTGAGGGATTGTTGGGGAATGGGAGGGCGCGGATGGTGGATCTGGCGCGGGGAGTGCCGGTTCCATTTTTGCAATGGATTATGACCATCTGGATTGTGAGTATGATCGTACTAAATATGGTGATCATGACGCCGTGGCTTAATATCTTTTGGGCCGATCATCGCCCAGGCGAGCGTGAGCAGCATATTGAGCAATTACTTGCGCTGATTCCATCTGATGCCTCAATCTCGGCAGGGGGGAACCTGAATCCGCATCTTTCGGATCGGCGCTATGTCACCGTTTTTCCTGAGATTAGAGTAGCTGCATTTGGAGAGAGGGAGAGCAGAGTCGTGGATTACGTGGTTGTCGATCTGGATAATGCCTCTCCCGAAAATAAGGACTTTTCTGCAAATTTTGTAGATGTTTTAAACCAATTACAGCGCTCAAAGCAATTTCGACTTATTGCACAAGCTGAGGGAGTTTTGCTTTTAGAGAGGGTAAAAACGTAGCGCGGCAGGCGCAAAGGATGGTATAATGCGAGCATGAGCAACATGTATGACTTGTCACGTTTACACGTGTTTACGCATGCTTGACTAAGCTCTTATACGCAAACCAACGAACGGTGTTCTAGCTTCGCTCAGGTTTGCGTATAAGCAGTAGTTACATTGAGTTGGGAGGATTGCAGGATGCGCAATAATCCATATCCAGAGGAACCTGGCCGTGCTCAGCCTACCGAAGTTATTCCATCACAAAGAGAGCGTATGGAAGATTTACCACCAAAGCAAATACCACAAATGCCCGTTCCTCCAGCAAGTGAGGAGACAGTAGCAGAGATAGAGAACGTGGAGACGCGCCAGGAAGAGGCGCGCACGATTCGCTATGCCATCGGCAAGTTAAACGACTTCTTGCAGTGGTTCCTGGTTGTGATGGAGATCACGCTAGTTATTCGTTTCTTTTTTAAGCTAATCGGAGCCGATCCGGCAAATCTATTTGCCGGCTTCTTATATGCTTTGACCGATATCGTCCTGTTCCCGTTTGCCAACATTGTGCGTTCACCATCGATTCATCCACAGCAGGCTTTTGAGTGGTCAACACTCATCGCAATGATTATCTACTGGTTGATCTTCTGGGCTGTCAGGCGCTTCTTGAGCATTCTGATCTCGAATCCCGACGAGGCGACCGAGTAAAAGCGGAGAATAAGCTTATTTTTACATGTTATCCACATTTCGTGCTCAGTCCGAAATGTGGATAACATGTAAAAACATCCAATAGATTCAGTATTTTATCATCATTTTTCTTTCTAACACAATCTGAGCGAAGCTCAGATTGTGTTAGAAAGAAAAATGATGATAAAATACTGAAATTTTTATGTTATAATAGGCCCGATTATAAAGTATCAAGCAGATTATCAAGCTGAGCATTTGCAGTGCCAGGAAAAGGTAGAGGGGCATTCCATGAAGCCGTTAGTAGCTATTGTAGGCCGACCAAACGTCGGCAAATCCACATTTTTTAATCGTATGATTGGTGAGCGTCTCGCCATTGTTGAGGATATGCCAGGGACCACCCGTGACCGCTTGTATGGCGATACAGATTGGAATGGGCGGGTGTTTACGTTGATTGATACAGGTGGGCTGGAGTTGGGCAACAATGTGCCTGTTGGTCAGGTTGGTTTGACCGGGCAGCGGGGCGACTTGATGGACCACGTTATGTCGCAGGCTCAATTAGCCATTGAGGAAGCCGACGTCATCATCTTTATGGTCGATGCACTTACCGGTATTACGTCCGCTGACGAAGACGTTGCGAATATGCTGCGTCGTACAAAGAAGCCGGTCATTCTCGCGGCAAATAAGGCGGATAATAAAAATCGTCGTATGGATGCTGTCGAGTTCTATAATCTCGGTCTAGGTGAGCCAATTGTCATCTCATCCATTCAAGGAACCGGTACCGGTGATTTGCTGGATCGTATCGTTGAGGAACTGCCACCCGTCGATGAGGAGAATGACGAGGAAGACGAAGAGAGGCCGCGTATTGCTATTGTGGGTCGACCAAATGTAGGAAAGTCCTCGCTCCTCAACTCTGTGTTAGGTGTAAACCGTTCGATTGTCAGTGATGTGCCGGGTACGACCCGCGATTCAATCGACACTGAGGTCGAGTTTGAGGGGCGTAAGATCAGGCTGATCGATACCGCTGGCATTCGCCGTCGCGGCCGCGTCGGCCCTGGCGTTGAGAAGTACAGCGTTCTGCGCTCTACGCGTGCTATCGATCGCTGCGATGTCGCGCTCTTGCTTGTCGATGCCACCGAAGGGCTGGCTGCTCAGGATACGCACATCGCCGGTGAGATCTCTAAGCAAGCCAAGGGCGTCGTTGTCATCGTCAATAAGTGGGACATGGCTCAGGAGCAGCGTAAGGCTGAGCGCGAGGGGACATTTGCTCATCCAAATGATGAGATTGATAGTGCGGACGAGTATCGGGAGATCCTGGCAGAGGGACTCAAGTTCATTCCATACGCGCCCATCATTTTTGCTTCGGCTAAGACAGGCTATCATGTAAAGTCGATCCTGGAGGCCGCACTGAAAGTGGCGGAGATGCGTTTTCTGCGTATACCTACCTCTCGGCTCAACGAGGTTCTACAAGAAGCGATCCGGCGTCATGATCCGACGGTTCTCAAGCACAAACCATTAAAGATCTACTACGCAACTCAGGCCCGTGTGAATCCGCCCACGTTCATCTTCTTTGTGAATGATCCTGACGCCGTCCACTTTTCCTATGAGCGTTATCTAGAAAATCGTCTGCGCGACGAGTTTAGCTTTAGAGGCACTGCGATTCGTCTACAATTCAGACCTCGCTCGCCAAAAGAAGAAAAGGGAGAGAGGAGGCATTAGCCGGAAGCATCAGGAGTCTTGTCTGTCTTTCTGCCTGCGACGCGGGCTGATCGGTACTTATAGCATGTAGAGTGAAGAGGAAAAGCGATTTCACAACCGCCTAGCTCTGTAGTACGTATATATGGAGTACGAATCTACAACTCACACTACTAAAATGTACATAATATACATGCTATATTCATATACTTATGGAATTTAGTGCCCTACAATTGTCATGAATACTGCTATATGCTATATTGAGCATAGAACGGACAGAGGAGTCTCCTGCTTGGACGAGGTAGAATTATTATGTTAAAATTGACTGCTGCTGATAAGACTGACGTTGGCAAACAACGTGAGCAGAACGAGGACTTTGTATACAAGCGAGTAGAGTCTGTAGATGATGGTGACCGTGGCTTGTTTATTGTGGCTGACGGCCTGGGTGGATATAAGGCAGGAGAGGTGGCGAGTAGATTGGCTGTTGAAACGATCAGTAAAGCATTAGATGTTTTCTTTAAACCTCTCCATGACCAACCGACCGTGAAGCTAGATAAAGCCTCCCTTGACCCTAATAAAGCGAGTAACGCCGACTCTTCCCCCCCTGCGGCACCGGGAGCACAGAAGACCCAGAAGTTATCCGAGACGCAGGCTCTAGCCGTCGTCGATGATCAATTTACTGCTGCCATCCAGCAGGCGAACAAGGCAATTGTACGCTACGGCGAACAGAAATCGGCTGCGCGCGGGCTTGGCAGCACAGTCACGGCCGCTCTCATTCAAAATGAGCAGGCGTTTATTGCCAACGTTGGCGACAGTCGTACGTATCTCTTACGAGGGAACAAGTTAACGCCTATAACGCAGGATCACTCACTGGTCGCGAGGCTAGTGGAGTCGAAACAGATCGAGCCGGAGGATGTCTATACTCACCCGCAGCGTAACCTGATCTATCGTTCGCTGGGTGGAGGCCATAAGAACGTTGAGGTAGACATTTTCCATGAGGTATTGCAGCCCGGCGATAAGCTGTTACTCTGTTCTGATGGATTGTGGGAAATGATACGCAATGAGGATCTGCTCAAGGCGCTTAGTGAGCAGACGAGTCCACAAACGATTTGCGATACGTTGATCAAGCTGGCCAACGAAAATGGTGGCGAAGATAATATTACTGCTATTGTTGTGCATGTCAGTGCCTACTAAGCTATCTAAGCGCATTTGGAGAAGATGTTTGTATGGCTCTCCCAATAGGTACTATCCTTGACGGAAAATTTAAGATTGTGCAGGTTCTTGGCGAAGGTGGTATGGGCACGGTCTACAAAGTAGAGCAACTAGGGACCACTCCTCCGTATTACTACGCTGTAAAAGAACTGCTCATCAGTCCCAATACGAGTGAAGAGGATCGCAGAGCTGCTATCGATCGTTTCAATAGAGAGATAGGCTTGCTGCGCGGCCTGAAGCATCCACGTATTGCTGCCCTGATGCTTCCCTTTCAGGAGCGAGGGAACTCGTACTTCGCAATGGAATTTGTGCCGGGGCGTAGCCTGGAAAAGAGGTTGGAGGACGCAAAAGGCCCTCTGCCAGAGCAACAGGTAATCAAGTGGATGATGCAAGTCTGTGAGGCGCTGAGCTATATTCATTCGCGTAATCCGCCGATCATTCTGCGCGACTTGAAGCCCGGCAACGTCATGATCACACCAGACGACGAAGTACAACTGATCGACTTTGGTATTGCGCGCCGTTTTGATCCCAATAAGCGTACAAATACCGAAAACCTCGGCACAATCTCGTATGCATCACCGGAGCATCTGGGTTCGATTACCATGCCGGGTCAGAGACGCACGGCTCAGAATCCGGGCAAGCTAGTCCAGACCGATGCACGCTCCGACATTTATTCGTTGGGTGCGACGATGTATCACCTCTTGACAAACTATGAACCTGATCCGATTCAGACGCCCACACCTGGCAGCGTTCGGGCAAAGAATCCACGCTTACGCACGATCCAGGTGGGTGGTAAGATTGTCTGTCCAGTGGAGCAGGTGATCATCAAGGCTATGCAGCAGGACCCGGCACAACGCTTTCAAAGCGCTGAGGCCATGCGTGTCGCTTTGCAGCAATGTCTGCCCAATGCAGCGCCCTCCACGATCCAGATTCCCGCGATGACGGCGAATGCGACGATTGTGGTCCATCCAGCGGGTGGAGCGCATACTGGGAACGGTACTTCAGGATTAATCTGCCCGAAGTGCGGTTTTCAGAATCGGCCGGGAGCAAAGTTTTGTAAGCGTGATGGGCAGCCGCTCGTCGCGGGCATTGCTGCTCCACCTCAGATTCGTGCTCAGGCGGCGCGTGTGCCAATTCAGGCGCGTCCTGTGCAGCAAGCGATCCCATCTCGCCCTTCGCAGCCAATTAAAGCCCGACCTGTGCAGGCGACAAGCACGCAGGCGCGTCCTCCACAGCCAATCTTGGCTCGCCCGGCCAACAACAATGCCGTCGATCCAATGGTTGCCTATCGGGCGGGCTTGCAACAATTGGCGAGCAAAAACTTTCCCGCTGCTGTTAGTCAGTTTAAATTAGCGCAAACACAAGGCAATACGTCCTACGATGTGCTCTATAATCTAGGCCGGGCCTATCGTCAATATGGGCAATCCATCCGGGAACGGGATCAGAAGCTCTTCAGCGAAAATATGACGCATGGTGCTGAATACTTCGAGGAGGCGCTGCGTCTCAAGCCTGATGCATTCGATGCCTACTTTCAGCTCGGCATGTGTTACCGCGATCTGGCACTCTATCCCAGGGCGGCAACAACCTTTAAGAAAGCGCTTGCGTTAGCTCCAAAGGACCCTGCAATCTATTATCAACTGGGTTTGGTTGCTGTGGAGCAAGGGTCGAGTCGTGAGGCCGAGAGCTACTTTCGGGATGGCTTAAAAATCAATCCTGATCATGCATTGATCCTGGTCGCACTCGGTCGTCTCTATGCAGAGAGTCGGCAACAGCTTCCAGTTGCAATCAGCTCGCTACAGCATGCTATACAGGTTGATCCCGCTTTGTGGGAGGCCTGGTACGAGTTGGGACGTGCGCATATGAAAGAGAGAGAGTGGAAGCCCGCTCTGAGTGCGCTAGAACGTGCTCGTCAGGTGAATCCGTATGCCTCTGAGATTTACAGCGCGATGGCCACATGTTTCCTGAAAATAAATAAAAAGCCCGATGCTCGGCAAATGGTGAGCGAGGCACTGCAACGTGATCCAAACAATGCTGAGGCGATTCGTTTACAAAAACAAATTTAAACAAACCTAAAGGAGGGCAGAAATGCTCTGTCCGTTGTGTCATACAGAAAATCGAGACAACGCTAAATTTTGCAAAGGGTGTGGGCGCGTCCTGGCTGAAGAGGGAGTTGCCTCCCAGCCGCTGACTTCAGCAGATGCCGGGTCAGTACAGCCGGTGCAGGCTCATGAGGTACTCCCACCATCTTTTCAAGCTGTGGAGGATACCGTGTATGGACAGAGTTCTCCCTCTTCCTGGCAAACTGGGGACTCTGTCGCCGGATCGTCTGCATCGGTTGAGCCTCCAGCACCAGTAAATGCGCACCCCGCTCAACCAGTTCAAGATATAAGCAGTGAGCCAACACAGATTCTCATGCCGCAGCAGATGCTAGCGTTGCATCAGAAGCGCTGGCAAGAGGAGATGGAGCGTGAGCAGCAGCAAGCAGCCTCTGGTGACGTTTCCGATATGCCCACAATGTCACAAAGCATGACACAGTCTGCCGCACCTGAACCTGCACGCGATATCGCTGACTATCCGACTATTATCACTCCATCGATGAGTGAGTTGGCGTCAGGCGTATCTGTACAGAATTCATCAAGCTCGGTGCTCCCGCCAACGACTGCTACCCAGAGTGCTCATGTGACGCCGCCCTCGTCCCCTGTAACTGTAGAATCACAGCCTGCGGCAGAAGCATTGCAGTCCGCAGGAAAGCCTCTTGCATCAGGAGGAGAGGAACCCATGAGTGCCAGTACTGCACCTGGTATAGAATCCAATATGGCATCTGGCATCGTGTACAAAAACGAAGCTATCAATGAGCAGATGCATGAGTCTGAACAAGATATGGCAGCAAAAGCTACTGCCGCAACTTCTACTAGTAATGAGGAGAGTTCTGTGGAGCAAATGACAGGCCCGGAAGCGGTGCCAGAGCAGGTGAATATTCCAGAGACTACGAGTAATACAAATACTGTTCAAGAAGCAAGTAACGGCAGTTCACAAGAGCAAGCGACGACAGCTTTCCCGCTTCTAGCTGTGGGTGCGCTCGTTGATGGACGCTACGAAATCAATCAGGTGATCAGCGATTCCACCGAGGAACACACCTATGCCGTAACCGATCATCAGGGATATCAGCAGTGCTGGAATTGTGGCTCGAAAGAGAATGCAGAAGGCGACGAGTTTTGTAACGACTGTGGAGCTGAACTCCTCAATGCGCCATACATTATGCATGAGTACCCGGCCGAAAACGGAGGTGGCGATGCTCGCGTGCTTCAAGGGAGCATCGCAAATACTCTCGTCTATCAAGGGCATACCTATGTAATCGAGCAGCCCCAGGCCGCGCAGATCTCGGCTCCTAACGGCGTTCACCTGCTGGCATCGAGTGACTCGGACGCAGGCACCGTGCGGCGTAGTGAGGCAAACGAGGACAGCACACTCACTCTGCTCTTCGAGCGCGTGCACGAGTCAATCTCAGCCCCCACAGGCATCTTTATCGTTGCTGATGGTATGGGCGGTCACGCTAATGGTCAGGGCGCGAGCCGGGCGACGATCGCTCTCATTTCTGAGCGTATCGTCCGTGAGTTAATTATGCCCCCTCTGAGCGCCGAAAAGTCTGGCGAGGCGAGCAATACTCTGGACGAAGAGGCTCTGCTTACACTGCTGCATGGCTCGATTGAGGATGCTAATGGTACTCTCTGTCAAATCAATCAGCGCGACAAGACCGATATGGGCTCGACGCTCACTGGATTTATGATGGTCGGAGATCACGCGTACATCTTCAACGTTGGTGATAGTCGTACGTATATGTTACGAGATGGAAAACTCTATCAGTTGACGAACGATCACTCTCTTGTCGGACAATTGGTGGCCGGTGGCCTGATTGAACCTGATGATGTCTATACGCATCCCCAGCGCAATCAAATCTTCCGCAGCATTGGTGATAAGCCCAACGTGCAGATCGACCTCTTTAAGCAACAGGTACATCCAGGCGATATCCTGCTGAGCTGCTCTGATGGATTGTGGGAAATGGTGCGAGATCCGCAAATCACCGAGATTCTCAATCAGGCAAGCGATCCCCAGACGGCGTGCAAACACTTGATAGAGGCCGCCAATGCCAACGGAGGAGAAGATAATGTAAGCGCGGTCGTCGTCTTTGTGCGTTAATATAACTGTTGCACTATTCTGTTGCAGTATCCCGACGGCAAAGTGAAAAAGGCGAAGAGGAAGAGCGACCAGTGATCTTCTGGTGTCGCGCTGCAAGAAGAATAGATTGTGCAATCCCAGGTATGTCAATTAATTTTGCACTGGGGATCAACGGAATGCGAAAGGAGCGGACCTACTATGCCTGGAGAGGTAACCCTGGCTCACCAATTGGGGAAAGATTATATGCCCGTCACTGGTGGAAGCCAGCTAGCATACGTTTTATTAGAGGCCAAACCGACGGCTTTGATGGCCCAGGTGCGTATGCCATTGAATTTTGCCCTGGTGATTGACCACTCAGGTTCGATGAAGGGTGCGAAGCTAAGAAATGTGCGCGAGGCCGTGAAAATGGTCATTGATCGCCTGGAGCCGACCGATTACATATCAGTCGTCATTTTTGATGATAGCGCCCAGGTGATTATTCCGTCAATGCCTGCTAACGACAAACCTGGTATGAAGGCAGCCATTGACCGTATTCAAGATGCAGGCGGCACGACGATGTCGCGTGGTATGATTCAGGGCCTGGGTGAATTGCGGCGCTGGAATATTCCAAATGCAATTAACCGTATGATTTTGTTGACTGATGGCGTGACATATGGAGACACCGATCAGTGTCGTCAGTTGGCGCGCGATGCAGCAGCAGCAGGAATTGCGATCTATCCTCTGGGCATTGGCTCCGACTGGGATGAGAATCTCCTGGATGATGTTGGGCAACTGAGTGGCGGTATGCCAGCCGAGTTTATCAAGTCTCCGGCTGACGCCATGCTGATCTTTGAACAGCAGTTGCAGAGCGCGGTCGCTGTGGCGGTTCGTAACGCAACCCTGACGATGCGCCTACCGGCCGGTGTTTCGCCCAGAAAGGCTGTGAAGGTCCTACCAATTATTCGCGATGTGGACGCGTCATCGTTGTCCGATCGCCAGGTTGTGATTCCGCTGGGCGACTTAGAGAAGGACGCGGCGCAGTCCGTTCTAGTCGAGCTGATGATCGATCCTCGCCCCGCCGGTCTCTTCCGTATAGCGCAGGCTGACCTGACCTATGATGTGCCCGTTGTGGGGTTGACGAGCGAAAAGTTGCGCGAAGACATCAAGGTGACCTTCAGTAATGACGCCAATCAGACCTCTCAGGTGAATGCGCTGGTTATGAACTTCGCTGAGAAGGCGAACGCGCAACGCCTGGTCACCCGTATTCTGGACGAGTACAAGCGTACTGGAAAAGCAACGACAAGACTTGCGCCCAACGTGACGCGTGTCCTTGACTCAGAGACGTTAGGTGCAATCGAACAGATCAACCAGGGCGAACAGATCTCGCAAGAGCAAGTAAAATCGATCGGCAATAAGACGCGTAAATTGACGCAGCGCTTAGATGATCTGTTGCCTTAATACTCTCAAACAAGTTCGCTTTTTTGAACCTTGTTTAGATTGTGGTGGCAGAGCAGTTCTTTGCTGCTCGTTGTAGACACATAGTATATGCCTATACTACAGATAATACAGAGGAAGGATAGATTCTTATGTCAGTAAGATGTTCACAAGGTCACGAAAGTCCTGATGGATCAGCATTTTGTGATGAGTGTGGTGAGCCGCTGCCCGCTGCAACGGGAGCACCGACTGCCGTAGCAACGCAGGCCCCGCCCATACAACAGGTGGTGGAGCCAGCACACTCACAACAGGCCCCAGTCGGCACTCAGACCTGCCCATCGTGTGGCGCGCCTAATCCCGAAGGTGATACTTTCTGCTCATCCTGTGGTAGTAGCCTTCTAGCTGGCTCTGTGCCAGTCGAAGCTACAGTTCCTGCCCAACCGATTGATCAGCAGCAGCCGATCCAGGCTCCCGTCGCAGCACCAGCGCAGCACGGCGCACTTCAGGCGCGTCTGATCGTCGAGGCCGATAACCAGGAATTTGATCTCAGTGGAAAAGATAACATCACCATTGGGCGCGAAGATGCCGTAAGCAATATGTATCCCGATGTAGATCTCACACCACATGGCGGTGAAGAGGGCGGCGTCTCTCGCCTGCACGCGCGCATCTTTGTCGAGAACGGTCAGTACATGCTAGAGGACGAGAATAGTACTAACTTCACGTTCCTCAACCGCCAGCGCCTCGCGGGGAAGACACCCCAGCCTTTGAATGACAATGACGAAGTTCGACTGGGGCGCGTCCTGATGCGCTTCAAAACACCATAGTGTTTTAAACCCATAGGGGTTTGGAACGTTATGGTGTGCCGCTTTTCCTCCTTTCGTTCTTACTTTTTACACACTTCTGGCTCAGCCCTAAATGTGTAAAAAGTAAGAACGAAAGGCATTTTAGTCTTTTTCATCGTTTTCCTTTTTCTACAATTTGGGCGCAGCCCAAATTGTAGAAAAAGGAAAACGATGAAAAAGACTCAGAATAGCGACAACCACTTTGGTTGTCGCCACGTATACTTTTAAAGAAAGAGTAATCATAGCGTTGAGTAAATTTGACAGTACGCATGATACTCGTTATAATCTACGGGATTAACCTGATTGGGATTATCTTTAGTGGAGGCTACAGAAAGAACTTATGAAACGTACCTGGCAACCAAAACGTATTCCGCGTAAACGTGAGCATGGCTTTATGAAGCGTATGGCCACACGTAACGGACGACGTGTCCTTAAAGCTCGCCGCGCTAAAGGGCGCTGGAGCTTGACTGTCTAGTAAAACAGACATATTGTGGCACTCAATCGTGCGTTACGCTTACGTAAGAATAGTGATTTCCAGCGAGTAAGGCAGCAGGGGCGGAGTACAGCTTCCCGGCTGCTTATCCTCGCGTGGGCACCAAACGAGCAAGCAGTGCTGCGTGTCGGCTTTGTGGTCAGTAAACGGGTCTCAAAGCGCGCAGTAGAACGGAATTATATTAAAAGATTACTCTCCGAGGCAGTCCGGCCTGTCCTCTCTGATCTTCCCTCAGGCTGGGATGTAGTGTTCAGTGCAAAAAGTCAGGTCATTGGTGTTCCTCTGCCTGCCCTTGCACAGGATGTTTCACAACTGTTACGGCGAGCGCGATTGCTTGAGCTTCCCAAAACAGTAAAGACAAGCAGTTGAAGGCGCACGAGGGTTCTTCCTATGAAATATATAGCACTTGCTTTCATCCGCATATATCAGCACACGCTGTCGGTAGTCCTGCCCTCATCGTGTCGGTTTTACCCCTCATGTTCACACTATGGATATGAGGCAATTGAACGTTACGGCTTTTTCCGTGGTGGATGGTTGGCGATCAAACGCATTGGACGATGCCATCCTTTCTATAACGGCGACCTCTATGATCCGGTTCCTGAGCAACTTGGGAATTAGATCAAGGAAGGCAGGAGAGTATTCGTGGGCGAGATAGGTAACTTATTCAATCTCATTTTCACATTTCCGATCTTCAATGGCCTGGTGGTGCTCTATCACCTCTTCGGTGACTTTGCTCTCTCCATTGTAGTTCTGACCCTGATCATCAAGCTGGTCCTGTTCCCTTTAACGCTGCAACAACTTAAATCCATGAAGGCTAATCAGGTATTGCAGCCGATGATGCAGGAAATTCGCAAAAAGTATGCGAATGATCAGCAAGCACAGATGCAGGCGACCCAGGCTCTCTACAAAGAGTATGGCGTAAACCCGCTCTCTGGTTGTCTGCCATTAGTAATTCAGCTTCCTGTGCTCTATGGTTTGTATTATGCACTCAGTACTGTAGTACGTACAAGTGATCTACGTGACGTTAACGCCCACATTTATTCGTTTATTCCACATTTTGCGAAATTTCCCGATCTCACGTTCCGATGGTTTGAATGGTTGTCGTTCCTCAATCCGCTTCTAGGTTTGCACTTGAGCTGGACGTTCCCACTCAACTATCCCGATCCTTCGCACGTCCTGCCGATCATTGCGGGTCTGGCTACATTTGTACAGTTGCGTATGTCGCAACCAAATCAAGCTGCCACAGCGGCGGCAAGCAGCAAGGCTAAGACGGGTCAACCTGATCCCACCGCTCAAACAATGAAGACGATGCAATATATCATGCCGCTGTTCACCGTATTCATTGGTTGGAGCTTCCCGGCTGGCCTGGCGCTCTATTGGACGATCTCATCTCTGTTCCAGGCTGTGCAGCAGTACTTCGTTACCGGTTGGGGTTCTTTGTTGACCGGGACGCCGACGCTTACGAAGAAAGTTGCGGCGAGCACACCAGCGCGTGTTGTAGCTAGCAATGGTTCTACAAATGGCACTGCGAATGGCAAAGTTGTAGGTGCTGTTCCTTCGCCAGCCCGCCGTCAGAATCAGACTGCAAAGACGACGCCTACGCCGCGCGAGATTGTGGAGGCGGACGAGGAAGATGAGGAGGGCGAGGAGGAGCGTGGGCCTATCGAAGAGAAATTGCGTACGACCCCCAGGCCCGCTGGTAGTGGTCCTTCACAATACACGCGCCGCCAACGCGGTGGGAGCGCTTCAGCACGTCGTCGTGGCGGCGCTCAAAGATCAAGACGATAAGAGAGAAAGATCGCTCTGCTTGAGATCGCCCTGCCGTCCATGCGGTAGGGCGATCTATCAATAATTTTTACAGGGAGGCACGGAAACAGTGGAAAGCATAGAGGCTAGTGGCAAAAGTGTTGAAGAGGCGATCACACAGGCTCTGGTGCGCCTGGGCAAACGCCGTGACGAAGTAGATATCGCTGTGTTGCAAGAACCCAGCCGTGGTGCTTTTGGGCTAGGGAGCCGGGAAGCGCGCGTCCGGGTCACTGCTCGCACCGCCGTTCCGGGTGCACACGTTTCGGGCGCGGTGATCACGCCAGAGATGGCTGATGCGATGCTCGGTCCCGGTGGTATCGAGGTCCCTCTCCCTGATCAAGAGGAGGAGATCTATGACGAGGAGTATGAGGACGAGGAGGACGAGGAGGATGAGGAGGAATATTTAGATGAAGACGAGGAGTATGAGGATGAAGAGCTAGAGGAGGACGAGGAAGAGTCCGCGCCTTTCATTACTTCGGCGGCCCTTCCACTTCAACCTCTATTAGAGCAGACGGTAGAAGCCACTGCTGGCGACGATTTGCAGGATGTCGAGCATCCTTCGCGTGAGGATGTCGAGATTACGGTTGATGTGCTCCAACATATTTTACGCTACATGAATATTCATGCAACCGTCCAGGTGCGCTCAACCAGTCCCCTAACGCTCAATATTCGTGGCATCAACGAGAATCTGGGCCTGCTGATCGGCCGGCGTGGTGAGACACTGGCCTCGCTGCAACTGCTCGTGAATCTCATTGTCAGCCATCGAACCAAGCATCGTATGCGCATTATTGTGGATGCGGAAAATTATCGCGAACGGCGCGAGGAAAATCTGCGCTCTCTCGCGCTGCGTGTCGCACAGCAGGTACGAAACTATCGCCGCTCAATTGCTCTAGAGGCCATGCCACCCCATGAACGACGTATCGTACACATAGCCTTAGCCGATAGTAAGGATATCAGTACGGAGAGTATTGGAGAGGGTGAGGAGCGGCGCGTGGTCATTTCTCTCAAGCGCGCTATTCGTTAATACCATACGTCAGGCGAGGAACTTTCTATGGACTCTCAATCTGCTCAGCGTTCACGGCTTGACTTCCTTTCGATTGGTCACGTGACACGCGATGTGCATTCAAATGGTTCCTTTTCGCCTGGCGGTACCGTAACGTTTGCTACCGTCACCGCCTACTTTTTAGGATTAGTCGCTGGAATTGTGACCCGCGCAGATGCAGAACTGGCTGCAATTCTACCTGGCTTGCTTCCTCCCGTCTCGCTACACATCGGCCCCTCTGCGCAGACGACCACTTTTGCGAACCAGTATCATGATGGATTTCGTACGCAGTATCTTTATGCAAAGGCCGACGATCTGCAAAGCACAGATATTCCTATTGACTGGCTAGATGCTGGTGTTGTCTTATTTGGTCCACTCGCCCAGGAACTTCATCCAGAGATCGTGCTGAATTTCCCACGTCACCCTGGCAAGATTCTGGCCGCAACTCCACAGGGCTGGCTGCGGCGCTGGGATGCGGATGGACGCGTCTGGCCCACACCCTGGCGAGATGCCGAACTCATTTTGCCCGCCCTCGACGTGCTTATTCTGAGCCACGACGATCTGCTCCCCTTTGCCAATGGTCAGCGTCACGAGGCTGATGCTCTGCTTAAGCACTGGAGCGCATTTGTACCCCTTCTCGTCGCGACTGATGGCCGACACGGTGCCACCCTTTTTCAGAGTGGGCGAATACAGCATTTTCCAGCGTATCCTGTTCAGGAGATAGATCCTACGGGCGCGGGTGATGTCTTTGCCGCTGCCTTCCTCACCCACCTCTATCGCCATCACAATCCTGAGCAGGCGGTGGATTTTGCCAATTGCACCGCCGCCTTTTCGATTACACAGCCAGGGATAAAAGGTATTCCAACGCTAGCGAGAGTCGAAGAGAAATTGCGAGCACGAGAATAAGAAAGAAACCAATCCTTGCTACCCGCGTAGCGACAATCCCTTGCGGTTGTCGTGAGCCGAGTGCAACAAAACAAGTAAAAATTTGCAAAAGGGACAACTTTAAACCGCTTGATCGCGGTTGACACGCAAGGTATTGTTGCTACGCGGATGTGAGTGATTCCTTTTCTCATTGTCGTCACTGCTGAAATCTGATATAGTGAAACTGATGTGGATTTGCGCCCTGATCTTTATAGGAGTAGATGTATGACAACACACGATAGCGTTGCCCCTCAATTAAAGCGTACCCCTCTGTATGAACAACACCGTGCGCTTGGCGTGCGGCTGGTTGAGTTTGGTGGATGGGAGATGCCGGTGCACTACACGAGTATTCTGGATGAGCATCACGCTGTACGATCGCGCGCGGGCCTCTTCGATGTCAGTCATATGGGCGAATTTAAGGTCGAGGGGCGCGATGCCCAGGCATTTCTGCAATATCTAGTACCGAACGATGTTGCGCGCCTGGCGGTGCATCAGGCTCTCTATACTCAGCTCTGTCTTCCTACTGGGAACATCATCGATGATCTGCTGATCTACTGCCTGGCGGAGCAGCACTATATGCTGGTCGTGAATGCCGCCAATATCAGCAAGGATCTTGCATGGGTGCAGGGGCAGACGCAGCACTTCGAGGATGTGACAGTATCGGATCAATCGGAGACTACGGCCCTTCTAGCCATCCAGGGACCTCTGGCGCAAGAAATCCTGCAGACGCTTACGCAAATCGATCTCAAAGAGTTGCGCTACTACCATTGTGGAGCAGATACTGTGGATGGTATGAACTGCATCGTCTCGCGCACTGGCTACACCGGTGAGGATGGCTTTGAGCTCTATTGCTCCCCTGCCGACGTAGTTAAACTATGGACCGATCTGCTACAAGCTGGTAAGCCTCAGGGCCTTATTCCAGCTGGCCTGGGCGCGCGCGACACGTTGCGGCTGGAGGCTGGCCTGTGCTTGTACGGCCACGAGCTGGACGATCAGACGAATCCACTCGAAGCCCGGCTGGGCTGGACTGTGAAGCTCAAAAAAGAGGGAAATTTCATCGGGCGCGAGACCTTGCAAGCGGTCAAAGAGCAAGGCCCAGAGCGTCTGCTGGTTGGCGTTGAACTGCTTGAGCGTGGAGTACTGCGCGGTGGCTATCCGCTCTACTCGCAGGAAGAGCGAATAGGCAGCCTGACCAGTGGTGGTCCGGGCCCCACTGTCCATAAACATATTGGTTTGGGCTATGTAGAGGCATCACAGGCCATCGTGGGCAAGCAGATACAGGTGGAGATGCGCGGCAAGCGCAGTGCGGCTCAGATCGTCGCTCTGCCATTTTACAAACGTGAATCCTAGTTTTTGAATAGTTTTTCATTTTACAAACGTTTGTAAAATGAAAAACTATTCAAAAACTAGGATTCACGCGGAAAGCATAAGCATGTTATTTCATCGATACTATAGTTCGTCCTGAGAAAGGAAGAGAGAGATAATGGCTAGTCTGAAACATCCAGATAACCTGAAGTATAGCAAGACAGACGAGTGGGTGCGTGTGGAGGGCGATCAGGCGACCGTCGGCATCACCGACTATGCACAGGATCAACTGGGCGATATCGTCTATGTGGAATTGCCGTGGGACGCCGGGCAGGGCGTGACCCTCGACGAGAAGTTTGGCGATATCGAGTCGGTCAAGGCCACATCTGAGCTTATGTCTCCTCTGAGTGGCGAAGTGACCAGCACAAATGCCGACCTGAAAGAGCACCCTGAGCTCATCAATGACTATCCCTATGAAAAAGGCTGGATGTTTGTCGTCAAGCTCGCCGATGTATCTCAACTGGACCAGCTTATGGATGCCAAGCAATATCTTGCCTACCTTGAAGGTCGCTAAATAATTTTTCAGGCATGTTTCTTTCATTTTTTACATATTTTATCAACTATCGCGCGGAGCGCGATAGTTGATAAAATATGTAAAAAATGAAAGAAACATGCCTGATTAGAGGAGAGTCCATCGAATGAGTTATGTACCAAATACAGCGGAAGAGCAGCAGGCCATGCTCGAGAGCCTTGGGCTTTCCACGCTAGAAGACCTTCTGGAGCCAGTCCCAGCCGATGTGCGGCTACAGGTGCCACTTGATCTCCCACCAGCCCGTTCCGAACCAGATTTAAAACGTCTTATGAGCCGTATGGCGGCACGCAACCAGGATCTTGATTGCACTATCTCTTTTCTGGGCGCAGGTACTTACGACCGCTCAATTCCTAGTGTCGTACCGCATCTACAGCAACGCTCCGAATTTGTTACCTCATACACACCTTATCAGCCAGAAGTGAGCCAGGGTATGCTACAGGCCATCTATGAGTTTCAGACGATGGTCTGCCAGGTTACTGGCATGGATATCGCCAACGCCTCGCTCTATGACGGCTCGACCGCAATGGTCGAGGCCGTCCTGATGGCACTCGGACCCGGTGGGCGCGGCGAGGTTGTTATATCCGCTGGTGTCGATCCACAGTATCGACGTGTGCTGCAGACATACGCATTTGCGCGCGGCTTCAGCATCAAAGAGGTCGCCGTGCAAGATGGCGTCACCTCGCTGGAGGACCTGCGCACCGCTGTAAGCAGCAACACAGCCGCCGTCATCGTCCAACAGCCGAATTTCTTTGGCTGCATCGAGGACGTACGCGCCATCGAACCTATCGCCCATCAGGGCAAAACGCTCTTTGTCTCGGTCATCACCGAGCCTGCATCGCTCGGCCTGATCGCCCCACCTGGAACATACAATGCGGACATTGCCGTTGGCGAGATGATGAGCTTTGGCAATAATATGAGCTACGGTGCACCAGCGCTCGGCTTTATGGCGACGAAGCAGAAGTTTATGCGCCTGCTCCCTGGTCGCCTGGTTGGGCAGACGGTTGAAGAGGGCGAGAAGAAACAGACCGGCTATGTGCTCACTCTGCAGACGCGCGAGCAGCATATTCGTCGCGAACGGGCTACCTCAAATATCTGCACCAACCAGTCTCTCCTGGCAGTGGGCGCGACGATCTTCCTCGCAGCTCTCGGCAAGCAGGGCTTTTCCGAACTGGGGGAATTGTGTGTACAGAAGGCACACTATGCGTTTCGTCAAATTACTGCTCTTCCTGGTTTCGAGGCGGCCTTTAACGCTCCCTTCTTCGACGAGTTCGTCATTAAATGTCCGATATCTTTAAACAAGCTTGAGCAGCATTTTATCCAGGCAGGCATTATCGGCGGCTATTCGCTGGCTGAGAGCTATCCAGGGATGGACAACGCGATGCTCTTCTGCGTGACAGAGACGCGTACAAAAGAGGATATTGATCTACTGGTTGCAGTGTTGAAGGAGGTGCAGGGATGAGCGTTGAGTCATTGATCTTTGAGAAGGGTGCGGCCGGTCGTCGTGCTGCAACGATGCCGACGATGGACGTGCCAACCGAGGCGCTGGAGAGCATGATTCCAGCCAGTCTGCTACGCGAGGAGGCAGCGCCTCTGCCTGAGGTGAGCGAGATCGAGGTTGTGCGCCACTATACGCATCTTTCGCAGCGCAACTTCGGCGTCGATACCGGTTTTTATCCACTGGGCTCGTGTACTATGAAGTATAATCCCAAGTTAAACGAAGATATGGCGGCCCTGCCAGGCTTCGCGCACATTCATCCATTGCAGCCCGCACAAACCGTCCAGGGCGCGATCCAGTTGATCTACGAGCTAGAACGCTATCTGGCCGAGATCTCAGGCATGGCACGGGTAACTTTACAGCCTTCAGCGGGGGCGCATGGCGAATTAACCGGACTGATGCTTATCAAGGCATATCATCAGAGTAGAGGACAGGGACAGCGTAACCTCGTGCTCATTCCGGACAACGCTCATGGGACGAATCCGGCGAGTGCAACCCTGGCCGACTATAAAGCGGTCGAGATCGAGAGTGATCCGGAGACGGGCGGCATCGAAATAGAGCATCTAAAGAAGGTGCTGGAAGCGCAGGGGTCCAATGTCGCGGCGATTATGCTGACCAATCCCAATACTCTGGGGCTGTTCGACGAGAATATCGCGGAGATTGGGCGTATGATCCACGAGGTGGGTGGACAGCTTTATTATGATGGGGCGAACGCAAATGCTGTGCTGGGTATTACGCGGCCGGGCGATATGGGCTTCGATGTTGTGCACTTCAATCTGCATAAGACATGTAGTACGCCGCACGGTGGCGGTGGTCCTGGTGCTGGCCCAATCGGCGTGAAGTCTCACCTGATCTCATTCCTTCCCGGTCCCTTGCCCGCGAAGAACGAACAGGGATACTACTGGCAGGATGCAGGCCCACAGTCTATCGGCAAAGTGCGCGCCAATCTAGGTAACTTCGGTATACTGGTGCGCGCATACGCCTATATTCGCTTTAACGGTCCGGATGGCCTGCGCCATGTCGCCGAGAGCGCCATCCTCAATGCCAACTATCTCAAGCATCAACTAGCATCGGACTACGAGATTGCCTATCCCCAGATGTGTCAACATGAATTCGTTGCCACCGCACAGCGTCAGAAGGATGAGCATGGAATCACGGCAACGGACATCGCCAAGCGCCTGCTAGATTTTGGTATGTACGCTCCCACTGTCTACTTCCCCTTGATCGTCCATGAAGCGATGATGATCGAACCGACGGAGACGGAGACCCGCGAGGCGTTAGATGAATTTGTGTGTGTTATGCATCAGATAGCGGAAGAGGCGCATATGCAGCCAGAACTAGTCAAGACTGCACCACATACAACTGTCGTTGGTCGATTAGATCAAGCCCTGGCCGCCCGTAAACCAAATTTGCGCTGGACACGCGGCCAGGAGGTCACGCATTAATCTCTATTGCCATAAGGGATTGTCGCTACGCGGATTCCCATCGTAGTATGAAACGTCTCTGACCTCTCAAAGAGGTCAGAGACGTTTGTATAGAAGCGTGTTATACGTTTTAAATAGCCGTTGATCCTGCTGATGAGAGATGTTTTGCCACTATATCGATCAGAACATCCACGTCGAAGGGCTTTTCCAGAAAATCGTCGGCCCCACCTGAATCTGCCACCTTGCTGGCATCTGAGTGGGCGGAGAGCATAATAACAGGAATGTGCCGTGTGGCCTCATTGCTTTTCAGCGATTTACAAATATCACGTCCATCAATTCCTGATAATAACACGTCAAGTAAGATTAAATCCGGCTCATCCTGGCCGAGATGCTTTAAACGCTCACCGTCCATGCTCGTATGTACTTGATAACCCTCGCCCTCCAGGACGATTTGCACGACCTCTACTATTCCTTCGTCATCATCGACCACCAGTATTTTCTTCCCCATTCCGGTGTCTCCTTAGGAGATGTACTACATATGGTTTTACTCTAGTATAGCATAGAAAGCTGGTTACACATCAGCTTTTTTCCGAAAGAATTTTTGACAAAGTTTTTTAAATTCTGGCGACTTCTTAAGAAGTGTTGTGCTATATGCTATTAGACTCCCAAACGTGGAAAAATGTCACACTTTTATGATGGCACTTTTTTGCTATGCTTCCGTCCACGGAAGTTGTTGCCAGCGATTCGATAGGGCGAAGCCGAAGGCACCATCGATGACGGTGCCTTTATAACCGTCTGGCACGGTTGCAAAGTATTGTGCCAGACTGCGTGGAAATATACCCATCTCAAATACCCACGGGTCACCCGCCTTTTCAACGAGTGTGCGCCAGACCTGGTTCTCTTGCCATTCGTCGGTGAAGTAGGCCCCCAGCTCTGGAAAAGTGTGGGCTAGCTCAAGGAGAATGTGCCAGATGGCGCGCCCGGCCTCTGTGTCGTAGGAAGAAGTAGGGTTAGCCTGTAGTTCTGAAGTATCGATCGGCAAGGTAAAGCCTACCCAGGACGGTAGCTCTTCCGTGCTAGGGACTGCTAACTCGGTATAGAGTGTGATCTCAATGTCTTCGCACACGATGTTCTGTGTTCCCATCGGCATTAGCGTAACGGGTGAGGCATAGACATCACCAAAGCCGTCATCCTCTGATTCTGGAAGCGAAATAGAGACCACCCAATCAACGACCTGCTGATCCGTACAACCCAGGCGAACTAATGCTGCGCGAAAACGCTGGAGGAGCTCTGGAAATGTTGACTGAGTATAGGTTGTGTATGTTTGTATCTGTGCCTGCGATGGCATCGTTCTTATCCTTTCGTGCGCTTCTAATGGATCTGTAACAGGCCCGGTGGCTCAATGGATCTCTGCGAACACCTCTACCTCTTTAGAATAAACTCTCTAGAAATCTCAAATTACGCAATCCCTTCCAACTCACCCTTCGGGTCGCGCAGCATTAATTCGGATACGGCTTTGTGAGGATCGAGCCCTTTGAAGAGGACCAGGCCAAGCTGCTGAGCAATTGGCATCTCAACGTTGTAGCGTACGGCGAGTTGAAGTGCAGCCTGTGTGGTAGAGACGCCCTCGGCCACCGAGCGTGTAGATTGTAGAATGTCCTGTAGCCTCTCGCCCCTAGCGAGGCGGTGGCCCAACTGCTGATTGCGACTGAGCGAACTGGTGCAGGTCGCGACCAGATCGCCCAGGCCCGCAAGTCCCGCGAATGTCAGTGGATTGGCACCTGCGGCTATGCCCAGGCGCGAGATCTCGGCCAGGCCACGCGTAATCATGGCCGCCTTTGCATTTGCTCCATAGCCCAGCCCATCGTTGATACCCGCGCTAATGGCGATAATATTTTTGAGTGCGCCCCCCAGCTCAACGCCAATAACGTCCTCCGAGGTGTAGATACGAAATGCAGTGGTGCTTAACAGGCTGCGTACATGCACGGCGACATCGTGTTGCCGGGCGGCAACGACGGCCGCCGTTGGTTTCTCCTGGGCTACCTCGCGCGACAGGTTCGGGCCACTGAGAGCCGCGATAGAATTCTGAAAAGCTGGTAGCTCTTCCTCGATAACCTCGGTCATACGCTTCAGGCTGGCGATCTCGATGCCCTTGCTGGCGCTGACAAGAATAGTGCCCGGCGCGAGGTGGGGAGCGAGGAGATGCAAATTTTCACGCAGGCGCTGCGATGGCGGGACCAGCAGCAGCATCTCTTTGCCCCGCACTGCTTCTGTTAGTGATGAAGTGACTTCTAGTGTATCTGGAAAATAGAGTTCGGGAAGAAAGGCCGTGTTCTCCCGCTGCCTGTGCATAGCTGCGGCACGCTCGACGTGATGATCCCAGAGCGTTGTCGTAATTCCTTTGCGCGCCAGTAGTAGGGCCAGAGTTGTTCCCCACGCACCGCTACCAATGACACCAACTGCTCCCATCAAAACTCTCCTCTGCTGAATTTTAAGGCTTGCTTGCGCTATTCAATCCGATGATGAACAAAGCCATTGTAGCATAGGAGGGAAGCTTTCAAGTTTGGTTTTTTATGATGTTCATTTTCGCACAATCCAGGCTCTGCCTGGATTGTGCGAAAATGAACATCATAAAAAACCTATTATTTATTTTTGCTTTTCTCTCCATTTCGGGCAGAGCCCGAAATGGAGAGAAAAGCAAAAATAAATAATAGAAGCACCTTTACTATAGAGAGATATCGAGCGTCTGTCCACTTCTAATTCCAGCTTCACCTGCCGCAACCTTCACCACCTCCGTCGCCACGCGCTCAGGCGAGAGTAACTTTGCTGGATCGGTTGCGCCGAAGAGCCGCTGGTACAAATCGGTATGAACACCGTGAGGACAGATGGCGTATGCCTGGACGCCGTAGCGCCGCACCTCTTTTGCGATGGCCTCGGTAAAGGCGATCACTCCGGCCTTTGTTGCACTGTAGACCGCGAGGTTGGGGAATCCGTTGCGCGCCAGGGCGGCGGACATGTTGATGATGACGCCTGAGCGCCGCTCTATCATCGGAGGCAAGAAGAGCTGTGTCAGGTGGAACATTGCGTGCAAATTAACTGCCGTCATCCCTTGCCACTCCTCCTGCGTTGTCTGTACAAGCGGCTTAAGGACTGCGATCGCTGCGTTATTGATCAGAATATCTACCCGGCCATAGTGTTGCTGAATCTCGTACTGTAATGTCTGTAATGCAGCCGTATCGGTGATGTCTGTCGGCACGGCCATAACGTCTGCTCCTGTAGCCAGCAGTGCATCTTCCAGTTCTTCCAATGCATCAAGTTGTTGTGCTACCAGCACAACCTTTGCTCCCTGCCCGGCAAAAGCCTGCGCGATTGCCTTCCCAATACCACGATTGGCACCTGTCACAACAACTATTTTGTCCGTAAACATGATTTCCTCCTGCTAAGCATATTCTTCGCTGGTATGACGTGATCAGAATTGAAGATGGGTAGCAGGCAAAGAAGTACTCTAGTTATTTTATGTATTCAACTTTTCCACAAATGATGTACGAAGCACATCATTTGTGGAAAAGTTGAATACATAAAATAACTAGAGGGAGGGGAACAAGCTTCCTTATTCTTCAGCGGGACTTTTATGTGCAGTAGCAGGATTGATTGTGTTGGAATATACTTCAGGCTTCAAAATGCCGACGTAGGGCAGATTGCGGTAGCGTTGGGCGTAGTCCAGGCCGTAGCCTACGACGAATTTGTCGGGAATGGTAAAGCCGTAGTAGTCTATGGGAGCGTCTTGCACACGTTCGCGGTCCTTGTTGAGGAGCGAGCAGACGCGGAGGCTGAGGGGATTGCGGCGCCTCAGAAGATCGACCAGATAGTGCAGGGTGAGGCCGCTATCTATAATGTCCTCGATAATGAGCAGGTGTTTCTGGTCGATGGGTCCTTCCAGGTCTTTAATGATTCGCACCACGCCGCTGGAATGAGTGCTATCACCGTAGCTGGCAACTGCCATATAGTCAAGCTCCAGTGGTAACTCGATCGCCCGCGCCAGGTCGGCGATAAAGGGGACCGCGCCCTTCAGCGTGCCGAGCAGGAGCAGATTTTTGCCCTGATAGTCCTGAGTGATACGCTTCCCCAGTTCAGCGGTTTTCACGCGTATCTGCTCTTCGGTGATGAGAATCTCTTCTATATCTTTATGCATGATGCCCTCTCTCGTCTTGAATGATGGACAAGCGAATAATATGCTTCGTCTCGCTGGTCAGGCGGACCCGCTCGTCGAGATGCACGCCAGCCAGCCAGACACAATGGTCCGCCGAGAAGAAGAGTGGAAGCTGTGCCCGCTCCTCGCGCGGAATATGCTTATCGATTAGCACATCCTTTACTTTCTTTTCGTGCTGCATGCCCAACGGTTGAATACGATCGCCATCGCGTCTAGTCCTCACATATAGCACAACATCTCGTCCCGCAGCACTCGCCAACTTATCAGCATCCACATAGACGGTGTGGCGCGTTCCTGATACTATGCTCCACACGCGCTGCCAGTCCTGGCTCTCTAATGCTGGATAGAGTTGCTGTGCCACCGCCTCTGGTATTGTCTTTGCAGTCGCTATCCACGGAGTTCCAGCCACGCGGACCGAGCCCGGCAAAGGAAGCTTGATTTCTTCTGCATCTCGCTTGATGGTTCTAGACTGCCTGGACGATGTGTATTTGAACACAAGTATATCACCTGTGCGTAAAACGTGAAGATGGTGAGGCATGTGCAGGGTCAACGTCTCATTTGAAGCGTCCCGAGCTAGAAGGTCTTCAATTAAGCGATAATGGCGGAGCTCTAGAGGAGATTGACCGGCGCTCAGGCGAGCGGTTACGGAGCGCAGCAGGTGACGCTGTAGGCTGAGTGGAAGCGCTAGCAGTGCAGGCACGCGAAGTTGAATAGCTCTCTCATGCTCGCTCTCAACGACCGCTGACCAGTGTTGTGTCACCTGTTCTTCAATCCATGCGAAATCGACCTGTAGAATATCCGCATTGCGTAAAAGTGTTTCGCGAAAGCCTGAATTCATCGCTTCTAAGAGCGGCAGCAGCTCGTGACGAATCCGGTTGCGTAAGAAGCGCGTGTCGCTATTGCTGGCATCTTCCAGTACTGGCAGCATGTGCTCTACACAATAGGCCACCGTCTGCTCATGCGTGACGGAGAGGAGAGGGCGAATAATGTCTTGTTGACGCGGCTGTAGGCCAACCACGCTAGCGAGGCCACCGCCACGTAACCAATGTAATAATAATGTCTCGACCTGATCATCCAGTTGGTGTGCTATCGCGATAGGCTCGCCATGCGCCACTTCGCGTAGAAAGCGATAGCGCGCGACGCGAGCTGCATCCTCCAGCGAACGTCGCTCCTGACGTGCAAGGGCTGGAACATCAAATTTTCCCATTGTAACCGGCAGATTCCAATCCTGGGCGAGACGCGTAACCTGTACGGCATCCTGCTCGCTCGCTTCACCCCGTAATTGATGATTAAGGTGCGCGACGTGAAGCTGTATGTGTGGATAACGTTTGCCCGGTCCACACAACTGGTGCAGGAGGTGCAGCAGGCAGAGCGAATCAGCCCCGCCCGAAACGGCCACCACAACGCGACCAGATTCAGGAATAAGCTGGTGCTCTTCGATTGTTGTAATAACGTTCTCAAGAATATCCAAGATGTTTGCGACCACTCGACCTGATATGATACCATATGGATTAATTATAGCATTTGCGTCACGATAGTTTTCCCGATAGTTTGTTTAATGTTGTGCGGGGGTACTGAAAGAGATATGTCTATTCGCAAAATTATTACCACTGAGAATCCAATCTTACGTCAAAAGGCAAAGAAGATTCACCACTTCGACCCGTCGCTTTCGAGGCTGGTGGAGGACATGTTTGAGACGATGCACTCCGCTAACGGCGTTGGCCTGGCGGCACCGCAAATTGCCCAATCGATACGCGTCTTTGTTGCGGAGTATGAGGACCGCAAGGTCGCCGTCTTTAATCCAGAGATCGTCAAAGCAGAGGGCGAGGAACGTGGGCCAGAAGGCTGCTTGAGCATTCCTGGCTACGTCGGCGAAAATATCCGCCGCGCCACCAAAGTGCTGGTCAAGGGTCAGGATGCGCGCGGCAAATCTATCCGCGTGAATGCCGAGGGCTGGTTCGCGCGTATTCTACAGCACGAGATTGATCATCTAGATGGCGTTCTGTTTGTCGACCGGCTGGATAGTCCCGAGGATCTGCGCGAGATGCGCGAAGACGACCTTGAGGAAAATGAGCCCGTCATGGTAGAGTAGTAGTTCTTAGAGGTAGATTTACATATTATCATTATTCGCACTTTTTTGTGCAAAGCACAAAAAAGTGCGAATAATGATAATATGTAAATCTACCTCTAAGAACTACAATTTTTGTTGTTTCTTCACCACTACCAGATGCTGCTGCCTAAGAGTATGTGCGCAGTTAGCACAGGTATAGAAACCCTCCTCCTGATACTCAAGTTCGCTGACATAGTAGTGGAGATAGCAGATGCCGCAGCGTGTAGCATCTGGCTGGCTGGCTATCTGACGGTCATGTTCAAACAGGTCGTGCAAAGAATGAAGCATCTGCTCAAAATCCTGCGAACCTGTTTGTATACGTTCGCCGTTCAGCGCTCCCAGGTTTGGCAGAGCGCCAGTCACATTGCTTGCCCGCATCTCGCGCCGGCTCAGAGATGCACTACCATTATGCCCTGCTCCATCCTGGGGATCGGCTGTATAATCATTGCTCAAGGCGAAAGTCTCCCGAGATTGTAAGGGATAGAATAGTACTTTAGGGAAAGTATACTCTTGAATGGTGTGTAAAGCAAGCGACAAAAAATTTAGAGGCTCATAGCTGCAAGCTATTATCCCCAAGTACCCTGCTCAACGTTTCACGCTTAATCCTATACACCTGGCGTGAGTGTACATGTGGCAGGACCACTGCCTCAAGCACTCCTTGTTTTACCCATCTTCTAACCGTGGCATCATCCACGCGTAGAATACGGGCCACTTCAGACACCGTCAATAGATCGCTCATAAGATCGCTCATAATTGCCTGCCTCCTGACTTGCTCTCTGGCTCTTTTACTTTCTTACTGACTTTTCTACGTATACGGGAAAAGATGTATGAGAATCGTCTCTAAGGAAGATTGTACAAATATTGTAGGACATTACCAAACACTTGTAAAGCGAAACAAAAAGGATTTTATTGAGAATTTTCAAGTTGATGGATATTTTTAATGTGTAGCTGATCATACGCAGTATAGCCCTAAAAAGAGGTGTATGCTATGCTACATTAAAAGGTGAACTTACATCTATTTATGTAGATGCTTAGACTCACTTGTCTATACAATAAACGTGGCAGAAGTGACATTTGTGTATAGCTATTTTTTCGTAGGGAGGTTCGTGAAAGCTCAGTGATTTCTAGTAAAATACTTTACATGCTGTATTCATGCTGTATTGAGAAGAGGACCAGTTTTTTATGAATCGTCCTTGAATCGTCCTTTTGGTGGATGACAATTTCTGCATTGCCCCGGTACACTCTCAAAGAAACCAGAATGTCAGTAAGGGAGGGAATAGTCTCGCTATTGTTCGTTTGTGTTGGATGAATGTTGTTGCAATGCAGGACGTAAGCAGTAGAAATGCGCAGAAGAGAAAGGGCCTGGTATTTTTATGCAGAAGCAGAACTCTGTTTATTCACAGTTGCCGGGGGCTTCCGATGGCGTTCTGGTATGTCAGGTTCTCGCTGGCGATCAATCTGCCTTTGAGGGTCTTGTCGAGCGCTATTCCGCCATGCTTTATCGCTTTACCTATCATCATCTGAATGATTATGATCAGTCAAGTGATGTTGTGCAGCAGGTATTTCTCAAGTTATATATCGCACTGCCAAATCTACCGCATGGAGAACAGTTGAAGCCGTGGCTCTTCCGCGTGACACAGAATTGTTGCCTTGACGAATTGCGCAAGCGGCGGCGACGGCATGTAACGCTCTTTTCGGCGTTAGAGTGGCGATCGGAAGAGGAAGATATGCCTCCTCTGACCGCAATTCCGGATACACAACCACTCCCCGAAGAGGTTGCGGAGTATCATGATCTGCAATCTGCTCTGCAAGAGGCCATTCAGGGCTTGCCGCTCAAATTTCGTTCCGTCGTTCTGCTGCGCTGCTTCTATCAATGCAGTTTCTCAGAGATCGGGCAGGTATTGGAAATGCCGATGACCACTGCCAAGACCTATTATTATCGCGCCTGCTCCAAGCTTCGTATTTCACTCCAGGCATACTATGGGATGCTGGATGAAAAAAGAAGGGGACACTAGTGTAGTAGCGTCCCCTCTTCTCGAACTGTAGAAGATCTCTACACAGGTAAGCCGGGTTGACTCAACAGAAGTTCAATGGTACTACGACGCACACGATATGCCTGACGTTTGCCAACATGGGGTAATGAAACAGCTTCCAGCGTGCCATGCTTAATCCAGCGGCGAACAGTTGTGTCATCAACGCGTAAGCGACGAGCGACCTCACGAACGGTTAAAAGTTCATCATTGTGTTTTTCCATCATATCTTTCCTCTCGTTTTATGTAGACCAAAATAGTTATCTCCTCTATTGTTATTATAATCATAAGATAAAAAGCAGCTATGAAGATGAAATTTCTCTGCTTACAGAGAAAGAAGGAGGGCGAAAGACGAGTTTCACTATCTATTTGTGGTGGAATGGCGTCGAAGTATGCCCAGATCGTAGGCTTTGATTACTGCCTGAAGACGTGTGTGAACGTGAAGTTTCGCGTAAATATTATTAAGATGTGTCTTGATCGTGCTCACTGTTACTACCAATCGTTGTGCAATTTGCTGATTCGTCAGGCACTCCGCGATCAAACATAAAACCATAAATTCTCGTTCGGTGAGCTTCTCGATGAGTGGATCTTCCTCTGACTGTGAAACCAGCCCCTTCTCATCTCTTTCCATCTTCATCTCTCCATGCATGTGCGCAGCTAAAAATAAAGTAGGTTCGTTATCCTCTAAAAGTTTTGCAGAGAGGGAATAGAGCTTATGAAAAACTATAAGAGCAAATTACTTATATAAGCGGTGTTACTTGTAAGGAGCTATAGATTTCAGTATTTCTCTCTGCTGATGTAGAGGGCATATCTCTCTTTATCGTCACAATCTCGCTTTGTTGAAGTCGGCTCGATTGAAGAATACGCGACTAGTCGCGGTAGAGCAGCTTACGGTGGAGGATCGAGATAAGTGTATCAGTCAATGCTAGAATCTTCTCAAACTGGGCAGTCTGTTGCTCTAGCGGGAGATCTGCCTTTTGCCACTGTGGTAGCACATTCTGTTCAAAGGCAGCTATCTCGCTGCGTACAATCTGACGAAGCTGGAAACGAATGAGGGCGGGCAGGGCCAGCGTAAGACCAAACTGCTCTAGATTTTGATAGAGGTCCAGCAGGAGAACGTCGTCACCAGTGAAGATAAGACCCTGTTCTGACTCAATGGGAAAGAGCAAGCCTTGCTGCAGCATATTTTCCAGTTGCTCAGTGGTAATTCCTGTCTGCTTGAGCAGCTCCTCTTGAGTAAGCTGTGCCTGCTGTCCACCAAAAGAGCGCAGAGAGCGCTGCTTGAGCGCCATATTCATCTGTACATCCCCATGCTGTGCGCGAAGCTCTAGCAGCCGCTTGATCTCTTCTAGTGGTAGATTGTGCTGTTCTTTGAGTTCGCGAATGATGCCCAGCACCATAATATGTTCCTGGTTGTAGTACGCAGTACGTCCTCGCATAACGGGTGCTGGTAATAAACCCTGTGTATTGTAAAAACGTATTGTCCTACTCGGCACACCAGAGAGATGAGCTAGATCGTCAATGCGTAGCAATTGTGGTTGGACTTCGCTGTGTATCAATGCTACCCTACCCTTTGTAGTCACTAAGAAATTGTTTATCTGAGTGTATATATGTTTTGCATTTTTCGAACTATCCTGCGAAGCAGGATAGTTCGAAAAATGCAAAACATATAAAACCGGTTCTCAGCTTACTTATTTGGTGCCTGTGCTGATCGAGTAGGAGCGGCAGGTGTTGTTTGCTTCCCTTGCTGATCCTGCTTGTTTAGTTTGCTCTTCTCGTCCTCGACCTTGCGTTGTAGGGCGCGCAGATAAGCCTGTGCACCATCCAGATCGGTCTGCGTAATAGCATCGAGTTGTTTGGGCAGTGTGGAAACCTGAGAGGACCAGGCTTCGAGCACCTTTTGAATTGCAATCAAAGACGCGTTATCTTGATTGACGCTAGCAAGCCATTGGCGCGCAGTTCTAAATGCCTTAAGCATACCATTAAGGAAGTCGCCGGTCAGCGCCGAGCCTGTCTTCACTACGGGTGATACAAAGACATCGTATGCCACACGTGTTAAGCGTGCTGCCGCAATAGCGCCGTCAAGCGTAAAGCCTTCGAGGTTATCGAGCGCAGTGACGATCTCTTTTCGCGCCTGCTCGGCCCCTTGCTCCATACCCTTATTGAACGCTTCCTGGATCTGATGTTCAACGTTGGTGGTGGCGCTATTTACTGCGCCGGGCACTTTTGGAACGACCTCGTAGGCTGCGACTCCAACGCCTGCCACTGCCGCGACGCCCGCTCCTAACAGCAGACCGCGTCGTGTCAGCTTCTTTCTTTTTCTGCTCGGCCGGACTGAAGGATTCTCTTCTTCGTATTCGTACTCATATCCCTCCTCTTCTGCGGGATACTCTCGCTCTGGAGGAAGCTCACGTGTTGGTTTTGCGCGTCGGCTGCGGGCGGGTGGACGTTGAGGAGAGTGAACGGGTGCGTCGTCTGCAAAATCGTCATCGTCATCTATAAAGTGGTCGTGGTCGTCGTATTCTGTCGTATAGTTCCGGCTTCGCCCCGGCTCATCGATCTCTACAGCCTGTCCTACATCAAGAGGACGCCAATCGTTTGGATTGTATTGGTTGTAAGTATCGTCTATGTATTCTTCTTCGTCTGGCAGGAGCTCACTGGTGTGTGGCAGAGCGGGTTCATCAAAGCGACCGGCCCGCGATCCCTGGCGACGAGCTACGGGAACCGCTAGATATTCCTCAGCCCCTGCTCCTCGTGGTACATAGCGCCCCCCCGACCTGGATGGCACGCGTTCGGACATATCCTCAGTATCCTCGTTATATCCATCATATCCATCGTCTTCCGCGTACAGTTCCTGCGAGGGATACCGCTGTGGATACTGCTCATCTGTGAGGAGATCTACAGCCTCTGTCTCTTCATCGTTTGGTCGTTTACTTGCTATAATACTTTGGCGCATGAGTTGCCGAGTACGTCGTGGATCGGGACGCTGTGCCAATAATGCACCAGACTTGCTCATAGTCTCGCCCTGTTGAGATCCACCACTGCGGCTCTGTCCACCCTGACTGCGTAACGGATCGTAGTCATATCCGTACTGGCGTCCTGGGCTTTTACGGTAGGTTCGTCGTTCCAAATAATCCTTCGCCATGCTTTCTTCTACTCCTCCTGGCCTACTGTTGCCCTCCTGGGCGCTCATGCGGCAAAAAAACTCAGGATATTGAAGTAAGTACCTTCTACTACTTATTTTACATTACTTCAGCCTTTTTCGTCTACCTGCTATACCCTTCTAGCAACAATCCCTCATCCTCGCTGTGAACTCTCTCAACTTGATGCATATCACATACAATACGGATAGCTTGTAGTTGCTACGCGACCACATGTATATATACGAATGAACCGCCTGACAAGATAGTCTTTCGTATTTTAATTTTTGAACGCTATGCTTTTTGTCTATTTTTGTGCAAAGCACAAAAATAGACAAAAAGCATAGCGTTCAAAATAGACAAAAAATTTAATAACATTTATTATAGTTACCATTTGTCATTATCATTTATTTGATTTATTTCTATGCAAATTATGGGCACCGCCCATAATTTGCATAGAAATAAATCAAATAAATGATAATGACAAATGGTAATTAGTAGTTTAGAGCAGCGAAGCTGCGAAGACGCAGAGCGCAAGAAGGCTGAGTGAGGCGATGAAAATTAAGCCCCTTTAGAGGCACCGTTTCGCTGAACAGCGACGTTTAAACTATAGAAGGAGCGCAAGTACGGCTAGATGGAGTTCTATGGATAGGAAGAAAATACTATATATGACGGACCTTTTTAGCCTATGAAGAGAGGGCCTATGGTAGAATATGCCTGGGGATGGAGTGTTGTACACATACTGGCGCGAAGAAAGGGACCACGTCCTCCATACTGACAGCTATGCTATAATGTCTCTCAGTATTATTTGCCCTGGGGTCAGGAGGAACATATACGTATGCCCGAATTAGAAGATACGGAGGGCAGGCCGATTGTTGCATGTGTGACGGTCGGCATGTTAGAAGAAAACTGCTATCTCTATGCCTGTCCGCAGACGCGTGAGGCCGTGATCATTGACCCTGGTGATGAGGCCCCGCGTATTCTTGCTGCCATTGAGAAGCTCGCCCTGATTCCCAGGTATATCATCAATACGCATGGGCATTTCGACCACATCCTTGCCATCGATGCCGTTAGCGAGGTCTATCCCGTCCCCCTCGCTATCCATCCTGCCGACGTTCCTCTTTATAACGATGCACTGACCTCTCAACAGTTTGGGTTGCCATTGCCTTTTGTGAGACGGAAACCGGATATATTGTTGAAGGAAGGCGATCGCCTCTCCTTTGGAACTCTTACGCTAGAGATCCTCCATACCCCTGGTCATACTCCCGGTGGTATTTGCCTGGTCAGCCAATCTTATTGTGTCTTTAGTGGCGATACCCTCTTCTATCGCGGCATAGGACGTACTGATCTTGCAGGAGGGGACGCTCAACAGATTGAGCAATCGATCCGAAGTAAATTGTATACCCTGGAAGATGATCTTGTTGTCTTTCCAGGTCATGGCCAATCAACAACTATTCTAGAAGAGAAGTATGAAAATCCATTTGTAATAGCAGAGGAGTAATATTGTGTCAGTTATCTGCGTCATTGGTACTGGTTATGTAGGTCTGGTAACAGGCACGTGTCTCGCCGATATGGGTAACACTGTAACGTGCGTCGATATTGTCCCAGAAAAAATTGAGCGTCTAAAAAAAGGTATTCTGCCAATCTATGAGCCCGGTCTGGAAGAGATGGTCGAGCGGAATGTGCAGGCCGATCGTCTCCACTTTACACTCAATTATAATGAAGGTCTAGAGAATAGCGAATTTATCTTTATTGCTGTAAATACACCCACGGGCAATAATCAGGGTGGGGCCGATATGCGCTACGTCGAGAGTGCGGCACGCAGTATCGCGGAGAACCTCGATCACTATGCGATTGTTATTAATAAGAGCACGGTACCGGTTGGCAGCGGCGACGTCGTATCGCGCGTGATTCGTAGCAATCTGAAGCGCCCCGATGTAAAATTCTCGGTCGTCTCGAATCCTGAGTTCTTGCGCGAGGGTGCGGCCCTGCTGGACTTCCAGCATCCCGACCGTGTCGTACTGGGATCGTCGGAGCCAGAGGCTGTGCACAAAGTTGCCCACCTCTACCTCCCACTGCGTGCCCCCATCGTGGCCACAGATCTCTACACCGCCGAGATGATCAAATATGCATCAAACGCCTTCCTGGCCACAAAGATCTCGTTTATTAACGAGATTGCGCAGGTCTGTGAGCGCTTGGGTGCGGATGTCAAAGAGGTCGCCGTCGGTATGGGCTACGATAAGCGCATAGGACGAGCCTTCCTGGACGCAGGACTTGGTTACGGAGGAAGCTGCTTTCCGAAGGACGTACGTGCATTAGCGCATATGGCTGACGAGGCTGGTCTCCATCCTCAGTTGTTGCACGCGGTTATGGATATCAACCACGACCAGCGCCGCTTAATCGTATCCAAGCTAACCAACATTCTTGGCTCGCTACGAGGCTGCACCATCGGCATCCTCGGCCTGGCCTTCAAGCCCAACACCGATGATATGCGCGAGGCTCCTTCAGTTGATGTCATTCGCTGGGTGACCAGTCAGGGAGCGACGGTGCGTGTCTATGATCCGGTTGCGAAGGAGACGGGACGCGAGGCATTGATGCGCGAGGGTGTGTCGATGGATACGGTGACGTTTTGTAACGGCCCCTACGACGTGGCGGAGCAGGTGGACGCTCTGGTGGTGGTGACCGAGTGGAACGAGTTCAAGTCTTTGAACATGCAGCGTATTCGCGGTGTGATGCGCCGTCCAGTGTTGATCGATGGCCGCAATATGTACGAACCGGGCGAGATGAATCGCTACGGTTTCATCTACCGCGGTATGGGCCGTGGCACTGGTCCTGCACCCTCTGTGCTGCCACCAGCCGACACGACGAGCACGCTCGCGGATGAAATCGTACAAGAGACCCTTATCGTGGGCGAGAGCAAATAAAAACATGGACGAAGAAGATCAGCCACTCCTCTTTACACCATTGGTGAGCCAGCCGGGAACAGCAATTCCCAACTGGCTGTTTGGGCCGGGTGGTCTGGCTGGTCTACCTGCGCCTCTGCTGGTACCCCAGGGAGTAAATGTTGCGGTCGGCATCGATATCATCGAGGTCGATCGCGTACGCAAAGTCTATGAGAGGCATCCGGAGCGTTTTCTCAAGCGCGTCTTCACTCCACTAGAGGTATTACAATGCCGGGGCAAGGTGGCGCGTCTGGCTGGTCGCTTCGCGGCGAAAGAAGCTATCAGCAAGGCACTGGGAACGGGGCTGCACGGCGTCTCCTGGCAGGAGATGGAGGTTGTGCAGTTGCGCAGTGGGCGTCCCTCGGTCCGCTTACACGGCAATGCGAAACGACGGGCGGAGCAGCTTGGCCTGAGTGCCTTCGACGTGAGCATCGCTGACCTTGCTCAACTCTCTATTGCCATCGCTATCGGCGTGCAATCTACACTACCTCAAACGCCTAGTTCTTAACATAAGCAAGATCTTCTCGCTCTACCTTAGCTACTGCTTCTCGTTGATCCTGATTCTGTTGACCGTACCAGGTCTGCTCACTGTAACTACCATACAGATCCTGCTAGCACTGGTTGCCATACCAGTTCTGCTGGTTGGAGTTGCCATACTAATTTTGCAGGCAACAATATTACTTCCGCTCACCCTGATTACAGTATTCATTTTGCTAACTTTGCTGGTTGCCATACTCATCCTATTAATACTGCTCTGACCCACTTCGTTTGGCCAATGGCCCGCATAGCGACAATCCCTTGCGTGTCAACCGCGATCAAGCGGTTTGGAGTCCTCTAGCCGCCTGAGAAGCACGCGTAGTGATAGCCATCAACGACAACCGCAAGGGATTGTCGCTACGCGGGTCAAGTAGATCGGGGCAATACACTCGTTATTCATGATTATTTGTATCCTAAAAATCACACTCTTTGAGGCATATAACATTGATATAGGCTTATGTTATGAACTATATCTGTAAAGGTGCTGCTTAGTCGTTCTAGCAGAGAAGGAGTAGTTGCTTTTCGATAAGCCAGGGCGAGATCTGCGGCCGTCTGGAAGCGATCCTGTGGCTCTTTCTCCAGTGTGCGCAGAATGACCTCTTCCAGGGCGAGAGATAGATTGGGATTGATGAAAGAGGGAGGGAAAGGGCACGTTGTTTTTTGTTTCCAGTAGATATTGTTGCTATCCTGATCGTTAAAAGGAACTTCGCCGGTCAACATTTGATAGAGTACGGTTCCCAGCGCATAGAGGTCGCCCTGCCTGCTCACCTGCCCCTCATAGATCTCTGGTGCCATATAGACGGGCGTGCCCATCATTGGCTCATCGAAATACGCAAACTCTTCTTTCTGCCAGCTTGCTATGCCAAAGTCTGCCAGATAAACGTTATTGCCATCTAATAAAATGTTGGTGGGCTTGATATCTCGGTGGATGATGCCGCGCGAATGCATATACTGTAGCGCGTCGGTGAGTTGTGTGAAGATGAATGATGCTTCATCGAAGGTAAGTGTCTGGTCGTCGATGCGATCTTGCAGCGTCCCTCCTGCAATATATGGCGTTACAAGATAGCTCCATCTTCCACTTCGCCTGGCGGCCAGCAATGGAAGAATAGAAGGATGATCAAGCCTTCTCATTGAGCGCACTTCGCCAGCAAATAACTCCTCGTCAAAGCGACCGTTCTCTACCAGCTTAATTGCTACATGTTGCTGAGCCTGAATATCGTATGCCAAATAGACCTGGGCCATCCCTCCATCTTTCAAGAGACGGAGCAAGCAATAGTTATCAATCCATGCACTGTGCACTGCTTGTCTACTTATGTGTTGAGCAACTACATCCATATGCCGTTCTCTTCCTTGTACTAGACATTGTTTCTGTTCGTCCAATGTCAGGTTAGACGCGGTCTGTTTAAAAAAGTCACCGAACGCATGCCCGCGTAGCGACAATCCCTTGTGGTTGTTGCTGTTGGCCTATCTCCAGCGCCTTTCTTTCTTAGAGGCCACTGGCTCCAAACCGCTTGATCGCGGTTGACACACAAGGGATTGTCGCTACGCGGGGCAAAATGAAGTACTCAGGCTTATTTTGGGTGACTTTTACGAGAGGGACCCGTCTAAGAGAATATAGTTTCAGGAGAGAAAGTACTGGGAAGTTTCTTTTCTTGATGTGATGATGCATAGAATGTAAATTTTTCTCAAAGACTGCAAATCCTTGTCCTATCTTCAAACAAAAAGATACATATATTGTTGAATATTTCGTTATAGATAGATAGTAATTGCAATGCGAAAAATATATAGGGGTTTTTAAGAATATGGTTCTTGCTGATACAGCTCTTACTGATGAAGAGCTTGTGATCCGTTGTAAGATGGAACTGCCGCGAACGACGCGCAGCTATGAGCTGTTGGTACAGCGCCATATGGATCGGATCTATACACTCGTCTATCGTGTGGTTCGCGACAAAGAGGAGGCTGAAGACATCACGCAGGAGGTACTGGTAAAGGTCTATAATAATATTCGCTCGTTTGATCAAAAGGCTTCGTTCTCAACCTGGCTCTACCGGATTGCAGTCAACAGCGCCCTGGATAGCCTGGAGAAGAGCAAGCGCCGCCGCAGCACGGTCACCTCTTTTAGCCATACTTCATCTGCAAACCCTGATGAGGAGTGGGAGACGACGGTGGCATCGACGGCGGCTGGGCCGGAAGAGGAGGTCATGCAGCGTGACCTGCATGATTGTATTCAACGCGTGCTCAAAAACCTTGATCGCGAGCAGGCGCGTGTCCTGGTCATGCGTGACTTTGAGGATTTAAGCTATGCCGACATTGCGCAGGCGCTTGAGGCGAAGTTGAGCGCCGTCAAGATGCGTATTCATCGCGCCCGCCTTTCGTTCCAGACTATTTTCAACCAGTTTTGTGGTCAGGTCTATCTCTCTTTTTCAACCTCCTCTTCTGCTCAGAAGGGGCATGTAAACGATAAAACTAGCACCGTCGAGGGGAAAGAACAATGAATTGCGAAGAACTCAACCAACTCCTGCCAGATCTTGTTGATGACACACTGGTAGGAGACGTCCGCGCCCAGGCTGAGGCCGCGCTTCTAGAGTGTCCCGATTGTCAACGCGACCTGGAGATTGCACGCCAGATTCGGACACTTCTGATAACCTTGCAGAGCCAGGAGCCTGCCTTACAGGTGCCACCAGGCTTTGAGGCCCGTCTGCTCGCCCGTGTACGCACTCAGCAGTCTGGATTAGAACTCCTCGACCTCTCATCACAAACGTTTGCAGCCTGGCTGGTAGAGTTTATCAACCTGGTCGGCGGTTTAATCAATGCTCCATCGTCAACACCATCGCAAATCCGCGGTGCGAGGTAGAGCCGATAAATGAATATATACTCTCTCTTGTTGTTTTATAGTAGGAAGGTGACTTATGGCATTTCAGCCCGTACTTCAGGCGCTGATACAAACGATTACAGCCATTCTTAATTTTGTTCCACATCTTATTAATGGACTTATCATTCTTATCGTCGGCTATCTTATCAGTGCTATTATACGCCTGATTCTGCGCTTCATCTTTCGGCGCACCAGGCTCGACCAGCTCTTCCAAAGGACAGGTATTGAGACGACGCTGCATAGCTTAGGCATGCGCGTATCGGTCTCAGACATCATCGTCCAGGTTGTTTTCTTCTTTCTCCTGCTCAGCTTCTCGACCTCGGCCGTACAGCTCATGGGCTTGACCGCAGTCGCCACCCTCCTGCAAAACATATTAAATTTCGTGCCCGAGGCTATCAGTGCAGGGCTCATCGTTATCTTCGGCTCTATGATCGCCCGCTTTCTGGGTGATGCAGTTATCTCAATTGCCCAAAGCGTCAACGTCACATACAGCAACGCGCTGGGAAAGATCATCGAATACGCCATTATCGCCTTCGTCATGGTCCTCGCCATCTCCACTCTAGGGATCAACACTGCCATCCTCACCACCAGCCTGACCATTGTCATCGCCGCCGCCGGCATCGCCATCGCCCTCACCTTTGCCCTCGGTGCCCGTGACTCTGCCCGCCACGTCATCGCCGGCTACTACGTGCGACAAAACTTCGCGCCCGGCCAACGCCTGCAACTCGGCGAACGCAGCGGCACCATTCGCAGCACCTCCGGAGCCTACACCGTCCTCGAAACAGTCAACGAACTCGGCGATCGCTCCACTATTTCTCTTCCCAATGCCCTCCTCTTGCAAAGCGCTGTCCTCAGCCAGGATGATGAGCCGGGCACCTCAACGCCCGCAACCTCAACGCCCGCAGCTCCTACACCGACTCCAGTTCCACAACAAGAATTTCCGAGTCCGAGAACCGGGATACCAGGAACGGGCCAGGCTTGATTCATTGCCCTCTCTTCAGAGACTCTTTCTAATCCGATAGAGAACAGTAGTGTTCTGGACACCGTATCCGCATCCGCCCGGCGACAAACCCTCGTAGTCGTCGCCGGGCGGATGCGGATACAGCGGATTAAAGCTATTGACTTCCAAAAGATTCTTCCTGTGTTTATCATTAAGCTACGAATAGATAATCTTGAAATCGAAGGCAATGTTTATTATAATTGAGAGCGGAACAGCTTTCACGCCACACAAGCAAGGTGGCACATCTATCCCTCGCGCAGACAGATCGCAAGCAAACAATCAGCCATTTCCCGTCCTTTGCAATTTGCTGCATCGCAACCACCGCTGCTGATTTCTCATAGTGAGGAATCTTAGTTTTTAAAGGGGGTATTTCTTATGAGTGACCACATCAGTAAAATTAAAGGTATGGAACCAGAAGTTCAGGCAAAGCTTGAGGCCGAGGGCATCCATCACACCGACCATCTGCTTGAGCATGCTAAAACGGACAAACAGCGCTCGGACCTGGCAAAGAAGGTTGGCTCGACCTCACACACGATCAGAGAATATGCCAACCGTGCCGACCTTATGCGCCTCAAAGGCGTCGGCGGCGACTTCGCCAACCTGCTGGAAGAGGCTGGCGTCAATAGCACCAAAGAACTCCAACATCGCAGCGCAGAGAATCTGCAAGTAAAGCTGGCCGAGATCCACACCACCCAGAAAATTGCCCATCACGCTCCCACCCTGGCCCAGGTAACCGAATGGATCACCGAAGCCAAAACCCTATCCAAAACTGCCGCCGAGTAGCCTTTCTACTCGTGTCAGCTCGCATGTTCATTCTCCTTGTTGAAGAACATGCTGTTCATCTAAACGGTGGAGACCTGAAAGAGCCTCTTTCAGGTCTCCCTTTATTTGCAGGTACCGCGTAGCGACAATCCCTTGCGGTTGTCGTTGTTGGCTATCGCTAGATGAGCCTCTCAAACAGGTTAAGCACGACAACCACAAGCTTCCTCTCCGATTTCCCCCTTTTTTGTATCGGGGAGAGAGCAACCACAAGGGATTCTTGCCACGTGAGCGACCCTCTCTTTTCCCGCCAAACGCAGTGAGTCAGTCTAGTATGCTAAAATATGATCTCAGAACAACAATCTTTCGGAGAGAATATGCGAGCATTACTACAGCGTGTGAGCCAGGCCAGCGTGACTGTTGAAGGGCAGATCGTGGGGCAGATAGGCCAGGGGCTTTTGATATTGGTCGGGATTGGTCATCAGGATAATGAACTGCAAGTCAAGGCTCTGGTGGATAAGATTGTCAACCTGCGTATCTTTGAGGATGAGCAGGGGAAGATGAATCTCTCGTTGCTGGATATTGGTGGGCAGGCCCTGGTCGTATCGCAGTTCACGCTGTACGCAGATGTGCGCAAGGGCCGCCGCCCCAGCTTCACCGACGCGGCCCCGCCCGCCCTCGCCGCCCCTCTGGTCGAGCACTTCAAATCCTCCATCGCCGCGCACGGCCTCATTGTCGCAGGCGGCGTCTTCGGTGCCCACATGTCCGTTCAGTTAACCAACGACGGCCCCGTCACTCTCTGGCTTGATAGCGAACAGCTAGCTAGAGAGTCATGACTTCTGTGACCTTCGTCATGCCGGCTCTTTGATAATTGTGTCTGAGAACATGACCAAAGAGACATCCTCCAATGGGCTTCACCAGGTTATCCTCTCTATAGGTGATAGAGAAGTTACTCGTGTGAATGATCCAATAAAGAAGAGCTGCCTTTACTACAATCCGAACGCGGGTACATTCAGCCGTATCAACAGGGATACTATCAGGTGCCTGAGCAGGAAACGTATCAAGAGGGGGGAAGGGAGTTCTCTTATCCTGGTCGAGAAGCGCAGATACAACAATCGCTTTATGAGGAGCCTAATGCTCAATATCCTCAGAATACACCGCCTATTGAATAAGATAGAATGAAGAGCTCTAGAATTTTTGCCTTTCTACAAATTATTGTGCGAAGTGCAATAGTTTGTAGAAAGGCAAAACATGTAAATTCCGCATCTTTTTTATGCTCTACTCCGTGAAACTGATAGATATCTATCTGGCTTTGTATTGATTGCATGAACGGTGCTGGCAGCACGTCTGACAATCATTTAAATGTATGATATGATAAGGTTGGTCTCAACCTTTTTATAGCTACACAAGCAAATTATTGGTTCTGCGAAAGGAGCAAGCACTATGTCAGTGACTCCATCTTCACATGTTGTGGGTATGTTTACGGAGCGAGCCTCAGCGGATAATGCAGTAGAAGCATTACACAGCGCGGGCTTTGAAGACGAGCGCATCAGTTATTCGACTCCAGGCACCTCTGGTGGCTTTTTCGAGGATCTTAAAAGTCTGTTCACGGGTACAAATCCTGGTGCAGATAATCTTATTCATAATCTCACGGATATGGGGCTGTCGAGCGAACAAGCTCAGTATTATGCTGACGAATATAATAATGGCAATACAATTCTGGTTGTGAACGCCCCCAGCCGTGAAGAGCAGGTATTAGGTATTTTACATGAGTATGGTGCGTATAGTGCGCACAGTGCGGGTGTTCGGTTTGGTGGAGCACAAGCTGCTGCTACCGATTCTGTGTCGCCGGCTGTTGATGCTACTCAACCGAGCGGTTATGCAAGCACGCAGGCGGAGCCAGCCGACTATACGACCTCGGAGGCCAGTATACAGCATTCCGATCCCGATTTGGGTACACAGTCTCAGTTCCAGTATCAGAGTGCGAGCAATCAGCCTCTGACGAGCCAGCCACAAGATGCAACAACTCCTATCACTCCGCTGCACGATGTGGAGGATCAGCCCACTCGACCTATCACTTCTGAGTATGCGACGGAACCTCATCATACGTCGGATGAAGTGACAACTCATGAGTACAATGTAGAAAACGGAACCGGTCTGTCAGATCTGGTAGCTCCTCAGCATGAGCATGAAAGCCTTGCAGCTCAATCACCGGTTGGAACCTCCTCAGATCAGATAGAAGATCGCCTCGCGCAACCCGCGATGGCCGCTCCCGACTATGCAACGCCTGAGGATCAAGTCGTCCATTCAGCGGCCACAACCTCTAACCATGAGACGGCTGAGGAGCCGGCTATTCATTCGGCGGCCACAACCTCTGACTATGAGACGGCAGGGGAGCATCCAGCTCAGCCGCTAACGGCAACCTCTGAGTATGCAACGGCCGAGGATCAGATCGTTCACCCGGCGACAACAACGCATGAGTATGAGATGGCGACCGATCGAGCAAGCTACGCCTCAGTAACGACGCCAGAGGATCGAACGGAGAATCAGATGGCCGAGCCCACCTCCGTCGCGCCAGAGCACGAAATAGAGGAAGGCTTACCAGCGGTTGGTGCAGCCGTAACCAACCAGACGGCGGAAGATCAGACCGTGTCACCAGCGGCCGATGTTTATGCTTACTCCGCGACCGAAGAGCCCCTCCTGTCGCAGCAGGGGATTGCAGGCCCTGAGCCAGCCATAATCGAGCAGACCGGCCAGCCCGAAGCAGTTCTCACGACTCACGATGTGGCGCAGCAGCAAGGAACGCAGGACAGCATACTGAGCGCTGAGCCAGAATCCGTAACGCAAGAGCAGCCAATCCTCAACAGCACCATGCCGCCCGTCAGTGCTGACACGCTCGACAGCACCGTCACATCTGCTAGCGCCGTCACAGCCTCCCAGCCGGAGACAGTCACAACTCCACCCGCGCAGACCAACCTGCCCGTCGTTGACTACGCCGCCAAGCTTCAGTCTCTCCAGCAGCAGCTCCAGGCCTCGCAGCAGCAACTGCAAGATGCCAAAGCCCGCCTGCAAGCCGCCAAAGAGCACGAGACCCAGATCCAGTCCACCCAGCAGCAACTCAAAGCCATCCAGGACGAACTGGCCGTCACCCACGCCGAACTCAACGAAACTTATTCACGCATCCAACAATACTAATTTCTTATGCTTAGAGATAGTGTATGAACTAGAACGAGGGCCGCTACAGTCCAACTGTAGCGGCCCTCGTTCAATGCTTTCTTACTACACTTTATCAAGAAATGCCCGACAACGCATATTTCTCTAACCCTCTTTGAATCGCTTCATAATCGTTTGCGCAACCTTCACAAAAATCTGCTCTTGTTTTGAATGATCCATATCTAGAATCGTATCATTGGGAGCGTTGACAGCCTGAAATTCGCCTAAAGCTGTGCTGCTGACAATACTTGGTGAAAGATTAATTGGAATAATAGTTGTGCCACCTGCTTGTGCACGTTCCAGAAGTCTTGGCAATTCATGTTCCGCAATGAAGTCAGAAGCTAGAAAATTGCCACTTATCAATAAAACAGCTGCTCTGGAAGTTTCAAGTGCATCTTGAATGGCCCCTTTCCATTGCATGCCAACCGCAATCTTTGTATCATCCCACAGATCAACGATGCCATCGCGCTCAATTGGCTTGAGATGCACACGTAATCGTTCCAACCATTTAGCATCTTTATAACTATAGCTAATAAATACCTTTCTACTAGCGACTGGCGAGTGTGAGGTATGCCTACAATAGCTAGTTTTTTGGTCTTTGCAGTAGTATCAGCTAGTTCCTTGAGATAGTCAACCAGTTCTTGTCGAAATGCAAGATCAAGCCTGTGGAAATCATCAATAATAACTGTGCCGTCGTGCCACTCTCTCAATGTTTGAAGTAGGTGGCGATGTTCAGGATTACGTGCGCTCAATATATTTTTTATAGGTATATGCGCTTTCGATCCAGCATTTTTCAGTTCCTCCACGGCTTTTTCCACCGCCGTCGTCTTACCCACACCAGAAGGACCCTCTATGACGACTCCTCGACCTGGCTGCTCCAGTGCAAGCTTCAAAAAAATGAAATCACTAGGCGCTACAAAAGTTACTTCTGGAAATCCTGATTTCACAAAAACGTTGGGTAACCGATAGTGAATCAAACCACGAACAGAACCTATACGGGGTATATTTTTTGCAAGTTCTACTGAAGGAGAGGTAAATTGTCTCTCTATGTCTCTAATGATTTTTCTAATACCACTTGTAACATCAAAAAAGGCTTCATCACGATCTGGCCAAAGTGTGATAGGTCTTGCGTCTGATGGAAGGATTTGGAGAGAAGAAAATGGGGCATACTCCTAATCAACAGGACGTAAAAGAATTGGCACAACACGAGCCTCACCTCTCTCGTGCATCTCTAGTGCGGTTTTCATTTCTACACCATAAGTATAATCAGAAGCCATAAGGTCTGGGCTTATAAGTAAGAGAATAATATCAGCAGTTCTTATTTGTTGATATATACTTTTCTCCCATACTATATCTGATACAACTTCACGAGCAGAAGAAATTACGATGAGCCCTCGTCTTATTAATGACCGAAGGTGACTGTCAAGCTCTCTGTATAAATATTCATCTTCATGTGCATAAATATAGAATAAGCGGAGAGGCGTAACTATATCTTCTAATTGTATACTTGTTTGTCTACCCATAAACTTTTATCCTAGCTCATAACGATGATTTGTATTTCATGTATATTGATTTTAGATAATGGTGCATGTATTTGTCAATACCTATATACTTTTCGAAAGATGGAGAATAGGATCTTGTTCAATGGTAAATTAGGATGCTATCCCTTCGGTATAAAACTACTATCTCTTTGAAGAACTCCCCTTTTTCCTTGTCTATAAAAAGGCTCATCAATTTGAACTAGAAAGGTATCTACATTAGAAAATGTAAGCTCTAGAAAAAAAGATCTATATTTTTTGTGGATTTGCATGTATAATGGATAATCATGTTGCTTTTTTGAGGTGTTATGTCTAATCCGTATAGGATACTGATTGTTGAGGGCGATGCTGCAGCGTATCTTAGTGTGGCGCGAATTATCGCTACTGCAGGCTATCAGACGAGTGTTGCCTCGAATGGAAATGAGGGGATAAGAAGGGCGTTTAGTGAGGTTCCTCACTGCATCCTGCTGAGTACTGTGCTGCCCGATATCAGCGGATTCGAGGTGTGTCGTAAGCTGCGGGTTAGCGATCCTCAGCATCGTCATCCTATCATCCTTATAAGCAGCAAGAATACGCCGTTGGACTATAATTGGGGATTGAGGCATGGGGCGGATTATTACCTGGTCAGCCCGTTCCAGCAGGAAGCGCTGCTTCAGGCTGTTCAGTATGTGCTCTCACCGCGTTTCCGTCCTCCCACTACCATTCAGCAGTTGATAGCAGGTTATCAGCCAGAGCCTCCTAATAAGCGCGTTACGCAAACACTACCAGTCGATTGGACTCTGCTGATTCCTGCGCGCTGTGAAGAACCGGGCCTATTGACAAGCGATAATCCATTTGAAGCGGTGTCTATTATCAGGGATAAGTCTGCCCGCCATGTCTATGATGTTATTGATGGCCATAAGAATATACGCGACATCTGTTATACAGCAGGCTTACCTGTAAAAATAGTTCTCCAGGCACTCCACCTCTTGTTGAGAAGCAGCCGCATTCAGCTACATAATCAGGATGGGACGCTGGCCGACGCTTTTCTCTTGCCCAAAAGCTAACAATTTTTCTGTGATATATGTAGGAAGGAAATTTAAGTAGTATGGACCAGAACCTGGTTGCAAACGCGCTCTCGTTAACGCAATTCGTCGTCGCTCTCAGTATTGCGATTCGTGGCTTCTATCTGTTTCGACAAACGCGCAGCCGTCGCCTCTTTATCCTCGCACTCTCTATGCTAGTTTTTTCGTTGACCTCTGCGGCGGGCTTTGCGGGCGATAATGTCACGGCCATCAGCCTCAATGTGGATTGGTTTAATTACATCGGCCAGACCGTAAGCTTTCTCTTTATTCTGTTTAGCCTGCTACACAGTTCAGATAATTATTTGCGTCGACTAATGTATAGTCATATTATCGTCTCCATTGTACTCCTCGTTTTATTGATATTAGCTCCTGTCTTACCGCCCGAGTTCCCTAATCCTGCTATAACAAAGTCGTTATTAAGTGGCTCACGTGGAGTAACTTGCGCGATAATTTTCTTTTTCTATTCAACGTCCTTTAGAAAGAAAGAAACTCTTTTTGCGCTTCTGATGTGTAGTGCCTTTTTTCTGCTAGCTATTGGCTATTTCACCATTCTTCCCAAATATTTCTCGCCAAATGACTTTTTGGATCGCCTGGGTGACATTTTCCGCATCAGCGGAGTGCTGGCACTGCTCCTCGCGCTCTCCAACAGAGCGCAGTAGGGATTGTTGCTACGCGAGTATACATGAATATGATATACTGTGTGCACCGCTTTTAGAAATGAAGAGAGTAGAAAAGAAGGTTGCGCGATGCCTGAGAAAGGCGGCGTTATGAGCAAAAGACCCGGTCCGATTATCCTGAGTGCATTGATTACGCTCTATTTCCTTCTGATGAGCGTGTATGAGTTGTGGATGGCGTATATTGTACGGGTGACGGGCGATGTTTTTGTGGACGCGCAGGTCGTTGGGTGGATCTCATGCGTATTTTTCCTGCTCGGCGCTCTCTGCCTCCTGTTGACAATCAGAGAAGGCTCTGCTGCATCATAAATACCCCCTTCCCCGCGTAGCGACGCAGGCCTGAGAGGCGATGGCACAACGGCAACCCTCTCTCCCCGACACAAAAAGGGGGGAAAGCAACGACAACTGCAAGGGATTGTCGCTACGCGGAGAGAGTGAGGGATGATAAACAAAAAAGATATCGTGATCCCACGATATCTTTTTTGAAGAATAAGCCTACTCTTAGATCCTATGAAGTTAGCCCTGCCGATATTGAGGGTTTTGTGGATAGGGAGGATCTTGCGAATATTGAGGAGTTGATGGATATTGAGGAGGATCTTGCGAGTATTGTGCCTGTTGTGGGTATTGTTGATACTGAGGGCCTTGAGGGCCTCCCTGATTAGGTGGATACGGAGATTGTGGTGGAAACTGAGGACCACCCATCGTCGCCACCCGTTGACGCAACATATTCAACTCCTGATAAATGGGCCATTCAGCAAAGGCAAGGATGCAGAGCATAACAAGATTTGCGATCGGCACAAACATTAGCAGACTGAGTGCGCCGCTGAATCCTGCTTTTGAGAAGATTCTCCAATAGATGATAACCGAGAAGATGATACTGGCCACCATAATAATGCCAATAATGGCGAAGTAAGCAGTCAGTATCGTTGCAACGGACTGTGATTCACTAGAACCCATGCTGTTCCACCATCCTTTTCAAGCTCTAAAAACGTTGACTGGTGTATCTACAGTTGTCATTCGAACAATATAAGCATAGTACTGTGGTTGCTGTCTCCTGTCAATAACCTGCCTGAATAATAAACGTGACAACCGTGCACTATTGGGTCATTTAACTTGTCCCTGAGTTGGAAATGAAGTATGATTTACGTTAAGAAAGAACTGCTGGAGTTGAATGATGAACGATGCGGTGCAAAGAGATCCTGCTCAGGGGCATGACGGCGGGAATCTTCCATTGGTAGTGGGAGTCGATCTGGGTGGCACTCAGGTCCGGGCCGCCGTGTTGCGTGGGGCTACTCTGCTCGCGCGCGTGGGGCTGCTGACGGGCGAAGATCCTCACCCCGACCTGGTGATCCCGCGTATGGAGAAGGTGGTGGAGCGGGCGCTGGCAGAGGCGAATGTGACATTAGAGCAGGTGGCGGGTATAGGCATCGGCGCTCCCGGTCCGCTGGATAGCCGCGCTGGCGTCGTCTTCTCTCCGCCCAATCTGGAAGGATGGCACAACGTTCCTCTACAGCATATCTTTTCTACTCACTTCAACGTGCCGGTCTTTGTGGAGAACGATGCCAACGCCGCCGCCCTCGCCGAGTATATGTTTGGTGCCGGTCGCGGCAGCCAGGAGATCGTCTATCTAACGATCAGTACCGGCATCGGCGGTGGCGTAATCACTGAAGGGCGTATTTTAACAGGAATTGTTGGGACGGCGGCGGAGCTTGGGCACATGATCATCGACCTGCATGGCCCTCCCTGCAACTGTGGCGGCTCTGGCTGTTTGGAGAGTCTGGCTTCGGGTACGGCCATCGCCCGCCGCGCCCAAGAACTGCTTGAGCAGGGCAAAGGTGCCAACTTGTTAGACTTCGCTCGCTTGCATCAGCCGTCCACACAGGAGGACGACACGCCCGCCGACCGAGAGTGGGGTCGCCACAATCCACTGCGACTCAACGCTCACCTGGTCGCCCAGGCCGCCGAAGCTGGTGTGCCAGAGGCTCGCGCCATCATTGAGCAGGCGGCGGAGGCGCTCGGCGTGGGTCTGGTCAACGTAATCCATATCTTCAATCCGGAGCGCGTGATCCTGGGCGGCGGAGTCTCACAGATCGGCGAACCCTTGCTAGGACCCGCCCTGCGCATCGTAGAGGAAAGGGCTATGACCGTGCCTGGTAGCGCAGCGCAGATTGTCCTTGCCGAGCTTGGTTCCAACGTAGGCATCATAGGCGCGGGCGCGCTCGTCTATCATCATAGGTAAATCACCGCGTAGCGACAATCCCTTGCGGTTGTCGTCGTGGGTAAGAAGGAGAGATTAGGAGAAAGATGGCCGCAAACAAAGAGCGCCTGGATGTGGCGCTGGTGCGCTTAGGATTGGCACCCAGCCGCGAACGGGCGCGTGCCATCATTATGGCGGGCCAGGTCTACGTCGGAGATCGTATGATGGACAAGCCGGGGACGCTCGTTCCGCTCGACGCACAATGTCGCATCGCCGAGGTTGCGCCAGAGCTAAAATACGTGAGTCGTGGTGGCCTGAAGCTGGAAAAAGCCCTGGATGCCTTTCAACTTGATCCTACAGGACTTGTAGCCATCGACGTGGGATCTTCCACTGGCGGCTTTACTGAATGTCTGTTAGATCGAGGAGCCGGGCGCGTCTACGCCGTCGATGTTGGTCATGGTCAACTCGCCTGGACGCTACGCAACGATCCGCGCGTCGTGGTAATGGAGCGCACCAATATTCGCCATCTAACAGAACTGCCGGAGCCGATTCGCTGCGCGGTCATCGACGTCTCTTTTATCTCGCTGCGCCTGGTCCTGCCTGCCCTCGCGCCCCTGCTCGTCCGGAATGCAGATACATGGGTCGTCGCGCTGGTGAAGCCGCAGTTCGAGGCGGGCAAGGCCGAGGTGGATCGCGGCAGTGGCGTGATCACCGATCCACAGGTTCACAGCCGCGTACTACAAGAGCTCAAGGAATGGATTCCTTCGCATACACCATTTCAAGTGCAGGGGCAGATCGACTCACCCATCCTGGGACGCGACGGCAACCACGAATTCCTCTTTCTCCTGCGCCATCAACCTACTGTGTAGAGCCTTTTTTATTATTGTGCATGTATTTTCTTTTCCTCCATTTTGCTCTGCAAAATGGAGGAAAAGAAAATACATGCACAATAATAAAAAAGAATGATCGCACACCGAAGGTGTGCAGACGCGCAAGAAAAGAGAGAAACTGGTGGTTTGAAGAGTCGTATAAACTATAGAGAAACTTTACAATTTTATCGCAATTCTTTGATGTACTATTGGTAGAATAAAGATATGAAGATACTTGTGATCGAGGATGAAGTAAATATACAGGAGGTCATTCGCCTCTACCTGGAACAGGCTGGCTACACTGTAGTGATTGCTCACGATGGAATTGCCGGGCTAGAACTGCATGCCCGCGAGCAGCCGGACCTGGTCATTCTGGATCTGATGCTGCCGGTTCTGGATGGCATGGAGGTATGTCGCCGCATCCGCGCCTGGGCTAGCACTCCCATTCTGATGCTCACCGCTCGTCAAGGCGAAGATGATCGCGTCGAAGGGCTTGAGGCTGGGGCTGATGATTATCTCGTCAAGCCGTTTAGCCCACGCGAACTGGTGAGCCGGGTCAAAGCGATCCTGCGGCGTGTAACGACGAATACTACCGGCCCACAGGAGACCTCATCTGGAGTTCAGGTGCAGGAAACTTCTCCAGCCGATGAGTTGCGTTTCGGTGGCCTGATCATCAATCTGCCATCGCGCCGCGTGCTTGCTAATGGATCGCAGATTGCTCTGACTGTGAAAGAATTCGATCTACTGGTTGCGCTTGCCTCCTCGCCCGACCGGGTATTTACGCGCGAGTCCTTGCTCAATCAGGTCTGGGGCTATACCTATCTGGGCGATGGGCGAACCGTTGATGTGCACGTTGGAACGCTGCGTAAGAAGCTTGAGGCGGCTCCGGGTATGCCGCATCACATTCAGACGGTCTGGGGAGTAGGCTATAAGTTTGTGCCTATGCCCTCAACTCCCGCGATCAGCCCGAATCATTTTTAAGTGAAGGAGAGGACGGCATGCGAAAACTTTCAGGAACGAGTCTCAAATCAAAGCTGGTATTGAGTTATCTCCTCGTTATCCTGGGCACCGTCCTTGTGCTCAGCCTTGCCGTTTCGCTTGCCGTACAAAACTATATCAGAAATCAGCAACTAGAGTCTTTAAGCGAAAGCGCTACTTACCTGGCGAGAGGGGTGGAGAACCACTACCGCTATAATGGAAGCTGGAATAATGTAGGCTTCCCCTCTGTAGCACCCACGCAACCTATGCTGCTCATTCTGGTAGACGCAAAGGATAGTCCTTTGTTCTGTTCGCAGCCAGATAACTTTGATGGAAGCAATTGTAGCAATCCGCAGATAAAGCATGAGCTTGTGAGTTCTCTGCAAGACCAGAATACCTCCTCTGGCGATATACAAATCTCCACCAGGGATGGAAATTTCTCCTCTATCTATATAAGCATGCCGCTTAAAGCTGGTGATCAAACGATCGGTGCGCTCTTCCTCACTCAGCCACAATTCTCTCCCAGAAGCAGTTTACTGGCTCAGATCAACCGGTCAATATTGTTAGCAGGCCTGATTGTAGCCGCAGTTGCCGCCCTCTGTAGCTATTTACTTGTGCGCCGCTTCATGCGCCCGGTCGAGTCTCTTACGCTGGCCGCCGAACGGATGAAGCATGGAAACTACACACAGCGTGTCTCCAGTCCCAATTCTCATGACGAACTGGGACAGCTCGCCCAGACCTTTAACGAGATGGCCAGTACGATCGAGGCCGATATGACCGAGCTGCGCCGTCAGGACGAGGTACGCCGCGATCTGATCGCCAACATTGCTCACGACCTGGCCACGCCGCTCACCGCCATCCAGGGTTTGAGCGAGGCCCTGGCCGATGATGTTATCTCTGACCCTACCGACCGGCAGGAGACGGCGCAGCGCATTGGACGTGAGGTGCAGCGCCTGCGCCGCATGGTTGCAGACGTGCGCCAGATGACCTCTTTAGAGGCTGGACAGACTCCGTTGGATCTCGCACCGCTCGATCTTCAATCGCTGGTGGATGAGACGCTACTGGTAGTCAGACCGGAATGCGAGCAGATGGGGATTACACTCTATAACGACGTACCCGACGATATCTCCCAGGTCCAGGCTGATAACGATCGCGTGATACAAGTACTGCTCAACCTGCTGGATAATGCGCGCCGGCACACACCAGACGGCGGAAGTATTCGCGTGGGTGCGCGTATCCAGGATGAGCGCGTCGCCGTCTGGATCAGCGACACCGGCTCAGGCATTGACCCTGCCGATCTCCCGCATATCTTCGAACGCTTCTACCGTGCCGATCGCTCGCGTACCACCACCACCGGTGGCAGTGGGCTCGGCCTCTCCATCGTCAAAGCGATTATTACTGCTCACGGCGGCACCGTCTCCGCCGAAAGCGCTCCCAATCAGGGAACGCGCATCACCTTCACGCTCCCTGTGGCTAGTAAGACCGTCCCTCTACTGACGCAAGGAACTACAGCCTCAGTATCTGCATAAAATAAGCTCGTGCAAACGGCCAGCATTTCTTTCTGGTTTGCCTGCACGCCTTCGGCGTGCCCTTGTTCTTTATAAGTATTTTAATTTTCCATACATTTTCATTTTTCGTACCATTTTGCGCGAAGCGCAAAATGGTACGAAAAATGAAAATGTATGGAAAATTAAAATACCTTTTTTCTGGAAGTAGAGAGAGGAAGGGTTGTAAGTGCCCGCGAGAGGATTTGAACCTCCAACCAATCGATTAAGAGTCGAGTGCTCTGCCATTGAGCTACGCGGGCATGATGACTATGGTGACCGTACAGTGCAATTATTCGCTGAAGGTCGGGCCCGTGATCGAGGTAGGCCTTCCCTTTCGGCACCATGATAATAGCATACTGTCCCTTGACAGTCAAGAGGTGGAAGCGAGAATTTGACCTCAATTTCCTAGAACCTTGACGGTCTTGCAACAAACATATAAAATATAACTATTGCTTTATGTGTTGCGAGGTTTTCTAGAGATAGCCTGTGAAAGTTAGAAATATCGTTATGGAAGATTGGCGCGAACTCAAGCGTATGATGAAGGCCCTGGCAGGTGTGGCACGGCTCACCATTGTCTATCACCTGGCTCGTCGACAAGAGATAACGGTGACGGAACTGACGGAGCTGCTCAATATCAGCCAGCCGCTCGTCTCCTGGCATCTGCGTACGCTGCGTAAGGCAGGCTTAATTGAGACGCGCCGCGCTGGCCGACAGGTGTATTGCTCTCTCAACACCGAGCGTTTCCAATTCTGTCTACAACGCCTGGAGGGGCTCGTTGATCCAAGCATTCAGACGCAGACGCCTCCGACTGGAAGCGATCTGATAGAGGCGGATATGGGGTCTGAAGATTGAGCATGCCCTATGGACATGAGTATACAACCCTTTAAACAAAAATTTACAGAACGTTAAGCCTGAACTTTAACGTAGTCATGGTACTGTTAGTGGGGGGTGGGACCTGAGCCTTGAAAGAGAAGAACTGTATTGCTTTAACACACTTTAAATCGTCCCCGCGTAGCGACAATCCCTTGCGGTTGTCGTTGTTAGCCTACCTCGAAACGTACATCTTGTTGAGAGGCGACTACGACAACCGCAAGGGATTGTCGCTACGCGAGATGAATGAAACGAAGTGAGCTAGAATACTGTCTCGCAACGCAGCTGGATTTTCAAGGCGAAGAGAAAGTTCATAGTATATGGAATGGAATGTATAGGTAGGATAAGAGACAGAAGAGGAACTCTATGATAACGAGTAAGTACGATCAGGCAACAAATCAACATGTACCCACTAGCAAAATTTTGTTGAATCAGCGTGGCAAGATGACGGAACAACAGGCATACAGTCTGGGAAAATCGGGTAAGGCTGATCTGCATATGCACAGTACATATAGCGATGGCTGCGCCACAATTGACGAGATTCTTGAGTATGTGCAGCAGAAGACGGATCTAGACGTGATCGCCCTGACCGATCATGATGTTATTGACGGAGCTTTGCGCACGCGTGACCTGTGGGCGCGCGGTTCCTATCGTTTTGATTTTGTCGTAGGCGAAGAGGTTTCTACCAGCGAAGGTCATCTCCTGGGACTCTTCATTGAAAAACGTGTACCTGCCGGCCTGAGCATGGAGCGTAGCATTGATCTCATTCATGAGCAGGGCGGGCTGGCCGTAGTGGCTCATCCTCTGCATCGCTTCTTCCGCCATAGCTGTAAGCGTGAAGTGCTGGACCGTATCGCGGTGGCGCAGGATACCTGGCTGGATGGAATTGAGACATGGAACGCAAGCTTCTGTGGCATCTATGCAAATGCTGTGGCGATGAACGCAAATCGGGCAGCCTACAATATTCCTGAACTTGGTAATAGTGATGCGCATATGCTGAGCGCAATTGGCAGCGGCGTCACCTGGTTTGAGGGGAAGAGCGCGCAGGATGTGCGTGCTACGATTGAAGCAGGAGTAAGTGCTCCTGGTGGTCATTTGTGGGGCGTGGAATCATATTACCATTGGGGGCGCTATCTGCTGAATAAAGAGCAGCGTGAGGCTCGCCGTCCCGCCCTCGCTTAAAAATTCGTCTCTGGATGTCTTGCTATGATGGATTGGTGCGGGTCTTCTTACAACATATAGAGGAAAGACCCGCGTCACTCTGTTTCACCTTCTTATTAAATGATAGCAGGGATGGCTGAGCTATCATCTGTACCGTATTGTAGAAATGCTGTAAATCTTCTCGTATTTCAACCCCCATAAGTCCTAAATTTCCTACAGTTGATATCAATATTCAAGCGATAGCTGAAAGCATTCAGACTGTATCTTGTCTTTCTTCTTGTGCAGGTTAGAAGTCTGAGAAACTCAGATATTCCTGGGTTGGAGAGAGTTGTGGAGCCATTTTAACGCATTTCGCGAAGGAGAAGAAGGTTTTAGAGTCAAACATACATCATTTCTTTGCAAACGGCAAATCAATAGCGACATACTACTAGTCTCAATGATCATAAGTGTGGTACAATAAGAATATGTTTAGCAGACGGATACAGCAACGAGTCAGGCAGTTAGTTACAGCGATTATACAACCACTGGCTCACCTGGGTATAACTCCCAATACATTGACCATCGTAGGGCTGCTGCTCAGCGTAGTTACGGCTCTGGTCATAGCGCAAGGGCACATGTTTGTGGGAGGGTTGCTGGTCCTGCTTGCGGGCGTGTTTGACATGTTTGATGGAGCGATGGCTCGTGTTCGTAACGCCGCCACAACCTTTGGCGCTTTCCTCGACTCGACGCTTGACCGCTATTCAGAAAGTATCATCCTGTTTGGGCTGCTCTATTATGCGTTGCAGCATCCGGGCCTCCAAGACGTACTTTGGCCTGCTCCTCATGAGCAAATCTGGATGATCCTTCTTGTGTTTACTGCCGCGGTCGGCTCATTGATGGTTAGCTATACCAAAGCACGCGCTGAGGGTTTGGGAATCGAGTGTAAGACTGGACTATTAGCTCGCCCTGAACGTGTCATTATTCTGGCTATTGGACTTTTAACCAACACTGGCATCTGGGCTCTGGCCCTTCTCGCAGTCTTCTCACATGTGACTGCGGTGGAACGTATAGTTGCCGTGTGGCATAGCACTTCTGCTACTCTCGATGTGAGTAAGCAAGCGCATAGTCATCGGCAGGATGCCAGTAAAGACAATCTTCTTCTGCCAACGATGTTAGAGCCCAACGAGGCACAAAGCTCTACCATTCGTCCTGTATCTACCAGTGTTCCGCCGTTCAACGGTAGTGTACAGCGAGACTAAAAGCAACGGCATTAACAAAGACAAGACCGAACCGGATAGTAGAGAAAAGAGCGCAGTGCGAAAAGAGTGCTCAGGAGAACGAAGGGGCGGCAGCGTGAACATATACTGAGATGAGACAGATCTCTCGTTGTTCCCGCCCATGCTTCGGACGCATCGGCTGTTAAGCTGAATGCAGGTTAGAACATGCACATTCGCCCCAACTATCTTCAGTCAAATATTATTCTACAGGAGGCAATCTGCGCACCGGTTCGTAGCGACTGAGACTGGAGATCTTAGTGACAACGCAAAATACACATTATGAACATAACGACGCTGATGCATCTGCTGATGCGGGCGTCGCAGAGCATTCGTCTGCTCCCACCAATGAGATGACGGTCGACTCCACTACATCTGAGACCTCACTCCCTGCTGCTGGAGAAGAAGGCGAACCTTCCTCCACATCTGTTCCCGGCGTTGAAGAGAAGGCGGAAGCTCATTCTCAGGCCCCTGCCTCTCCTGAAGCAGAAGTATCGACGGCATGGCCCGAAGTGTCTGCAGAGACGCATGAGGCACCTGCGGTTGAATCTGCAACGATAGAGAGGGCAGCAGAGGCGTCGGAAGGTCCTTCTGCCCTGGAGGCAGCTTTGGAAGTTGCACACACCGAACAGGCAGCGTCAGCGGAACAGACGGTAGAGGCTCCTATAGCAGCGGCGACAACTGATATCCCTGCTCAAGAAGAGGTTGCATCGCTTTCCGCACCCGAAGCTGAGCAGCAGACGGGCGAAGTACAACACATTGACCAGCCGCGTGAAGAGCAGCAGAACGTGCTGACAGAGCTCTCGACAGTACTAAACGAGGTGCTCTCTACTATGGAACCTATGGAACTGATTGCGGAACTCGCCGCGGAGCCCGTTGCTGCTGACGACAGCACAACCTTCGTTGATAGCGTAACCGCTGTTGAAGAGAACAGACTACAGCCTCTGGAAGCGACTGTGGCTCCAGTGGGCGAAGCTCCTGCATCACCTGAAGCATCAGCAGACGCAAAAGCGGAAGAGGTACGACCCTTTACAGACCTTATCGCAGAATTCCGACAGGCGGAGGCCGCGCTGCGTGACTCTCAGGTAGAAGCTCTCTCGATTCTCTCTTCTGTTGCCGCAGACCTTGCATATGTGGAACCACAGGCAGGAGAAATTACGACGGCTGAAGAAGGACAACGGAGCGATGTGGGTGAGCCCACAGGCAAGGAAGATGGATTGCAAGTGAAGATAGATGAGACAAATGTAATGAGCAGCTCTCCCGAGCAGAGTACACAGATAGAAACAGAAAATCCAGCAGAGAAACCCGCGCCGCCCGCGCGCCCGGTTTCGCCACTGCTCCGACCCGCATCTCGCCTGCGCATGCCACGACATCCTGTCGCCCGGCATCAGCGAGAAGAAGCGGCTCTTGAAAATAAAGCGGAGACACAGCCAGCGAAGGTTGAGCCTCAGGCAGCAAAATCTGGATCGACAGAATCTTCGTCCGAGGCACCGCGTCCCGCCCGCCGCTATCGTTTTGATCGTCCGGCGAACGGCCTGAATGGCTCAAGTCCGGCTCCTCAAGCGCCTGCCGCAGTTGAGAATCAGTCATCTCTTCTAACCAATGGTGCAAGTGTGCAGCCACGACCCGAAGAGGTGCAGACGGCAATGGCCGAAGCCGTGCAGACCGCTCCTGAAGCGGCAGTCGAGCTTCAGACATCCAAGCCAGCTATTCAGGAGACGGAGACGCCAGCAGTGGATCATAGCCGTCGCCGCCATATCACTCACAAAGAGCAACCCGCCGCTCTCTCGGCTGCCCTGCCCGCAGTTGAAGCGACAGTGCAGGAGACTGAACCCGTTGCTCAGCTGGAGGAAGTCGCTCCCGAAGATCTGCCGCCATTGGAATATTCCGAGCTGCAAAAAGCCAGCTCCCGCCGCCGCCGCCGCCATCGCTCAGGAACGAGCAGCGTTCTACCTGTATCGGCTGTGACAAATACGCCGAGCCCTATAAGTATTCAGCCTGTGGCACCGGTGATTCCACCAGCGCCTCCGACAGTCGCGCCGGCTCCGATTGCACCAACCGCTCCGACTGCACCCGCCGCGCGTAACAATGCTCCGGTCGAGTCAAGCCAGTCAGCGTACACAATCGTGTCAGGGTATACAGTCAATCAGATGAATCAGGGCAATGAACTGAGCGGACCATTTATGGGACCTGATCCCTCGCCAGCTCGTGGCAGCGTAATGACCCGTGACGGCCGGACCGTTCGTGCTGAGACGCGTACCGCGCAGCCCAGCGCGCCAATCTATCCGCCCTCGCGCTCGGTAGAAAACGGCCTCTCGACCGCTGCAATGACTCAATTCGCCAATATCGTCTCGCAGGCATTGCAGACGCAGACAGATCGTATGGTCGCCGAGTTCCGTCGCATTAGCCAGGCACCGACCAACGTGTCCGTCACATTGCCCCCATTCCCCTCGACGGAGCGCGTAGGCGTCTTTGTCGATGTCGCGAACCTGCTCTATTCGGCGCGCACGCTGCGTATAGGCGTTGACTTTGGCAAGCTGCTCGACTTCTTGCGCGGCAACCGCCGCCTGGTTCGTGCCCACGCCTACTGCCCCACCAGCCCGCAGCCGGGCGATGAGCAGATGTTCTTGCAGGCGGTGAAGGGCCTGGGCTATCGCATCACAACTAAGAACTATAAAACGTTCTCCAGCGGCGCAAAGAAAGCCGACCTGGACCTCGATCTGTGTATGGACGTGGTACGCCTGGTCGATGGTGGCGCTGTCGATTGTGTGGTCCTGGTCAGCGGAGACAGCGATTTTATGCCGATGCTTGATTACTGCTCCGATCACGGTGTACGGGTTGAGGTGGCTGCCTTTGATGAGGCCATGTCAGCGACCTTGCGCCAGAGTTGTGATCTCTTCATCAATCTCTCTATGCTCGAAGAGATTCGCGCGTAACGAGAGCAAGTGAATAGAGAACTCCTTATTCGGAAACCTAAGTGCGGAGCACTAGCCGCGAGCAAGCGGCGTTGGTTTCCGTATAAGATCTAAGAAGAAAAAAAGAGGAAGGGCACCGTTTCGATGTCCTTCCTCTTTATACGTAGATTTGCATATCTTTTGTGTTGCTTAAACCTCTCGTGCACCTACTGAGGCGATGAGGCCGGCGAGGAGTGCCGTTCGTGGTGCAATGCTACTCTTTACCATATATTCGTTTGGACTATGATCTAGTCCACCAACGGGTCCCAGGCCATCCAGCGCGGGAAAGCCAAAGCCTGAAGCATAGTTTGCGTCAGAGATGCCGCCGGTTGGAGCGTGGTTGACCTTGAAGCCAAGCTGAAGCGCAATCTTCTGCGCACTGTGCACCATGCGCAGATTGTCTGGTGTGCAAAGCATCGGATCGCGGTCGTCGGGGTCGACGACGAGCGTCAGTTCGACTCCCTCCACGCATTTACGCTCCATCATCTCGTGCCAGAGCCGCTCAACCTCGACGCGATCTTCAGGCTCGGCGAAGCGCAGATCGATACAGACTTCGGCATAGTCGGGCACAACATTTGTCGCCGTGCCACCAGAGATACGTCCAATATTGATGGTTACACCGGGGCGAAATCTATTAAGGCTCTGAAACTCTACAATCTGATGTGCCAGTTCAACGATAGCATTGGAGCCTTTTTCTGGTTCGACGCCTGCGTGTGCAGAGTGGCCGCGCGCCTGTAGTCTATACCAGGCTCCGCCCTTGCGCGCACTGACCAGATCACCATTAGCCCGTGCAGCCTCCAGAACCAGAACTCCGTGCGAACCCTGACAGGCTTGCCAGATGCTATTTGTGCTGTGGCGATCACTGATCTCCTCGTCAGAGACGCAGAGGAAACGGATCTCGGCGAAATCTTTATAGGACAGTGTCTGTAGTGCTTCGATTGCAAAGATGGCGGAGAGGATGCAGCCCTTCATGTCGATGACGCCTGGACCGTACACTTTATCATCTTCAACGCGAACCGGGCGAGCGGCGGCTGTGCCAACAGGGTAGACTGTGTCCATATGGCCCAGGATCACTACCACACCCTGACCCGTGCCACGCAGCACGCCATAGACATCATTGCCCCATTTCTCATGTTCGAGCAGTGTCACTTCCATGCCCAATCCACGCATACGCCCTGCTAAGTAGAGCGCAACCTCGTCAATACCCACTTTATGGAAGCTGCCAGAGTCAATTGCGCAAAGCTCGCTTAGCTCTTTCAGATAATTTTCTACATGAATTTTTACATACGCCTCAACTTCTTGCGCCAGCGTATTCGACGCCTCAGATGTCTGTTGTGACACCAGCGATTGTGCACACATAAGTATCTCCTACCATACAATTTTTTAATAAAAAAACGGAGCGCCTTGTATATTGCGCTCCGCCTCTAATAATAAACCGGCTATGTTGCGAAACGCGCATCTCTAAGGATAAACTCAATCAGCCCCAGCCAATACTGGAGCTGCATAAGGCAAAGAGTTTTTACCTGTTGTTTACGTCGCAAATACATATGATATCCTAAATGTTTATTTTGCCTAACATGATTATACTCACGTTATACTTTTATCATACAGAAGCTGTCAAGCAATTGAGCATTGCCTATGACTTTATTCTCTCTCTCAGTGAGAAAATTCACCGATGTCCGACATTCCCAAATAAGACCTGCCACCAATCCTGCCAGTAGCCTTGCTGCTGAGCCGTGGCCTGATGTGCTTGCGCTTGTTTTTGCGACTCGTTCCCTGCGTTGATTATGACAACGGGCTGCTCACCGGGGCGAACGTAACCGAGCTGTTGACGAGCCTCGCTCTCAACGACGGCTGGATCTCTATAGTGCTCATCCGCCCGTTGAAGGCGGTCATGTTCAATCTGTGCCTGGTGCAATATCTGTTGCTCTTGTTGCACTTTTTCCATAAGATTGCTGTTTGACCAGGCTTGAGCGAGTGTCGCTAATAAAAATGCGATACAGACAAGCCCTGTAATCCACATCACCGTCCTGGTAAAAAGAGATGTCTTGCGGGCACGAATGCGCCCGAAACTCTCTTCTCTTCCAACCGCAGAGGTGACATTCGCTGTGTTATTTTCAGGTCTTGGAGAAAACTCTGATTTTCTAGAGCGACTCTGCACATAACCCCCTTCATTTTGTTATACGTTTTACACACACTATTGGTATCACTATCCTTATTCTAACATGCATATTAGATAACGCTGGAGAATGTCTGCTCTTTCGGTGAAAAGGTAGCAAAAATGGGTGGATGAGCTGGCCTAAAAGAGAAAAGAACGCTAAGAAAAGAACGAAGGGAAGCAAAGAGAGACATCAAGCTCTGTTTCTACTCGAGCATATCTCTCTCTTTAATGAAGACGAAGAATGAGCAATCCCATGAGGTCGAAACCAATAAGCATAAGCATCAATGCCATACAAACATAGGTAACGCTGCGCTGCCAACCTGTGCCCAACAGGCTTGTATGTGTATGTACAGGGAGTTCGGCATCTTCAGCAACAAGAGTTGATAGAGCCTGTTTGACTGCAGTATCACAAAGTGGACCTGTGCTCGCAAAGGCCGACCTTGCAGCGTTCCAACTCATACTCGGCGCACCGATGCGATCGCTGATCGCTGCCTCAAATGAAAGATGCAGCGCTTCTTCATCGGTTACTCTCTGTTCTGGCTGTATAGCCTGTATTGGCCTGGTCGTGAAGTCTTCTTGCAGATCGGAAACGTTGCATATATCCAGTTCCGCATCGGTCGTCAGGCAAGGTCTACAAACTAGTGCGTTCATCAGCAATCCACCTCCTCGTTTTTGTTTTCTCTCTATCTATTCATTCTCTACACGAAGAAGCATAACGGAAATAAGACAAAGTTACATGGGACAAATGACCCGTTTTGAGCTTGTATCGACGAGCTTCAAATAAGCTTAATGAGAATCTAATCCAGCACAAAGCAGGTTTTAATATTCCTCTTTTTGCTTTTTTCCATCTTTCGGGCACTACCCGAAAGATGGAAAAAAGCAAAAAGAGGAAAAGAAGTGTATCGGGCAGCGAAGCTGCATAGTATGGTGCTATATAACCTACGGTAAAGCTTGAGCCTATCGTTCTTTACCATCGGTATGTCTGTATTGAACTTGAGCTGGATAACTTCTCTCAAGTTAGCATGTCACGGCTTTGCCGCATGTCAAGAGTGGTTATTTAATTCAATTTGCTACTTCTATCTGACGACTGGGGTCCACTCGTCAGGTAGAAGTAGCAAATTGAATTAAATAACCACTCTTGACATCTTTTTACTCCTGTGGTATATTTCTGCTAGCTCCGAAGGAATGTACTGCACTACCCAGTAGCTCTCCAGGTTTCTGCTCACACCCGGTTGTGTTGATACAATGCTTTGGTACATTGGCTGGCACTCCTTAAAATCATCAAAGCCACCGCAAGAAATCTTTCAAGCGGAGTCTGTAGAGAATGATCCCGCATATCAAAATCCCACCAAAAACATACTACCAGTTTCAACCGCAGAAAGGAGATAGGGCGTTCCCTCAATGATCAGCCGCGCCCTTATAAAACGTGAACATAGCTGAGTTAGAAACGAAAACCACAACGGAGTTACGCGACATCGCCCGCGACCTCGAACTCTCTGGATACAGCACCCTCAAGAAACAGGACCTCGTCTTCAAACTTCTTCAAGCCAACACCGAACAGCAAGGAAATATCTTTAGTGCCGGTGTATTGGAGATTGTAGAGGATGGCTTTGGCTTCCTACGCCAGGAGCGCTTTCTACCAGGGAATATGGATGTCTATGTTTCGCAGTCGCAGATTCGCCGCTTCGGCTTACGCACGGGTGACATGGTCTCCGGTCAGGTGCGTCCTCCGAAGGATAACGAGAAGTACTATGGTCTGTTACGAGTCGAGGCGATCAATGGTGTTGATCCTGAGATTGCGAAGCGACGCCCCTTCTTTGATAATCTAACGCCTATCTTCCCTCGCGAGATGTTCAATTTAGAGACCGGCCCCACCAATGTTTCGGGACGCCTGGTCAACCTCGTCTCTCCTATCGGACGCGGACAGCGCGGCCTGATTGTCTCTCCTCCAAAAGCTGGTAAGACGCTCCTTCTCAAGTCCATTGCAAACTCTATTACCATGAACTACAGCGATGTGCACCTGATGATTGCCCTGATCGGTGAGCGACCTGAAGAGGTGACCGATATGCGACGATCAGTAAAGGCTGAGGTGATCAGTTCCACGTTCGATGAGCCGACTGAAGCGCATACACGCGTGGCGGAGATGGTGCTGGCGCGTGCGAAGCGCCTGGTTGAGGGCGGGCGTGATGTGGTTGTCCTTCTGGATAGCATTACACGTTTGAGCCGCGCATATAACCTGGCCGTTCAGCCGAGCGGGCGGACCCTTTCCGGTGGTCTTGATCCAAGTGCTTTGCTCCCTCCCAAGAGCTTCTTTGGTGCTGCACGTAAGATCGAAGAGGGCGGTAGCCTGACGATCATCGCTACGGCACTTGTAGATACTGGTAGCCGCATGGATGACGTGATCTACGAAGAGTTTAAGGGTACTGGTAACATGGAGTTGATCCTGGATCGCAAACTGGCCGAGCGTCGCGTTTTCCCCGCCGTGGATATTGCCCGTTCCAGCACACGTCGCGAAGAGCTGCTGCTCGACGATAAGACGCTGCGTTCCGTGGTTGTGATGCGTCGTATGTTCTCGCAATTGGCCGATCAGCAGAGCGGTAAGGGCAGCCTGGAGGCCACTGAGGCCCTCTTGCAACATATGGCGAAAACAACGAATAATACCGAGTTTCTGGCAACGCTCTCTCGCAGCATTATGTAGCGATGTAAAGAGTTCCATCATACGTTCTGGAGAGAGCTTTCTATGGCATCATCTTCTATTGGACAAGAGCAGGTTTTTGTTGGGCCCGGCCTGAGTCTCTTTAAACGTCTCGTCACCATCCTGGGTGTCGTTGCCGTCACCGCACTGGTCCTCTGGATTGCCGTCTATCAACATTACACGCATAACGATGCCTCGGTCATTGGTAGCACTATTGCCGCCGTGCTATTTATTGCTGGCTTTGTCTACTACTTAAGCCTGGTCGCACCCGACCCTTTCACCATTACCGTAGGATTTCAAACGCTGATTAAGCGCGGCAGTAAGGGAGATACAATCGAGTTAGGCTGGGACGAAATTACGCGCATAAAAGAAGAGTTCTTTCCAAATGGAAAACGAATTAGCGTCAGCGTCTATCGTACCATTACCAATCCCGCACAAAAGGCAAAGGCATGGTCCGTCTACCGTGATGATGTAACCGATATAGATGGTCTGGCTGAAGCTCTGAAAAGCGCGGCTCCTACAACCTGTACCTGGCAGAGCGAGAGCGTACACGAGTAGGCTCGTATAATTGTTTGTCTCTATTTTTCTATCTTCCAACCTCTTTTGCTCTGCAAAAGAGGTTGGAAGATAGAAAAATAGAGACAAACAATTATACCCTATGTATATGCAAGGGCCTCTGTAGCTTTGAAGGTAGCATAAATGGGAGCACCCTCGCGCAACTGCATACGTTCGGCTGAGGCCGCCGTGATCTCTGCCGTGAGCGGCGCGATCTCATTGTTCAAAGTGATACTCACCCGAACGCGATCATCTTTGTCTCCTGCTATACCACCCTGCTGCAATATATTCAAAATTGTGCCAGAAAATATATTACGTGCAGACCCCTCCGGCGGTGTCTGATGCAGAGTAATGCTGCGTGGATCAATGATCACAAACACCTCTGTCCCGACCGGAGAAGGATTTTGCCCCGCGTCAGCGTCCGACTCTTGTTCTCTCAGTGTCGCCACCACCTCGATAGGCAGCTCCTGCCCAGTTTCTGCATCGACCCGAATAACGCACGTCGTGTTGGTCTCAAAGGCGTGAATATGTCCATGAAAGAAGTTGACTCCCACCAGTTCAGCGATATACGAAGAGCGTGGATATTCGCGCAGTTCGCGCTGCCCACCCTGCTGGACGATACGTCCCTGATCCACGACCAGGATCTGATCGCCAAAGAGGAGCGCGTCCAGATATTGATGGGTCACCATCAGTGTCGTGATCCCCGTCTCAGTTAGAATACGTCGCAGCTCCTGGCGTACCTCGCGTCTCGTCTGCACATCCAGGGCGGCGAGCGGCTCATCCAGGAGCAGGAGCTGTGGCTGTAAAACGAGTGCGCGAGCGAGCGCACAGCGCTGCTGCTGGCCACCCGAAAGTTGCGCTGGATAGCGCTGATCCAGTCCTCCCATGTTCACCTGCTCCAGGGCCTGTTTGACTCTCTTCTCTATGACAGAACCAGGCATGCGTTGCGCGCGTAGACCAAAGGCGATATTCTCAAAGATGGTGAGGTGGGGGAAAAGCACATAATCCTGGAAGACATAGCCGAAGGGCCGCTCTTGTGGCGGTATCACAATACGTCGCACGCTGTCGTAGTAGGTGACACCATCGAGTGAAATCTTTCCCTGCTGTGGATAGAGCAAGCCAGCCAGCAGGCGCAACACAGTACTCTTGCCCGCACCGCTTTCGCCGAGCAGCACCGTCGTCTGCCCCTTCTCCACCTGAAAAGTAACCGCCAGATGAAAGGTTTTAAGATAGGTGTCCAGCGTAACATTCAGCATATAGCTCGCTCCTCATTAGCTTTTAGCACTTGCTCCATTTTTGCACATTTTTGTATGAAGCACAAAAATGGAGCAAGTGCTAAAAATTAGTGAAGAAGAAAGGCGTGAGAACAGGGAGGTGAAGGGAGTGCGCGTATTATACTTACTTTTTACACGTTGCGCTACTTGCCTTAGAGCGGGAAGCGTGGTATACTGAAGTGAACATAGAACAGTATGGAGTATTCTCGTATCCTATTACCCACAAGCCGGCAAGTAGAGTAGCCGGAAACGAAATGGCAGGTAAACATCATGGCGACGCAGCCAACAGAACAGCTAGAAGTATCTTCACAAGGAACTCATATGTGCCCCCGCTACGAACGAGCAATACAGGTGCTCGGCAAGCGCTGGACCGGTCTGTTAATTGATGCGCTTATGGTCGGTCCACGACGCTTTTGCGAGTTAACGGCACTGGTTGAGGGCCTGTCTGATCGTGTTCTGAGTGATCGTTTACGTGAGCTAGAGGTGGAGGGCGTGGTAAAGCGTGTGGTGTACCCGCAAATCCCTGTGCGTGTGGAGTATGAGCTGACCGAAAAGGGGTATGCTCTCAAACCTGTCATCGACGACATTCACGCCTGGGCAGAGCATTGGGTGGAACTTTCTCCTACTCCTGTCTCGTCCAATCAAAAACAGTAACGTTGTTTTCAATGTATTCGCTTCTTTGAGGCCGTCTAACGTATGGAAAATTTATGGGCCCCCTGGCGTATGGCGTTTATTGAGCCAAAGACGTCGTCTTCATCGGGATGTATCTTTTGTATGCAGCCAATCGAGCATGACGATGCGAGATATCATATTCTCCATCGGGGTGAGCATTGTTTTATGATGCTGAACCTCTATCCATATAATAATGGACACTTGATGGTTGCCCCATACAATCACGTCGGTGCTCTCGACCAGTTGAGTCCCGAAATACTTGCCGATATGATGGCCCAGGCTCAACTGGCTCTCAAAGCTATACAGCGGTCAATGAAACCTCACGGCTTTAATATGGGGATGAACCAGGGTAAAGTCGCGGGCGCGGGCTTCGCTGACCACATTCACTTCCACATCGTGCCGCGCTGGGATGGCGACACTAATTTCATGCCCGTCCTCGCCGACATTAAAGTCATGCCTGAGCACCTTGATGCAGTCTACCAGAAACTACTGCAAGCGTTAGCAGAGATTAAAGCCGAACAATCAGAATAGTGGTCCAACCCACTTCATTTGACCCCGACCGCGTAGCGACAATCCCTTGCGGTTGTCGTCATCCCCCCGCTTGAGAGGATCATTTAAGACGACAACCGCAAGGGATTGTCGCTACGCGGGACTCGTAAGACGAGCTGTGCCAGAGCAATAGTAAGTAAGCAGGTTCATTCGTCCTTCTCTTTCCACTGCTCATAGTCTTGAAAAATACCCTCTTCTATGATGTACAGGCCCGGTAGCGTAAATGTCGGATAATCTTTGCCGGTTTTGATCTTCAATCGATACAGTGCCAGGTCACTGTCGAGTTTCCCTGTGTAGCCGATACGACGCGCCTCCCCACAAATTTGTTCAGGATGACTCAACGTAGAGACTGGTAGCTTGTTCGCTGAATATTTCAATGTAGCGCGGACGATAGCCACACCTGGAATGTATGTATATTGATCTGATAAAGATACTCGCTCTTTCATACGTAGATTTCCTTCGCAGAACTCGGCAGGACTTCCTGATGTAAAACTACAAAACCCTTCGGCTTTCTCGCGTATACTAAGAATGGCTGGATGTGGCGTGGCGGGTGCTTTTTAACGATCAGCTTTTAGAATACTGCAATAAGCTTACATAATTATGTGAAGTGGAAGAGGATACTATCTCCACTGTGAGTTACACGGCTGACGTAGGAAAAGAGAGACAATACAAAGAAGTATGTAGAATTTTAGAGGAAAGAAGAGACAGTCGACCAGAGATAAGCCGTTTTGTTACTCGCTGATACAAGCTGAAAACTGTTTGGAGACCACGCGAGTGTCCGCACCCATGCTGTATGTCGTCTGTCACATGCGACAACCTCTCCTGTTTGGACAGACCAGACATTCACTACCATATCATCGCCACCCGCAGCAATATACATTCCATCGGGAGAGAATGCAGCGGTTTTTATGGCCTCCGTGTTCCCTGTGAAGGTGCGTATAGTGCGACCCGACTGCACTTCCCACATCTGTAGTGTACCTTGATGATCACCCGAAACGAGTGTAGATCCATCGGGCGACCAGGCTGTAGTATAAACCGGCCCTGTATGGCCTTTGTGTGTAGTAAGTATGCTACCGTCCCAGGCATGCCAGACCTGTACGCACCCATCAAAGCTAGCCGACGCGATGTAAGGGCCGCGTGGTGACCAGGGAGCGGCAAAGATGCGGTACTGCGTCGAGTGTGTGTAGAGATGACGACCCGTAGACGCCTCCCAGATCTGTACAGTATTATCGCCATACTCGCCGCCCGAAGCTAGATACTTGCCATCGGGCGACCAGGATACGCTGCGTACAAAGCGCGCATGCCCTCTATATATTGTAATAATCTTCCCTGTACGAGCGTGCCAGACCTGCACAAGTCCATCAGTGCAACCGCTGGCAAGATACTGAGAGTCGGGCGACCAGGCGAGCGAGAGGACGGTGCCTGAATGTCCATGAAAGGTAAGCTGACAGGCGCGAGTTGAGGGCTGCCATACTTGCACGCTGCGATCGCGTCCGCCCGATGCGATAGAAGCTCCATCAGGAGACCATGCCACGGAGAAAATGTTGTGCGTATGCTGAGTGTACAGAGCGACATCTGAGTCGGACATAACTAATGTTCTCTGGGACCTTCTGTCAGCAGATTGATCGCATGCGGCAGGACGGACAGGACGTACTCCATGCATTCCTGCACTGCCTTTGGGCTGCCAGGGAAGTTGATAATTAATGTCCGCCGGCGTACACCAGCCACGCCGCGAGAGAGCATCGCCGTCTTGGTATATTGTAGACTAATGGAGCGCAGAGCCTCTGCGATGCCGGGAGCGTCGCGTTCCAGGACAGATTTTGTAGCCTCCGGCGTTACATCGCGTGGAGCCAGGCCAGTGCCGCCCGTCGTCAGAATCAGATTGAGCCGCTTCTCATCACTCCACTCGCGCAAAATCGCCGCAATCTGGTCCTGCTCATCCGGAATAACAGTCTCGGCTGACACGCTCGCGTCAGGGAGCTGGAGAAGCAATTCGCGAATGCGAGCGCCACTGAGGTCCTGGCGCTCGCCCCGCGCTGCACCATCACTGATAGTAAGGACACCAACAGTAATCATGTTTGCTATCCTCGTGGCGCGAGTTCGCGCATAAGAGCACCAATCTGGCGGCGTGAGCCATAGCACCAGACGGTATACTCATCGGGCAGATCCTCAACCTCAATGCAGCAGCCCATCTCCGAGGCAAGCTTGCGCGCAATATCATGAAACTGGCCGCGCTCCGCCTCATTGCGACTCTGCGTGTTCATAGCCAGCCGCCCCAGCTTCTCTTCAGGATCAAGCACGCCATTGATCAGCTCTCCCAACTGGTCGATGCCAAACACGACCTGGAGTGGCGGCATCTCTTTCGCCTGGGATGCAGAGAGAGAGATCATTGAGCCACCATTATTGCTGTTTTCGCCTGCTTGCTCCTGCGTGCGCAGCTTGCTGGCATCCATATAGACCGAACGCAACTTTTCAAGGATCATCAGCCGCGCATCCTCCGGCGCATCCGAGCGCGGATGGACATAGGCCAACAGCTTATGTGCAGGATCTGAATAAATGAATGGAGTCGCAATTGCGGCGCGGCGGCCACAGTTGGGGCAGGTCGCAACATTCAGCAGCCCTGCTAATACCACATAGCGCAACGGCAGATCATCCGCGACATTCACATATTCGTATGCCTGTGCTGTAAAAGCCTCACCGCAAGGGCAAGTAAAATTATGAGTTGTTGAACGAGACATAGACTATTCTTTGCTGTAATTTCTAGAACGAATGAGATGTAAACTACAGTAAGTATAACATATATACACGCTGGATGAGTATGTATAAGCTTCCTGAAAAACGCCTCTATATCAAGTTCGTTAGTACGATATCTGTAATCAATACAAACTACTTCCCTCGCGCAGCGCTGCTAACTCTTCCAATTGCAAATGCTCCGAGAGTAGATAATAAATTGATGATGCCTACCGATGCAGCGGGTATCAAAGCTGCTAAAATAAAAAGAGCGAGGGTACCTAAGACCATTAAAATAGCAACAATCCCTACTATTATTTGAGCACTTGTGCTAAGCGTCTGAAATATCTCTAAAAGCTGTCTTAACGACTTCATTATAAAACCTCCCTTACCACGTAGCCTTACTATGTAACGTTCTTTATCTCCAGTCTCTCTCAGAACTATTATTCTGATAACAGAACCGGCATCTGCCCACATATTAGCATGAAAAGCTTCAAAACGCAATAGAACACATTGAATATTTATAGAAGATAAGTAATTGACAGTGAAAGAAAGTCATGCTATCCTATAATTAAATGTATTAGTAGTTCATAAGTATAAATAGTGATATTTTCTTTCTAAGAGTGTGGTAGTAAAGGATATATGATAAGTTAAAATGATAGAAATACGAACATGGCGTGATTTGCTGCGAAAAATTATTATTGATTCTCAAGAAGGAAAGCGAATCGCAAAAGAGTTAGGAGTCTATCCAACGACTCTGTATCGCTGGACTGCTGGCACATCAAATCCTCGTCCCCACAACATAAAAGCATTATTGAAAGCTGTGCATCAATATCAAAAAGAACTTTCAGAATTAGTTGCTAAGGAATACCCACTGTTAGTAGACGCAGAGAATATATTTGCTTCAGAAAAAGAGGAAATAGCAGGAAGTTTTTACAGTCAGGCTCTCAGTACATATACGGCTTCTCCTGCAAGCCTACGAGGTTCTGCTCTACGTCTACTTGTTTTGCAACACATCGTAAGGCAATTTTCTAAGATAAATTCAGGTATTGAGATAGTCATTGTTGAGCTTGTAACATCGAATGATCGAGCTCAAAAGATAAGGAGCTTACGAATTACTGAGGGAAGAGGAAATCCTCCATTCGCATCTACCTATGAATTAAAGCCTGTGCTAATAGGTATAGAATCTCTAGCAGGTTCCGCAATTATGCATTGTAAGACCTTTGCTACCCAAAACAAAGAGGAATTAGAGCTACAATTTCCATCTGACGTTATAAAAGGGTCATATACAGTGTCGATGATAGCCTGTCCAATTTTATTAGCAGACTCTCTTGCTGGATGTATCGTCGCTTCTAGTTCCGTTGAGAACTTCTTTCTGCCTTTCCGTATCGACATACTCAAGAGCTACGTCGATCTCCTCACTCTGACCTTCAATAACGAGGATTTTTACAATCGAAGCAGCATAGAGCTGGCGACGATGCCAGACAAAAAAACACAAGATACTGTTCTAGCGAAATTCCAACAAAGAGTTACGTGCATCATCATGGATAGTAATGATCGCGAGATCGTGCTATCAAGATCGGAAGCAGAAAAAATAGCCTGGAAACAGGTCGAAGAGGAAATACTAGCGTCTTCGATTTTTACTCAAAGACTTTGTTGAGTAGCTAAATTTGACGCCCTGTTTCTGCATAAAAGCCTGAAAGTAGTTGTAGAACTCGCTGCGATCTTGCATGGTAATGACCGAGACAGCATCGGCGGTCTCAATTGCGTAGGGATAGCCGTTGCCGGCGATGATCTCGGCCCTCACGATGTCTAGCACAGGTTCTAGTACGCCGTCCTCAAGCATCCAGCGGGGGAATTCGAGGCGAGTGGGTGGGCGGTTGGCGGTGGTCTGAAGATAGCAGAAGGCGACGCTATCGCGATAGGGGCCGTAGCTCTGGAGGATATCGCCACGTGCGCAGATCATGGCGGGTGTGCGATCGCCCCAGTGCAGGTGTCCTTGCCAGAGCAGGGCATCGTGAATTTTCTTGGTGTCGCGCAAAACGGGCCGTTTCAACGTTGCATCCAGGCGGCGCAGCATGGTAATCATATCGCGTGCATAGCTTGTGTCGATATAGCCGATGAGGGGGACGCGCAGCTCTTCTGAGGTGCGCAGCAGGGAGATGGCAGAATTGATGTAGCGTTGGCGATAGGGATTGGGCATAGTGAGGGCGAACGAGACGACGAGCGAGCCGTCGAAGAACACGATCGGGCTGTAGACTGGATCGTCCGCCCGCCGCGCCGTGGCCCACTGCTGCATAAGATCGCAGAGTGTCTCAACCTCTAAGAGATAACGGCGCAGCGTGACCTGCATCTCCGAATAGGGATAGCTATCGGGATCGCTCGTCTCGCCTTTAGCATCCTCCATAATCTCTTCCGGTGACAGGACCTCCATGCGCACATCTTTTGTATAGGGGCGTCCCTGGGCATGAGGATTCACAAAGAAGCCAACCTGGACCATTGCAACTGGGACCGAGGCATCGCGCCAGGGGAGAAGCTGGCTGCCATCGACCGCCACCGTCGTCACCCCCTCGATACACTCCGCCCACTGGCGCGCATGCTCGTGACTGGTAAATTCGCGGCCAAAGGGGAAGACCGGGCCATGATACTCTTCGTTGGCAGCAGATACCAGCCAGCGATCGAACTCGTCGCTGGGTCGCGCGCCCGCCGAGGGCATGCCGCTCTCGTTGGGGGGCAGCGCGTGTTCGAGCCGATTGCTAGAAGGGAAGTGTTCGTAGAGCGTCTCAAGCGCATGCTGGTACATCTGCAATTGTTCGCTGAACGAATCGTCGAAGAGCGAGAACTGTCCTCGCTTGGCATTCAGTGCGGCCTGCAGTTTCCCTTTGTGAAGCATATCGTTCCCCCCTATTAAACTAGTCGGCCAGCAAGAGCGGCTGTTCGCCCCGTCCAGACCCTGATTCTGGCGCTGAACCGTGCACTGTTCCGTCTTCATCGATGAGTAGAGTCTCGCCGCGCTCTTTTTTGAGTCGGACCAGGCTGTCAAGATTCTGTTCAAACGTGTCGTCATGACTGATAATGATGAGCTGATCGAAGCCACGAACGCGACCGATCTGCTCGGCGAGGTTCATCCGTCGCAGTTCATCCATGCTTTGCGTCGGCTCATCAAAGAAGGCTATGTTGAGCTTTGAGAGCTTCTTGAGCAGTGCGAGGCGAACGGATAATGCTGCGCTCATCTGTTCGCCGCCGCTCAGTTGTGCGAAAGTACGATCTACACCCTGACGGCGCAGGATGATCTCGTAGTCGTTCTTCCACGAGAGTTGTGCGCTGCGATCGCCCATCACCTCGCCGAAGATTCGATTGGCCTCGGCCGAGATGTCAGCGAGCATCGCCTTCAGCACATGAGGAGCCGCTTCCTTGATCAGCTTGCGAAACTGCTCGGTCATGGTCTGTAGCTCTTCAAGCGTCTGACGTTCTTTTTTTGCGGTCTCTAGCTCGCCGAGCAGTGCCTCGGCATCTGCAATTCTCTGCTCCAGCCCTTTGATCATCTCCTGATGATTCTGCATCTGCTGTGCCAGGGCTGCCAGGAAGCGGCTCAAACGCTCGACTTCCGCGTGCAATGCATCTAACTCTTCCTGGTTAAAGGTCGCTTTGGCACTCAGGTAGGATTGCTCTAACGTTTGCACCTCTTGCTCCGCTTGACGAGTGGCTTGAAGCTGCTGTTGATGGTCCTGCTCGCGTTCGGGCAGGTTGCGCGCGGCGTTGATATTCGAGAGATAGAGGCGCTGTCCAACTGCGCTCTGCTGGCTGATCCCTTCCTGTTGAGAGAGATCGCTGTCCAGGGTGGCGTAGACAGCGAGCTGTTCTGTCAGAGATTGCATCTCGACTCGAATGGCTTGCTGTCGCCGCTCCTCGCTCTGCAATTGCTGCTGGTAGGCTTCTTCTCTAGCGATGATGCTTTGCTGCACCCGGCTCTGTGAACGTGGATCATTCAGTTGGTCGAGTTCAGTCAGGAGCTGTCTGTATCGCGCTTCACTGTTCTGAAGCGTGGCTGCCTCTTCACGTAACGCTCGGATGTCGGCCTCGAACTGCTGTCTTTGTGCCTGAAGCTGCTGAACCTGCTTGTAGAGCGTGTTAAGCTCACGCACCTTGAGGTCAGCCTGTTTACTTTCACTGTATTCTGCTTCGGCGCGAGTCAGTTGTTGCTCAATCTGTCTGATCGCTTCCAGCTCTTGTATCAGGATGGTGATATCGCTTTCCAGGCGCGTTACTTCGGAATCCGTTCGCTTCGCCTGTTCCGCGAGAATGTTCCGCTTCTCAACATACTGATCCACTTTACCAAGTGCCTCGGCATATTTCCTGATCTGATTGATGCGCTCACTGACTGTACTCTGTTGCTTATTGATGCGAGCCACCTGGGCCTGTTCTTTGGTAAGTAGATTTTCGAAATAGGATTCAAGGCTGACCATACCAAGTTTGCCGATGTTCAAACAGCTCTCGTGTAACAATGGACATTGGCCGCCAGCAGATTGCGCGCGTGAACGTGCATAGCCCTCGATGTTGCCCTCCAGGCGATTGATCTGTGCAGTGAGACGCTCATACTGAGTTTGTAGTGTGGGCATCTCTTCAGCCTCTTGACGGTGGTCTTCGATGATCTGCACGTTATTTTCCGCTCGGCGCAACCTCTCACTCATCTGCTCGCGCTCAGACTGCTTTTCGTGCAGAGTAGCACGCTTCTCCTGGAGTTGGCGCTGCCTTCCGCCGCGCTCGCTTGCCTGGATGCGAAGCTGTGTAAATGCCTCTGCGCGCTCGTTGAGTTGCTCGGCAAGTGGGAGGAGAGGTTCGATGGCGTCGATTCTTTGTTGAAGGCGCTCTTGCTCTTGTTGGACGAGTGTTAATTGACCACTGACGCGTTTGCCACTTATCACGATATCTTCGTAGCGCGCTGCTTTCTGTTTGGCGTCGTCGCACTTATGCTCAAGCTCGATCTGCTGCTCAATAAAGGGGGCCAGCTCGACGATCTTTTGTCGTGCGCTTGCCACCTCTTCCAGGCGTATCTGCCAGTTATTGATCTTCTCAGTGACCTGTGTCAGCGCATTTTTTAAGTTGGCGGAGTGCTGGCGCAGCATGTCGCGTTTGCCAACATCCTGACGTAGGATGCGCAGAACGTCCTGGGTGCGTTCATAGAGCTGGTAGTCGTCTTGATTTTCCGCCACAACCTGCTGTGCCTGGCGGGCCATTTGAAGCTGTAGTTCGCGGTCGCGCAGGAGCGATTGGGCGTGGATATATGTCGTTTGCGCGTTTTGGTAGCGGTGCTCTAATGCCCTCAATCGAATGAGCTGTTGATTGAGAATTTCTACCTGCGCTTTATGCTGAGTAAGAAGCTGACTCTGCTGGACGTTCTGAGACTTCTGCTGCTCATCGAGTTGGCGTGCTGCTTTGAGTTGCTCCTGCCAGCTATCAAGCTCTTGTGTGGCGAGGGTCAAGCGTTGGATCTCGATCTGCTGCGTGTGAATCTGTTCTCGATAATATTTCTGCGTCTCAAGCAAGTTATCGGCCGCTGTTTTGTAGTCTTCAATTTGTAGCAGGCCGTCAAAGGTCTGTTTGCGTCTGCTTGCTGCCTCCAGAAAGATGGCGGTAAAGGTCCCTTGTGGTACGCCCAGCGCATCTCGAAAGAGCGAATCAAGAGGGCGCTCCCGTTCGATCCCGAAGAGGTCGTGCAGCTTGTCGAGCACATCCGCGCGCTGCTCCAGGCGCGAATTTGCCTCTTCGTCATTGATCATCCAACGCGAACCGGCACCACAGCGCCGCTCGACTGTGTAAGGACGCTCATCACCGCCTATCAGATGGACGATGATCCTGCCACTCTTCTCGCCCTCACGTACAAACTGTTCCTGATTATAGGAGAGATAGCCGAAGAGGGTAAAGCCGATAGCTTCGACGAGCGTCGTCTTGCCTGAGCCGTTTGCACCACTGATTGCGGTGGTTCCACGTCGGAAGTCGAGGCTGAGACTGCGATAACTTTTGATATTCTCTAATTCGATACGCGTGATGAGCATAGTAAGCTGGCCCCTGAAGATAAGAAAAAATAGACGCCTGTTATCCCTGGATTCTCATTTCTCCCTGGCAAAGCGGAAAAACACTCAGGCGCATTATAACATGCCTGTGAAGATTAGACTTTTTTCGCTATTTCATTTACTCAAATTATTTTGCGCCGCAAAATAATTTGAGTAAATGAAATAGCGAAAAAAGTCTAATCTTCATCTTTTTCTTGTACTGTCAAATTATCTTTATTAGATAGCTGAGCAAGCTCAGTTTTATCATTGGTCTTCATCGCTTCGTCCTTCTGTACTCTATTTTCCATTGGAGGCTTCCGCAATTGTTCAATACCATAAGTTGCTGCAACTTCACCAACCGGAACTGGTCTGGAGTGCCGTCCGACCCAGTAGGTAATGGGCAGCAGCACGATAAACACGATGAGAGATGTCCACTGTGCTTGCTTCAGCCCAGCATTCAAGCCGAGAAAGCTCACGATTAGATTATCGCGCACGAAGAAGAGCAGGAACTGCGAGATTGCGTAACTGAATAGATAGAAGAGCATGAGGATACCTGGACGCGTTACTCTGCGTGCCAGGAAGAGCATGATACCGAGAACGAGCAGATTGGCAATAAGCTCATAGCCCGCCGCAGGCTGCACAGGCACGCCACAGGTAGCAGGATTCAGGCAGGCCCAGCTATTGGGATTCTGGTAAACTGTGGACCAGGGAAGCGTGCTTTGATAGCCAAGAATATCGCCGTTTATGAGATTGCCAATGCGTCCGAAGATCTGTCCAGCCGCCGCAAGCAAAACGCCTGCATCGATCAACACAAGTGGATTCAGATGCTCAATGCGCGCACGCCAGACAAGAGTCGGGAGAACCAGGAAGATCGCGCCGTAGAAGGCCATTCCGCCTTCCCAGGTGGCCAGGATGCGCCAGGGCTGTAGAAGATAGCCAGACAGCAGATCGGGCTGCTGAATCACAAAATAGAGCCGTCCACCCAGCAGACCCGCGCCGATGCACCACCATAGGATGCGATAGACAGCGTTCTCATCGACGCCCTTCCGTCGCGTATAGCCCCGGATCACCCGTAGTCCAATGAGAATGCCGACGACATACATCAGCCCATACCAGCGTACTGCCAGCGGTCCCAGGTGTACAAGCACAGGATCAATGTTAATATAGATATAGGGAGGGCCAATCCGCAGCCAGCGCCAATCGAGGACCGAGGCGAATAAACTAAGCAGGACGGTATGCATCATCTCTCCAAATCTGGCGACCCATCATCTCAGAAGGGGCATTGCTAGTTGACTTTCGGAGTACATTTCCACTCTCCAAGCACTTCTTTTCTTCCTATGCGATATAATAGTACGCATTCAGGATAGATGCAAGAGGGAAACTTATCCGAAGAATATTTGAAACTATACACTTCATAAAACTGTCTATAAAGAAAAATATGCCCGAATGTTCGTGTCAGCATTTGTTTATCTTATCTGAATGCCTCTAAGCATCATTTAAAGAAGGAATAGAAAATATGGCCACCGTCGGCAATGAGGACACCGAACTGATTCCCTCGCCGCAGCAGATAGTTCATCTAGAGAAATTGAGCTGGAAGCAGCTCATTACCATAAGTCTCTTCTGGTTTGCGCTCAATTTTCATTGGGCCGCCCTCGGTATCATTGTTCTCCCCAGCCAGGTCTTTAAGCTCGTCGGGCCGCTGCACCAGGGTGAATCGCTGGCATTTGTGCTGGTTCCGGGCGCATTTGTCGCGCTCTTTGCCAATCCTCTCTTCGGTATGTTGAGCGACCAGATGCACGGCAAATTGGCTGGTTGGGGACGAAGACGGCCCTATATTCTGATTGGTACGCTGGTAAACGTGGTTGGCCTTGTCTGGATGGCGTTTGCACCTGATATTCCGACCCTGACGCTGGCTTATATTCTGGTACAATTCGCTAGCAACGCTGCCCAGGCCCCCTTTCATGCCCTCCTGCCCGATCTTGTGCCCTCACAGCAGCGTGGACTGGCTTCAGGTGTCATGGGCGTGCTTACTATAGGCGGCAATATCGGCGGCATCATTGTCGCGGGCCTGTTTGTGGATGCCACAAAGCCTCCGCTCGCCTATCAACACAGCCTCTGGCTCATCTATGGTTTAATCATCGCCGTCATGCTCGTTTTAATGCTTGTGACTATCGCCACCGTACGTGAAAAGACTGGCCTCTCGGCACGCTCGGCTTCCGAGAATGCGATCCTCCTTCCTGCCCCAACGCTGACGCCGGGCACTCTACTGCCAGCGTGGCTGAAGCGGTCTTCTCTCTACACCATCGGTGGAACGTTGCTGATTGTTGCGCTGCTCTGGGGGCTGATCCAGGCCTGGAATGGGCTGCATCTCACTTCTATCCAGATCAACGCCGGTGTGCAGCAGGTCGTACTGGAACTAGTTGCCACGCTTGGTATTCTGCGCCTCTTCGATTTTCAGCCTCGTCGCAATCCTAATTTCGCCTGGGTATTTGTCACGCGTCTGCTCATGATGCTGGGCATTTACACGATCCAGACCTTCCTACAGTACTATATGCGCGATGTCGTTCATGCCGCGCGTCCCGAACTGGCGACGACCAATTTCGCGGTCATCGTCTCCATCACCAGCCTGGCGAGCGCACTGGGCGTGGGCTGGCTCTCGGATCGCTACGGGCGGAAGCTAATGGTCTATCTTTCAGGTGCGTTTATGGGACTGGTCGGCCTTGTGTTTGTGCTCACGCACTCGCTTCCGCTCGTCATCACCGCTGGTGCAATCTTTGGCCTCGGCTACGGAGCCTATCAGAGTGTGGATTGGGCACTTGTGGCCGATGTTCTGCCCTCAGAGCGCAACTATGCCCGCGATATGGGCGTCTGGAGCATCTCGCTTGCCGTGCCCCAGATTATCGCGCCAGTGCTGGGTGGTCCGCTGATCGATACATTTACTCGAAATGGGCAGACGGTGCTTGGCTATCAGTTGCTCTTCATTATGGCGATCATCTACTGTGTGCTGGGAACGGTAACGGTGCGCTATATTCGCGGTGTCAAATAAGCCAGTGTTTTATTGCTATCTATTTTCCCCTTCAATTCACTTTTTGCATTGCAAAAAGTGAATTGAAGGGGAAAATAGATAGCAATAAAACACTGGCTTAGACTGCGTAAGCCTCTTCTTCCAGTAGATGATGGAGTGTTTTGAGCGATGCTCCACTGCCCTTTTTACGAATCATAACGATCTCTGCGGCGATGCTCAGGGCAATCTCGTCGGGAGTCTCTGCACCTAGATCGAGGCCAATGGGGGCGTGAACCTGGGCCAGACGGGAGGGGCTGACCCCTTCTTTTATCAGGTCCTTGAAGATATGCTTGACCTTGCTCTGGCTACCAATCATCCCAATATAGGCGGCATTTGTCGCCAGGGCGGCGCGCAGAGCCTCCTTATCCTGAGTATGGCCACGTGTGACAATGACGATCCAGCTTCCATCATCGGGCTCCAGCTCCTGCAATACTTGTGGAATATCGCCCAGAATAAGCTTCACCTGACCATCGAAGGCTTTTGGATCGGCCAGGTCGCGGCGGTCATCGGCCACCACGATACGGAAGTCCAGACGAGCGGCCACGCGCGCGAGAGCCTGCGAGACATAGCCTGCACCCGCCAGAATCAGACGTGGCTCAGGGCGCAGTACTTCAAATAAAACCTCCAGCGTCGCGCCACAGCTCCCCACCGCCTCACCCTGATCCGCGTCCAGGTGAACGTGAGTGGTATACGTACGCCCATCTTGAAGGGCATTCAACGCCTCTTTCGCCACCTTTCCATCGGTCTGAGCGCCCCCAAAACTGCCCTGCATACTCCCATCAGCGCGTACAAGTATTTTACTGCCAATCGGGCACGGTGCCGAGCCATTTGTCTTCGCCACCGTAGCAACGACCACCCGTTCACCATGCTTCAACGCACTCTGAATCTCATTATAAATACTGATCGTGTTCATCGCCGACATTCCTTATATCTGCCTGTGCAATGTTCCCTGAGAGGATACGCTTGCTACGATGAGCCTTGAGGATACTCATTCGTTGATTACTCTATCGATGTCTGTTATTATACCTCATTTTGAGTCATGCTGGCTTAATGGGGAGAGCCGCCTTGCCGACTTGCCGAGATACACGCGACTCACGGTCGTTCTCACGCCTCCCATCACGCTGTGCTAGTACTATAAGGATAGTACAAGAATGGGAAACGAGTATATGGAGCGTTTCAACGGCTCTTACGCACCTTCGAGACTGCTGGTACTCCTCCCTCTGATTCATGGCTTTCAACTCGCATTTGTTTGCTCTTCTCTTCGTTTCTGCACACAAAGAGGTTGTTGCAAGTTGATCTTGCCCCGATTTGAAAGAGTCCCTAAAGCTGAGATATACTCAATCAAGCTTGGGAAAGGGATCAACAATGGGCAAGATGCAAAAAGTCTACACGAAAGAATTCAAAGAGGAAGCAGTAC
>JAABUQ010000136.1_pt1 | contig 153651 bp, 139 predicted proteins | sample 5560001 | NCBI WGS metagenome assembly JAABUQ01 (sample SAMN10711888, study PRJNA513371) | rock metagenome | isolation source: Antarctica rocks | place: Antarctica: Victoria Land, Finger Mt nord | collected 2015-12-18
GCATTGGCCCGACAAAACCCGATCCTGGGGTCGGGTTCGCGCCTTAACCCTGGCCCAACCCTACGGGGCCCAAGAGGGTGGGTCGGGTTGAGAAAAAAGTGTTCGACCCGACCCAACGATCACACTAGTTTAAAGCGCAATAACTTAATAGTTGCGTCGCAACAACGTTTGTATTGCATATAACAAAAAATTAGCTTAAAAGCTTTCTTATCTTTGTTGCTATTTAAAATAGAAAAGTTGCAAGAAAAGAACTTTACAACGCTTAAAATTAAAAAGCAATTAATATTGCAAATCTTGAGTTAAGTTTGCGCAAAAAAAGACTAATTAATTTACCAAAAAAAAATTTTTTTTTGTATTGTTCTAATTTTCGACAAGATATTACTAAAGAGCGAGTTGCTACGTTTGCATTATAATAATACTTTAACAAAATACTTTAAAATCAAAAAGACACGTACTTTTATAAGCAAAAAGTTCTACTAATTAAAGATAATCGCAAATATTAATATTTATATTAAAGATTGCAATATTTGTTAACGAAATAAGACTTTGCGTTATTGTTTCTACAAGAAGTTAACATTGCTCTCTATTTTTACTCAATTATAAATTAAGATCTTGATAAACTTTATAACAAAGCTATCTATTAATTGTTGCGAAAATAATATATTTGACGCAATTCTAGTAATAATCGATCGATATTTCAAAATCTCTTTATATATTCTTGTTAAATCTATATAATCGACGAAAGATTTAACTAATATTTTATTCGAGAAAATGTTATTTGTTTATTTCAAAGTTCGTAAGATTATTTTCGATTATAACTTGCTTTTTATTAGTAGTTATTAATTCGCAATATATTATTGCATACGTATTAAACAAAAGTTAAGTATTGCTTTTTATTCTTAGATTAATAAATAGATTAAAAGATAAAATTAGATATTAAAATACTATTTACGTTATTATTGCAATTATAAACAAGATAATTAAAACTTGTTATTAGCTTTAATTTAATATACTTACAATAGCGCATCGCATACGTCGACTAAGATATTATTTTTTAAGTTAATATTTAAATTTGTTATAGATTTTCGATTCAACTAAGATAATAAGAATTGTCTAGATATTTTTATTGTTTAAGAGCAAATTTAGTCTTTGTAAAACAAACGCAATTAATTGATAAATTGTTTACAAATTGCGCAACAAATATAGATTCGAAATTACAATAAAAAGACTACTTCGAAAAGATATTAAGTCGATAACAAAGTTATACTCTTTATCAAAAATCTTTTAGACGTTTGTTTAAAGAAGAAATTGTTTTACAAGTTTACAAAATTGTTCGAGATTAAAAATATAATTAACTCCCAAGTATATTGTTTGCGTCTTTTTATCAAATAATGCATTTATTTTGTCTTTTATATTTTACTATTAAAATTATATTATTATAACTTAAATATTGTTGCTCCAAAAAATATAATATTAATCGACAAGAATAAGAAGTAAAAAATAAAAGATATTTTTAATTATAAGTTAAGATATAACAAGTCGTAATATTATGTTCGATAAAAAGAATTTCTATTATATAAAGATAGTTAAATATTAAGAAATTATCTTGTAAATGCGAGACAAAAACTTAAGAAATACAATACGCGTAAATCTTTCAAAAAACTAATTGCAAAGATAAGAAAATTAAAACTTTGTTACTTAATCTTTGTCGATAAAAGATTTTTGCACGCGTATTATTTAATACAAGATTTAACATTTTATTTACAATTAATTATGCGTGTTTCTCTTAATTAATTTTTCAATTATTGTTGCTTAATTGTCTTCGATAATGCACGAATATTGCAAAAATAAATTGTTAATAATAAAAATAAGAAACGCAATCTCTTAAAACGCGATTAGTTTTATTGCTTTAAACATCATAAAAATATATTTTAAATAATAATTTTTCGAGCATAAATTCTATGTAAAAGTCGCAAAGATATAATGTTTGCAAAAAAATATAAGTAAAATTCAATCTTTTAATTATTAGCTTTTATATTATTAAATAAGAAAGTTGCTTATTTTGAATACTTTTGTTTAATAACAAGCAATTCGATATATTTGAATTAAATATATAAGTTGTTAAAACAACTATAATATACAAAAAAAGTCTTGTCTAAATATTTATGTCGCTCTTTCTTAGAAAATTTTGATTAATAAAAACAAGACAAATAATGTCGTTCTTAGCAAAGTTATTAGATTACGTAAAATTTACAAGCTCTTAGATTTGTTGTTTGCAACAATATTGTTAAACACAAACTTATTGTTCTTGTCTAACTTCTTCAAAAAAAAGTATCAAGATTTGCTCTATAATATATTATATCGAATATTCTTTGCTAGATATTGTATAAACAATGTAGCTTAGCATTAATATTAATTAGAAGATTCTTATAAATTAAACGCAAAATCGATTTGTTTTTTCGCTACTATGCGTATATAATAGTAAGATAGCGTCGTATTTGCGAAGCAAACGCAACTTAATTAATTTTAGCATTATTTTTATCGAAGATACGCATACTAAACTTTAACAAGATATTAATTCGTTTAATATATTAAATAACAATAAGAATATACTAACAAGTTAAATCAAATATAAGAGTATATAGATAACTTATAGTCTTGTGCTTTGAAGCGCAATATTTACAACGAATATTTTTTCGCTTAATATATTACATATTATTAGATCGCAAAGCAAACAAAAGTTAAAAACGTATTTAATAATTAATATTTTTGTCAATGTAAACAAGATATCGCAAGCAATAAAAGCAAGAAAAAAAGAAACGTTGCGTTTGCGCGCAAACAAAAAGAACAAAAAAAATTATTTCGATTAATATTGCTATTCTTATTTATTTTACTTATAGCAAGCTCTTGTTAGAGCATTGCTTACATAATTAACTCGCTATTATAATAACAAAAATTCATGAAAACTTACAATTACTTCTATCGAAAAGAAACTACAATACGTTAAAATAGTTGAGAAAACTTATATTGAATGCGAAATTTGTGCGCAATATTGTTGTTAATATTAGAACAACTTAAGAAACGTCGCATTTATCTATTAACTATAAATCAAAAAGAAATATAAAAAAAAGAAATTATACTAATGCTATTGATAAATATTACTTGCAAATTAATTGCGCTAATTCGATTAAATCGAACAAAAAAAACTAAGATAATTTATTTAAATAATAAGTTAAGCTAAACTTAGAATTTATAAGATTTAAATAAATTGCAATATATTATTATTAAGTATTTGTTGCAATAACGACGCAACAATATAGCGATTAAAAATATATTTATGCTTTAAAACAAAAGAACAAAAAATCTCTTTGTTTGTTAACTTAAAGTTAACACACAATAAGATGCTTAAAATAGACAATATAAAATTTTGCAATAGTATACAAGAAAAGTTATTGTTGCTTCTCAAACTTCTTCTTAAATGTTTAAGAAAAATAAAGAAAAAAATTAAAAAATCTCTTTTATAGATGCTTTCGAGCTTTAATAAGAAAATATATAGACTAGAAAATGCATCGCACATAGAGATATAAAATATTGCTTGTCATCTAACTAAATCTTAGAAAATTTTAAAGAGAATTTGACAAAAGATCGACGTAATTGCGCAAGCAAAACGTTGTTATAACACATTAATTTTAAGGACTAAGATTCAAAAGAAAGAGACAATTGTAATATTAGTTCTCAATAATTAATAAACACGTTATTAGTGTCAAGTTATCGTAATAATAACTTGACATTGTGTAGAGTTTTCTTTTTAAGAATTTTCTTCCAAAATTCTTACGAATTAATGTCTCTCTAAATTGTAGTTCTACATACTATGTAACAGCAATGTAGAATAGTATATGTCTAGTAGTTACCAATATTAGATAGATTGCGCAGCTTCAATTGTAAAAGCGATTTAATTGACGGATTATCAAGTTGAATTGTAGTTGAAATAGACTGGTCGCGCTAACCCGGAAATGTCACGTGCAAATGCCAAGACCTAGGTCAAAAAATTCGAAGAATCGAATCGCTCAAAGTAGTTTAGTCGATTACTATAAGTAGTTTAGCGCGCTTCGCGCTAAACTACTTTGAGCGATTTGATTCCAAAAAATCGTCACGACCCGGTCTTGGCGTCGGGTCGGGCTAGAGGGGTGGTATCATAACCCGACCCGACGATTAGTCTAAGTTGAAAAGCAAGAATACGACTTGTCTAAAGAAGTAATGTTCGCAATTAAATTACTATTACAAAATTTGAAACAGTAATTCAATTGACGACTACTTCAATTGCTCTCGATTTTGAACGCAGTACTTCTACATCAAAAGCGACTTGATTTTGACAATTTTTGCATCAAAAGAAAGCGCAAATCTAGCTCTATAGACGTTGCGATTATCTTGACAACTTATACGATAACGCATTGCGTAGACTCAAAGTGCACCAAGTAAGAACGAAAACTGAGATTTCAAAATTTTGATGTTCTGGCTACCTTACGGAAGCTAGACGGGAGCTAACGAAGAAACCTCGATTACCCAAAACAGATAGCGCATCCTGGCAATATGTTCCTCCGGTATCACGCTACTACTAGCCCCCGCAAAACCAATCGTATTACTGATTCAATTGAAGCTGCGCAACCTCCCTATTCTATCTAATCTGAAATATTCTTACATGTCAAAAGGCATTCTTCGAGTTAACTATCTCTTTCGCTCATTTGAGTATTTGGTTTCAAGGATAAGCGAACTATGGAGTAGATACTTAGAGTGACTAAGAGGAGAGAAGCGTGTAGGGTGCTCAGCAGGATCACTTGCCTGATGATAACACGTGTTATCCTATTAAGGGAAACATCATGCTCTTCCGACACCAGCCTCGACCTGCGTGCGACTGAGAAGCTTCGCCATGGCCTCATTATTCGACCATATGAAGCAACATGGACCCCACACACCATCTCCACGGACGCCTAAATACTCCACGCATAACAACAACGCCGACAATATCGAGAGGTATCTTCAGGAAGATGATCATCGAACGTGGGGCTTCGTGATCTATCGCTGCACCTACGAAAACGACGACGATTGGGATGAGTTCATGGAGCGTCTTCGGTACCAGACCCGGGACAGTCTGGAGGCATATAAATGGACTAGATATGATGGACAGCCTCAGCATGACCGTCTTCGAGGACCAATCCGTTTTCGACGGCGCCAGCACAACCATTGTCCGCGAGCATTTCAAGCAATGGGCCGCCACTGCACCACAGCAGGATCAAGGCACCGGGCCCGCCCTTTCCCAGCGCTACAGGTACTGTGTGCAGGTGGACGCCGTAGCGCTGAAGTCTGTCATCCACGACGCACCGGCACCTCCAGCAAACGACACTTTCGATGAGGGTTTCGTCAACGTTATATGGCTGGACTGGGTGCCGTCGAGCCCGAATGCCAAGGGAGAGGAGATAGGAGAGCCGATCGAAGGCTGCATACTGCAAGATGTGGGCTGGATGAGGGTTGCTTACCAAGATCTCACGGTGGGGATGTATTACTTCTTGCGCGACTACAACGCCTGGTACCATGAGTATCGCCGCCCTCCTATAGCGGCGCATTCTTAAGAACGACATCTTTCTTCATCCAGCACTGAACTACAAATTATCAATCCTGGGCGGAGAAAGTCCGGCTCTTGCAACGATGTTGGAAGGTCGCAGCGTTATGAAGTCTTCCTCATATAATAATCTAGGCGCTGATGATGAGTGAAAACTTGGTATTTGACAATTCTGTTTTAATTCTGATTAGCATTCCTCTTTCTACTTTCATGTTTCGCAGTCAATCAAAAGTCTTGCATCCGCATCCGGGACTCTTCGCCACCCTTCAATCAATGGATATTCTGGTCTGCCAATCACTGCACCGCCGCTGCGTGGTTCCTGAACCTGGTCGACAAGACTAGCAGCCGGAAGAATTCTCCCTGCGGGTCTACGCAGATCCAAGATCTCAGTAACGTGTTGGTCAACAGCGACCAGAAATACAGCCGAGCGAGCATGCACCTTGTGGATTCGGATGAGAGTGCGGCCTCCGCGACTACTGGGGCTGGCAAGCTGGGTGGAACAGTCAAGACGGGTTCGGTGGTGGATGCAAACCTACCCTCGTATATGTTATTCCAGTGAGCTTAATCTCCTCCTTTTCCAGAGTGAAATTTAGTGACGGCGATCGACAGCTGACGGGTACTGTAGATCTAAGACTATGGGTTGTGTGTATAAAATGGTGGATCATTTGAGACCGGGGGCTTGTACTGTAACCACATCAGAGCCTCCATTGTGGGCAGACTACCTCGTTATGCGAATATCTCTTCCAAGAACCAGCTTGTTGATAATTTTGAAAGAACGAACCAATCTCAATATGAACTCCATACATACGGCCACTCTCTCTTAGGTGTGGAGGTCAAGTGCTAGGGAGGGAGCAAATACTTGTTCGCTAATGCGACACCGGTAGGTTGGTCTCTCGTAAAATAAATATGACCTTAGGTCCAAAATCGCTCTACACTGTTGAAATCACCTGAAGAATCTCGAGAATGTGATTGAAGCCAAGTGTACGACTTGAAACTTTCCTGGATGTTCAACAGAATCCACTAGTTTGATGCAAGCCTCGGAGCGGCGCGGCACTTTGGTGATAATATCGCGGTAGAATTCATCGAAATTCGATTTCACACCCAGGTCAAGACTTACTCTAAACAAGGTTAGCGAGCCTACCTTGTCACGAATCTTTGGCTGAAAGATCCAAATACATAGCAGATCTCGCCGTCAAAATCCAAGACAACCTTAATAGTACGCTTGCGCGCCTTTGGAAAGAGAGCTCTTCCGAAGTAGGGCGCCCTACGCTCGAGATCCAAGTAGGTACTAATCCTACGTATCTTACCACATTGGCCAAGCTTACCACGGCTCAGCTACACATTATTTCGAGATCTCCGGGCAATCATCAGAACACATCAGCTTACGGTCAGTCATGTTAAGAGCAGAGGATGAACTTTAGACAGGTAAATTGCTGGTCTTGCATGGCATCATTGTTATTGACTACTCTCTGTAGTTACCAAGAAAGATATTCCAGCGTTGTCTTGGTCTTCGGCTGATCTCTAAGACTGGCCGTCGGACAACGATGGCTCAGACCGACACTCGCGGTACACCCAGGAAGCTTGTGCTGATGAAGTCTCCGTTCTTGTGTCTTCCGGCTGAGATCCGGAGAATGATCTATCGTTACGTTCTGATTGCCCCATCAGGCACGATATACAGCAATCCATTGTATAGCCGAACGCTCAGCCTGGATTGGGATCTCTCCAAAGACATCGCTTTGCTCAGAACCTGCCGCCAAGTCCATGAGGAGGCCTCGGCGATCTTATACGGAGAAAACCATGTTCACGACTTCTGCTTTGAGCCAGAACTCCGCGGCGGATGCGAAAGCCACCGTCCCTTCCATTTCCCCCTCAATCTAGTCCAGAGCCTAGAAATCACCTTTTATGTCTCCTACTACGCGTCTATGTCAATCGAGGGTATATGTACCTTCTTGAAGAAAAGCCTTGCTGCTCGACAATGTTCATTTAAGCGAATGATCCTACGCTACAAGCATACATCAAGTAACGAACGCGACCTCCTTGACCTAAAATCCGGTAGGGGCTTCGAGCTATTGAAACTAATATTCGCCGTCCAAGTGCTAAGGGAGCTCGAGATCATCTTCGGGTGCTGGGAGCCCAAGGCTTGCCTCAAGCCTAAGGCTTACCTCGCTGCATTGTGGTCAGAACCCATTCAGCGACTCGCAGTAAGGAAGTCATGGACAGCCACCGAATCCTACGAAACATCGATTCCGCTCTGTAATTTTGAGGATCCTGAGGTTGAGATGAGGTATCTCGTCCGTCCTGAAACGGCTATCTTCAGAAGAAACAACGATCAACCCTTCTGAGAAGACTCTTGAGCGGTCCCGTGGAAGCAGCTGTTCATGAGATCACGAAATACGGACCAATGATGACTTGATGGCATTGGGATGTACGACCGACTCTGCAATGGTTCATGGAAACTCGGGAGGCGGTTCAATGAGACTAAGGGTTATCATTTCTACCCGGGCATCGTGACGAGACTAATCAATTGCGGACCGAAATCGACCCCTTTTTCCATTTGGAGTTGATGCTTAATCCTAGATCGTAGCGATGCTGCAAAGGTTTGTCAGCTCCTCGTGTATGGAACTTCTATAGAGCCACCGCCGGCGAAGTGGCTCTGTCTCAACAAGCTTTCGATATCGCCACCGCCATCAAATTGACTACAAAACCGCTCAGCTCAGCGCGTATCAAAACTCTCCAGAAGACTACTCCAACTACTAGTGTTGTCATCGCGCCTAGGATATATAAGCTATCATTTCGATACATCGCTAAGCCCCAACCCAGCTCTACCTTCCCTTCAGTCTCACCAAGCACCCCTTCCAACCCGTCTCTACCTTCCTTCCATCCTACCAAGCAGCCTCCTCAACCCATATCTGCCGTCCTTCCTATCCTACCAAGCAACCTTTCCAACCCATTCTCTACCTTCCTTCCATCCTACCAAAAAACCTCCCCAACCCACAATTCCCTCCCCTCTTAATTCAAGCATAATCTTTCCTCCCCAGTCTACCCCAAACCACTCCTCTCACGGCCACCCAAACACCCAAAAGATTGACCCACCGTCTCCGCTCCGCCATCGCTTTACAACAGAGCGAGCCTAGAACATGTATGGAGACACCGCACTACCTCTAAGATCCACATCAAACCCAGCAACTCCCCCCCAATCCCAGCCCAAAAGCCCCTCCCACCCTCCCACTCCGCTTCGAGAACCAGCAATGAAAACGTATACATTCACTCCAATCCCAAATCTCAGCCCGCGCTCGCTTGCTTGCCTGCCTTTATCCTTGCTCCATCGATAATGAATGGGCAAATCAGAAAGATTATCCCTCACGCATGTGGACAGAGCTGGATCGAAGGAACTAGATTAGGGTTCTTGATTTTTGAAGTCCTCTTCGCATTGGGGGACGGGCTTGAGAGGATGTTTCGTTATCTGGGGGTATGAGGTGCTGCTGGTTGGGAAGTATGGTATTTCTTGCCCAGGTGGTTTTGAGAAGGGAAAGTGAGATAGGGTATATCGCACGTTGCTGGTATAGGGTATGGGGCTGCGGTGTCGACTAGGTTTGATCCGGGTGGCAGGAGTGGAGGTTCTCTGAGTAAGGCCGAAACATCTCGCTTTGCAAGCTAACTTGCTCTGGGTGATATGGCTTTACCTATGATAGAAGCTAAGGCGATCTCTAAGAGTGCTCGTATAGGGATAGGCGCGGCGATGCAAATATTGATGATATTGCTGTGGGGTTTTGGGGTTGACAATTGCGAGGCACTCATTCATAGATAGGCTTTGGAAGGTTTGGAGATGGAACTAGAATAGTGAGGATATATAAGTAAGTAAAGTAGAGAGGTGAATAGTCGAGGGGCATGATTTCATTGATTAAGACATGAAGGAGGATTATAGAGATGGAAACGAGGGTTTGAGGATGAAGGTTTGTCTAAGTGAAGTTGATGGACCCTTCTGATCGATATAATGTACGCCTGATCAGCCGTTGGGTTTTTGATTGTAGAATGAAGGTGGTAGATATTGGGGAGATGGAATCTTGAATCTCAACCATGAAATTGGAGTTTATGCGTTTCGAAAATCATACCTATTATACCATGTGCCATTACCCGGTGAACCTATCTACTCATTTGATAGTACCTGCCTTCAATCGGCCTCTTCATTCTATAGTGACCACCAATAGAGAGGTCAGAGCATAGAGAGTATGCTTGCCGAAAGAAAAATAACCGCCTGAACCCCTTTTTAATTCGCTCTATTTTTTTGGGTGTTCTTATTGCAAAATTGATATATCTTGACGGTTTTCCGCTTCAGCTAAAGGTCTCGAGTGCCAGACCGTCCACGGACAAAATATTAATTCGTTGTTGAAACAGTCATAAGGACTTGAGAGCCCCAGCAATGAGCATGCTGGCTACCACTGTAGTTGTTCACTCCTCTTTAATCATCTGTTGTCGAATCGACACATCCTAATTCGGTGCCTTGACCTACAATCACGCCGTAGTACCACACCGTCCCCCCCGTGGGGTTCTCAGCCAAGATAAATCTGTTCTGCACATGAGGGAACCCCTTGGCCAACCGTGCGTATGATCATCCTCGCAAAATCGTAGCTGCCTATGGCCAGAGCCCATGCAGGGTCATCTTCAAGGAAAGTAGCCATGAGCATAGAACCAGCCTTTACCGTTATATTGCAATCAAGAGCGAGTCCCAATGCAAACAGTCCACCCGTCTGCAATAATACTCCATGAGAACGCATCTGCAGTAATCAGGATGTCGTCCGCATGGCGCTTGGAAAGCGATTAGAATCAAGGTAATCTCTCCGTGACTGTGCCATAATATGTGAGGGAGATTTTCGGCAATCTAAAATATGAAAAATGAAAATATGGTTTACGAGTTGCCTAGAGCTGCGGTAGAGACTGTATGGTTTTTCCCTACGAGGCATTGCTGGCAGTAACCGTTTCGTAAGGGGCGAAAGGTACTGCGAACACTGAATCGAATGACCCGGAGGTTGGAGGCCGTGCGAGGACGGGACGATTGGAGTCGGCCACATTCATCAGCGTTGATCTAGAAAGTCGTGACCATCGGCATAGACTGCTTTTGCCTGTATGATATCCTTTGAGTAGGTGGACCCGTAGCAAAGGTAAGACAAAACAATGAGTCGCGGTCTAGTACCTTTCCTACGAGCAGCCCTTAAGCCGGTTTGATTGAATCAAAACCGCTGGTGTACCAGTGGTGCTGAATGACGACGAAGTTGTTGGTGTCCGACGTATCAATACCATCGGCTCTTGCTCGGTCATAATAAAACTGTCTACTCCATCTTCGAGATCTCAGCTTACGGAGCAGACCGTCGCCCTCGCTGTATGTCGACCGAGCTAATCTGGATGTGATTCAGAGGGCAAGGACATGAGAAAGCCATTTGAATAGCCACGAAAGTGGACTTGGTGTAGCATCAGCATGCGGGAGAGGCAATTGAAGAACTGATAAGACACAGCTTTCGAAGTCGAGAATGACTGCGAATATACTTAACAACGACCTAAGATTTTCGCTAGCCCTAGAACCGCAGGTGGTGTACGCTTTACTGCGTCATCTACCTTGGCCACTAGTCACACCAAATGGCCCAAGTATAACAAAATCTATTCTCGAAGACGCAACCATGGTCATAGTACTCGCTTGTCCATAGACATCGATTGCCGTACATTGACCCAGCCCCTGTGCGCTGGTTTTGGTTGCGTATCGGAGTGCCTGGACCAGATCGAGTACAGTAACCGTCTATAGGCAGTCCAGGTTGCAGGCGATTAGTGACAAGTGTTAAGGAGGCCCTACCGACCATTTTTACCCTAGAGCCATATCCAGGACGACAGATGAATTCTCGTGCAACCGCGCGATAGCTCCATAGAATTTAGTTCTCGAAGCAATAGCTCGAGGATGATATCTGACTGACTGGCTGTTGAAGAATATATTGATGATCCGAGGCTACGTTTCTCGAAGAGGATTGGTGGCCGTGTTGGTGGCTGCTTCCTCTTGTCTCGGGTTGATTTATGGCCGGTCAGAGTATGTACCCTGCACTGAAGCGCGGGCTAATCCTCTTTTGAAGGTTGGATGTTTGGGTCGGGGTCGGTTCCCTTTTGGTTTGTTCTCCTGCTTTTAGTATGATCATTGGGCAAAAATGCCTTGGCGACTGCCAATGGGAAAGAAACTTTGTGTCTCTGGAACACCCGTCTTCGTGGGTACACATACGTGTTGAGCTCCTAGGGCGCTCGAGAAACATCGTACAAGAGTGCGCATGAATCAAGGAGGCGCGTTGGTAGCAGGAGGCAACCTGACCGAAAAAGCCATGTGTATTCCCTACCCAAAGGACATTGCCCGAGTGTTTTGACCCTCATCTGAAGAGAGCAAGGGGGATGTGGTCATCCCTACTTTAACTTTTTCGAGAGCCGAAATAGATATAAGTGAGAGGTACCTACCCATCTACGCTCGACACGGCCATCCATGGGACTATTCCAGACAGATTCTGCGGAGACATCCATCTCACTTTGCCACGAACTCCGCGAAATTTTGTTCTTCAGGTGCGTCCTCCTTAAGGTAACAGCTGTGTTTGCTAACATTTTCTCCAGTGTCCCGTAACACACAAGCTGATAATCGTTTTATCCAGTCTCATTGGCAAAACACAGCATTCGGAGAGAACACGCTGAGAAAGCAAGCCCTTCAGGCCGACTGGAAGAGACATTTATGACTGTTTGGTGCATCCTAAGTCTCTAAACCTGGGCTTCTGCGCTGGCGAAATCTTTTGGCGAAAAGGGTGCGCCCCGTACGGCTTGATAAGCAGCAATTTTCACGACACTTTTCCTCGTCCGTTGAAAACTTGGTAACTTGGTACCAAAGGTGCATGGCGCTGCGCTTGTGGCTGCATCTCGACGTCGGTCGGGGCTCGATAGGGTCACCCATGGACCGAGGTCGTAGAACAGAAGCCTCGCTTCACACTTCACACCCACGCAGCGATGCAGCCATCTCGGTATGGAATCAGCCTTTCCTCTTCGATGTTGTTTCCTTTTCAAGCAGGCGGCACGCAGCATGTTATGCCGTATTGGATTGCAGCCTAGCTTCGAGTAGCCGACGACATTTTGATTGGCGCCGCCAACAAAGCCTATCTTTTGAGATCTATCAGATCTAGCCATCCAGCCTTCTACGTCGTCTATCTCTATCTCACTCATCCTATTTTCCATGACCCTCATCTGCAAGCTCTAGTCTTTCGTTACCTTTTCTTAGACTGTGACAGAATCCTTCAGTTGCTTCGAACGTGGCAGTGTCGACAGCTGTGGAATCCTAAATCTTTATATCAGTATCACCTTGCAGAGCTCTCTTCCTCCAAGCCATGCACGCCGTGAAATCAATTATCCAGCGTACAATACCGCCAATACTCGTCCCGCCTTTCATGATAGATGACAGTGTCTATGATGCGCTCGCCGAAACACCACGGCTCGAAGCAGACATGACATCTCCATTGCGTGAGCGCTACATCTCACGACCGTGTTGGGGACTAGCTAAGAATATAGCATCATGGCTTTTCGCGAAGAAAGGCAAGACTGGGGTCAAGGTGCCTCAGACAATCGCCCACCGAGGATACAAAGCAAAATATCCCGAGAACACGATGGGCGCTTTCGAAGGCGCAGTTGAATTTGGAGCGCATGCGCTAGAGACGGATTTGCACTTGTCGAACGATAATGTGGTGGTAATATCTCATGTATGTCGGGGCTCATGTATTACCGCCTTGCATTCGTCAACTGATCCTGGGGTGATAGGATGCTACGTTGAAACGATGTTATGGCATAGACAAGAAAATCATAGACTGCGACTGGGACTACCTCAGCCAGCGACATACACTCCGCGCCCCTCACGAATCAATGCCTCGACTTATAGACCTTCTCACATACCTCGCAAAGCCCGGACTACAACACATATGGCTGTTGCTGGACATAAAGGTACCCTCCCTCGCCTCCTCTCCATCCATGCAACCTGTGTTGACAGCTCCGAAAGCTCACCAACAACGCCGAAGATATCATGCGCCACATCGCCACTGCCATTGCCTCAGTCGCGCCCTCCTCCACTACCCCCTGGACTCAGCGCATCGTTCTCGGCATTTGGGCCGCAAAGTTCCTCCCCTTTTGCGCGCAACACCTGCCTGGCTACGCAATCTCGAACATCGGCTTCTCCATTCCCTATGCGCGCGGGTTCCTCACCCTGCCTCATATTTGCTTCAACACGTTGCAGCATTCGCTCATGGGCCCTCGCGGCCGGTCGTACATCCGCGACCTCCAGGCGAAAGGGAGGCCGCTGTTAGTGTGGACCGTGAACGTCGACTATTGTATGCGATGGAGTATTGATCGAGGCGTCGATGGGGTGATCACGGACGACCCCAAGCGATTCCAAGAAGTCGTTGGAGAATGGGAAGCGGGGAAAAGGGAGTTGGGGCGCATGACATGGAGGCAATGGGCGTTTTTGGTGTGGCTGAACATCATGGTCTTGGTGTTCGGGATAGTGTTTCGATGGAAATATGGGGGAAGAAGGCTTGGGGAGCAAGTGAGGAAGGCGACGGCTGTGGCGGCCGATGGGCACCGGTAGCCAGAGCCATGGATGGAGAGGTGTAGCATCGACCGCATCTGCTAGCTCAGGTGATACTACCGTCCTCAGTCGGGTCACAGACGTTAGGTTTCGGATTTTCGAAACCATAGAAAGCTCTATTACAAGCTCACATGGGAATACTGATGACAATGTTTATGACCGTCACCAGAAAATCCAATCTGCATTATTGAACGGTAGAATCTTATTGCATCTTCAAAGGGTTAGGGCTCGCCTTTCGGAAGAGCGGTCTGCGCTTTCTTGCATTCCGGGGCCCTGCATACAAAGCCATTACGATGGTCCTACTTACTCGGAGGGAGATATTGCAACGAGGAGCAAGAGCCAGTACTTCGTACATCGAGTTCAAGAGCGCCTGTTTCGCTTCCGCTTCCAGATCCCTTTCACCCCTGTCCAACGGGTAAGCTACTGCACGTGAACGGTCTTTCCCCTTTCCATTGCTAGTCCCCGAACTCAACAACCAGTCAGACCTCGTCGCCCTCCTCCACCTTCAGCTTGCTGGCGCTTACCTCGCAGCTTTCATCACCCATTGGCGCTCGTGCACACTCTAAACTCTCCATGCCCAAGGCGTGCAGGCCTCAAAAACCATGTACGAGAACCGCCGCTTCTTGTGCGACGACCTCCGCTTTCCTCGTTCCTGTCCTCATGTCTCTCGAGACCTGGCCCCTCATCTCTTCAGCATCACCTTTTCAAGACCTCACCTCTGTCGTATGAGCCTACCGCTGCTATGAGAGTTCCTTCCTTCCTGACCTCCATTCCCCGCCGCTGGCGGACTCCGCGGGCTATCCTCTCCCTCTTCATCGTCGAACTCCTCCTCAGCGTCGCCGCCCTCGCCCTTTATGGCATCGCCCAACCAGACCTCTACCGCACCCGCCTATGGAAGGAAGGCTCGAACCATGGCTGGAACAGCAACCCCAACGAGATAATCTACGCCTACGCCAACTACCGCCCCATTCCGACCCCTTTGCCATGGAGCCAATTCATCACGAACTTCAACGTCGTGATCGCTGTGCTAAGCTTGTTCATACTGCTCGTGAAGGGGATTATGTTCATCACACATGTCTTCCATCCGTTGCTGAGTGCGGTCGTGCATGCGGTGCTGGTCGCGCTGTATGCGGTTAGTATCCATGCGCAGACGGCCAGTGACATGAGCGATCCGAAGCATCCACAGAAGGGGGCGCCATGGTACATTACGAAGGGTTGCGGGGCGCCTGTGGATCCTGCGTTGCATGGGTACTGCCAGCAGGCGACGGGGACATTGGCGGTTACGGTTCTGCTGTGGTACGTCCTCTATCTCCTCTCATTACCCCATCTAGAATCCCATATCACCACTCCTGATCGCAGAGTTGAAGACCCAAAGAACAGACTCGGCTAACAAAACAATAGCACCCTCTTCACCATCTACCTCATCCTCTCCCTCGTCTCCCTCTACCCCAATGCTTCCCACGGCGCCTCCGTCGCTTCGAAGATCTCGGATTCCGAATCCCAATCACACCCATGGGAAATGATGCAAGTCCCGCCAACGCCAGGTACAACAGGTGGGCTCAAATCGCCGACGACACCGCGAACGATGGCATTTCAGACGCTTGGCGGAGAACGGAAAGCGGGGAAGGCACGGGGAAAGGGAAAGGGTAAAGAGGCGACCCCACTGAAGGAGAATTATGGAAATGCAGAAGGGCAGACAAGGGTGGGAGGCGGCAGCGGCGGTCTGCCGTTGAGGCATCATATCAGTATGGGGAATGAGACGTATGAAGGGAAAGGGAAGGCCGTGTATGCTTGAGAAACAGCAACCTGGGCCAGGGGAGGGTAAGAAAGTGTGGTGGCATAGTGGCTCTAAGCGGAAGAGGCAATGGCGTTTGCATGGAAGTGCTGGCCTCGATTGGGAGAGGGGAAAAGACGATTCGAATGCCTCGAGCATTGGAAGATGACGTGCTTCGATTGATTATGAGAACTCTGTATATACCCATATCTTCCCTTCCTTACGTGTACAGCATATTCCATGAAGAAGAATCTACCAACATGACAAGTCCGAGACAAAGCTATGAGCACAGGAAGAGTGTCTCGACTCATCTTTGATCTTTTCTAACAGCCCAAAGCATCATTGAAGATAGTGGTCTGTTCATGAGTCCTAGCACCAGCAGCTCTTCACAACAACGAGGTTTTATACTCTCGCAAGTCCTTGTATCCTCAACGTCTATGTCTCTCGAGACGCACGTCTCGGTACACCTCTTCTTGCTGTTTTGGAATGTCTCCGAGACATATCATTAGACACACAACCCAATCGAATTGATGGCTCATGTGGTACCTAATACTCATTATCGAAGGGCATATGAAGGAACTCGACCTATATGAGACATATTCAGACCCTGTCTGCTGAGTAAGAAGGTCGCGAAGACGCTCGAAAGTCTCCCAGTATGTACCATTCTGGAGAGCATTCATATCTGCTTCTTCCCTTACCAGCGCTGCAAAGAAGGAACCGAGGTTGCATCAAGGTTGGAATGGGCGCAACTCCGCCAAGCTGACTGTATTCGCATGACTTCTGCCACGTTCTAGAGTCGACACGGGCGCTAAGAACCGCCCTTGCATGGTCAGATCGTGTCGGCGAATTCGGGTCTGGGCAAAGGTGTTGTCATGCGATGACAGCTCCCAAGACTCTTAGATCGCCTCAACCGGTTTGTGACCTGTCGACCTCATCACCGCAACCTCTGCTGCCTTTGACACATCTGACTTGAACCTCCTGTTTTCCTTGTCTTCGTACTCACCTTTCATCACATCTCGTACCACGACACTATTTATCGCCTTTGTCTAGCTGTACTTAAATCCATCATCCTACCTCTATTGATACCTCGTCTATTCGATTCTACACATTGCCCGTCGCAACGCCACTCAATCGAGTCCTCTCAAAGTCAAGACAACTCCATTTTCCTCGCCGTTTCTGAGACGCCATCCTCCATTCCTACGATCCAAGCCAAATCTGCCGCCTATCCAAACTCCGTCGTCATGCGTATTTCGCGCTCCTCCTCCACCGCCTCTTCGACCTCCACCTCTTCCGAAACAACCGAGTCTCAACAAATCTTCGTAAAGCTGCTCTCCGGTGAAAGTACGCCATCCTCCCCTTTCCTTCCCATTATTCAACTAACATCCTCCCAGCAATTCCTCTCACCATCCCCACCTCAACCTCCATCTCCACCCTCCTTCACCTCCTCTCCATCCGCATCTCCGCTTCACCATCGACCCTCCGCCTCGTCCACGCCGGCAAACATCTCACCACTCCCACCAACGCACCCCTCTCCATATCCACTCTCGCCATCCCGCCCAACGCCACCCTTCATGTAACGCTGCCTCTCCGCGGCGGCGCGCCCAAAAAGAACAAATGCACGTTCAAGGACTGTAATCAAGCAGCACAGCGTATCGTAGGAGATTGCAGCTTCTGCAATGGGAAGTTCTGTCAAAAGCATAGGATGCTAGAAGATCACAAATGCACAGGCCTTGAGGACTGCAAGCAGGAGGGGAGGGAGCGAAATAAGGAGCAGTTGGAGAGGGAGAGGACGGTTGTCGTGAAAGGGATCTAAGCCCATCGTGAGTATCATGATAAAGCCTGGATACTAAGGGTAAGGTGAGGCGATTATAACTGAATGGGTCTTGCGAAATTTAGCCTGCGTCTGCTTCTGGCGATCTGGGAGCGCAGCTGTATTGTATGCTACCTTTGGCTACTAGGCTTCTGAATGCCACAAGTCTGTCGTTCGCATCCGTATATCCATATCATTCACCTGTTCTATTACAGGTCTTAGAGTTCCAAATAAGCGTCGTAGTACTAATCCTCTCTAGAGCCTCCCTATTCGGTCTATATATGTAATCCCCTCAACGATGAACCACATGTTGTCTCTTAAGTCCATCATAGATCCGTCGAACGCAGAAACCCGTGGTCGCATTGCACTAGGGTTGATACGGGGTTGTAGCTCTCCAATTCGAGTCGTTCGAGATCCCAAACATCGACTTCACTCAGATTGCCCTAGAGCTGCTCACTCATGGCCACCTCCGCCCCCTCCACCACCACGACCACCGACCCCACCCCCGCAACTCCTCCCTCCCGCAGAATTACGCCCACCTCCCAACCCATCCCCCTCCTCTCCACCCCCCTCGCCCGCACCTACACACACATCCACCCCCTCCTCCTCCTCACCCTCTCCTACCTACGCTTCCCCTCCCTTGTCGCCACCCCCATCCCTACCCTCTTCTCCTCCCTACTCTTACACGCCGCTGCACAGCTACTATGGGTCGTGACCTGCCTCCCCGCCCACACACACACCTCCCCCCTCTCAAAACCCCAGCCCAAGAAACCGGTAACTCCAGGCCCTAAACGCCGCTCCGTGCCTAAACCGCCCGGTGTCTGGAGCGCAAACCTAATCGTACATCCCCCTCTCCAATTTCCCCAACAAAAGCCTCCAGCTGACACCACAGCCCGCGCTCCTCGCCCTCACGCTCACCGCCCTGCTCGCCGTTCCCGTGCTCACCATCCTCCTCATCCTCTTCGGCGCCCCGCTGACGACGCACCTCCCGCATACGGCGCTCTGCGCGGCGCATATGGTGCTTCTGGCCGTTCTGCCACTTTTCTATGTCCATGGCGTGGAGGGCCGGATGTGGAGGGAGATTGGTGGGGGGATGCTGGCTTTTGATGGGGTTTGGGGGTGAGTTTTGTTGGTGTCTTTAGATTTGGGGAGGGGGGGGCTGGATTGGGGAAAGAAGGTTGGAGGGGGGGCTGTGTGGGGGGAGAAGGGAGATGGCGGAGCGGGGAGATAGTCAGAGGGAAGAGGCGAGAGAAAGGGGCGAGGTTCGAGGGAGATGGAAGAAGAGAGGTGCTAACGACCGCTCTACGCTACAGGGGAACAGTCGGCACAATCCTAGGCGCCTGGTTCGGCGCCATCCCCATCCCACTGGACTGGTGTGTTCTCTTCCCTCCCCTCTTCCTTCTTACGCCTCCCCCTTCGTTCTTACGCCTCCCCCTCAACAATACCTAGCAACTCGTTAAAAAGCCTTGCAAATCCGCATGAACGAGGGCCGCATTCCATGAACAGGCGCAAGAAATGAACTGATGGTGTAACTGTCACAGGGATCGCGACTGGCAGAAATGGCCCGTGACGATCGTGACGGGGGCGTATATCGGGTGGGCGCTGGGGCGGTGGGCGGGCATGTATTGGCTGTGGGGGAGGAGGATCGAATTTGATTGAATGAGGCTTTGTGTGATATGATATGGACGGAGCCTTACCGCTGTGCTATGGGACTAGGATGTCTATACAAGATACACATATCGGGGTACGGAATGCGTAGGTGCGTACTGTTGGAATGTTTCGTGGGCGCTAGAGGCAGGGTATGGATTCGTACAGAGGGACGCTGTTGACACTCTGCCAATTTTACTGGCTGGCGAGAGCTGGGTTATGGGGAGAGGAAAGAGGTACATTCGAGACCTGAGAGGAGACGCAAAAGACATGGAGGAGCAAGCCGGGCGATGGGTATGTGGAAGGGATGAGCGTATCACGAGGCCAAACCGGGACTACTGCAATTCTGCGGACAGACCGACGAGACGAGGCGGGACAGTGAGTCTTTGCAGAGTTTGCTACTACCAACGCAAAATAGCACACCAATATCGACTGTGAGCTCTATCGGAACATCGGATAGCACCGCTCCGCCTTTCCCTGACACCGAATCATTGAAACGAGCAACCTGACTCACTTCCCAACCATCCAGGAAAGTAGCAGCTCTCTATATCTGTTCTGAAAAATTGGTACAATCATGGGATCATATATCATAACGAAGAAGAAGAAGATGCTTCGACGTTTGTACGTTTGAACGACCATGAGAATGGAAGTGCCTGATTCCTTTAATCAAAGTGTGTCCTTATGGTCGAAGCGTTCATTTGCAGGATGGAGATCTGGTTGCAAATTCTCGAATAGGTTTTGTATCACGGTGAGGGGGTTGGATTCGGTGATTGGTCGCGTTGTGCTGGATACTGAAATCCGGTAATGCATACCACAGTGGACTTGTGCACTAAGCGAAAAGAGTAGAGAGGCCGCTGCCCGTTTTCAAAGCTTTCTGCACCTATATGGGTTGCTACATAACCAGGAATTCGTAGACACGAAATAGCACATCTCTGACACACCACCAGATAGCAAAATTGGCGAAGCAACCTAATGCCTTCGCTTGGAAATTGAGCCTTTATATTTAGGAATTTGCTGTTCGTTTGAGATACTCTGCAGCTGGAGACCCGGCTCTTTGCGCTGGGTTGGCGGGTGTTCCGTTGCTTCCAGCTCCTGTACTTTTGGGTTGAGGAACGTCGTCGAAGCCACTGGGGGACTTTGCCAACGCTGTGCCTGTTGCGCTTTGATCACCATTCTGGTTCAGAGCTTCTTCGCCCTCTTGGCCGCTGGGAGATCTTCTTGATTCTGTGCCTGTAGTGCTTGGATTGTCATTCTGAGTCAGAGCTTCTTCGCCCTCCCGGCCGCTAAGAGACTTTCCTAATCCTGTGCCTGCTGCGCTCTGAGCTTCGGTTGCGATCGCTTCGCCATGGACAGATTCCCGCACCCCCCCGTTGCTGTCCTGCATCCAATCTGAGAAAGAGTCGTAGAGGCCTTGCATTCCTTTACTGAGCTTGGCTGGACGACGTTGGATTCCGGAATCTTCGACTTCAGGGGCAGAGGGGTGGTTGTTTTGCTCTACTGCCACTTGGTCATAGCCCTGGTCTATGTGGACAGTGTCCATTGCAAGGTCTGTGGCTTGCTCTTGCTCTAAAGATGGGAAACTCTCTAGCTGTCGATACTGGTTGCGAGGGTGAAATGTAACCAAGCCGTCAGGGGCTGATGAGTGGTTGTTTTGCTCTATTGCCACTTGGTGGTTGGCCTGATCTGTGTGGACAGTGTCCATTGCAAGATTTGCTGCTTGCTCTTGCTCTCTAGATGGAAAACTCTCTAGCTGTGGATGCTTTTTGTGAAGGTGATAAGTAATCAAGCCATCAGGTTTGGAGCCATGCTGCTTCTTGTCAATCTTCCGAGATTCTGAGGAAACTTCCTTGATATCTTCATATTCTGGGAAGCATGATATTTTGTAATTGTTCACAGGCTCCTGAGATAATGGTTGCTGGTTATTCTCTTTCTGTTTCCAAAGCTGCGATCGCTTGAGCTTTCTTGGCAACTCTGGACCTGGCGGTCGGTTCTTGTTCTCAAAAGCCTCATTCTGCTTGTCACTATCTCCCGACGGCGGCATTAAACCGACTCTATGTACAAGCGATGACTTTGGAAATCGGATGCCAAAGATCCTTCGGTTGACCACACCTTTTTGAGTACAAAGCTTTTCAATCAACCATTCATTGAATCGGCCCTCTCTTTCATGTTTTTTCATCCTCGCATTTATGTGCTGTTGGACCGACGGAATTCCGCCGGTGGCAGTGATATTTCCGACTTCGAGATTGTGTATCTGTATATTGAGGTATTCCAAATATCTTCGGTAGTATTTAAGTTCAGCTGCCGGGGCTTGCTGTTGTGCTTTTCCCATTCCTTCTTGCAAAACCACGGACTCCGCCACTTCTTGAGACAATCCTTGCTGTGGCGTCGTCGATGCTTCGAGTTCAAACGGTCCTCTACACTGGTCCGCCTTGCTTTTACTTTGCGCTTGTTCGACCTTATGCTCGCTCAACTGCAATTCTCGGATTGCCAGCTCCTCAGTATCTTTTCTCGCTGGTTGCATGTGTGCTTCTCCTTCTTCATGTGGGACACCCTGCCTTGGCATTTTGCCAAGAACATAGGAAGCGTGATCATGGGGTGGTACACAAGGCCCAAGCTGACGGTACTGTCCATCTGAATAGATGATCACGTGTCCTCGCCCAAGGGACCCCGTCGTTCCTACCTTTACGACTCTGCCGACAACAATGGTATGATCGCCTACGTCGACGCTCTTCTCGGCAAGTAGCTCACACTGTGCCCACCAGAGCACGCCAGAATTTTGATTGGGAACCCCGCTTTTCTTACGCAATGCCTGACGCAAGATAGAATTCTTATTACCTGGTCTGGCAAAGGCAGCAGCGAGCATGGCGTTTTTGGGTGCGAGAATAGTAAAGGTCGCGGCCTGCAGCATTTGATCATAAGTCCTGGAGGGACGTTTGATGTTGAACGACACACAAGGTTCCGGGTCGAGTGAGACGGGAGCGAAGGATGCTACTAGCATACCGAAGACTTCTTTGTCCGATTCGTCTTGATGGTGGTATCCCGCGAATATTATCACCACTGAGCTAGGGGTCAAGCGCATGAGCGAACGAAACTCCTCCGCTAATGCTGGCCGGTCTGTGGTAACAGCATCATCGGTTTTGCTTTTGTTTGGGGGATCTTGACTTTGCAATTCTTTGGATACGCCCTCCCAATGTCCAGCTGTGAGAATTGCTGGCCACTCAGGTTCCGTGGGCTTTTCGGATGAAGGCTTGTTCTTGACATCACGGTGATTTTCGCCTGTGACAGGACGTGGTGTGTTTCCAGATTGAGAGCTCCGCAAACATTCGCCATCTTCACCAACATTAGTCGATTCGAGATTTAGTGACATCGCACAACATACCTGCTTCTGCCTTGGCCGTGCCCTGGCCGTTGCTCCAGCGATGGAGTAACCAAGAGAGCCAAGACAACCGTCTCCGAGACCCAAGAGGCATGCATGACTGCGGAGCAAGGAACGCCCTTTTTCGCAATCCATGGTATGGCCTCATATATTCACCTCAACAGTATATTATATCATTCTATACATGTCGCGGTAGACTGGCTGTAGCCGCACATCGGCACTCATGGAAGATCCATCGCTCAGCGTCTATCTGTACTGGATTGAGATAGGGGCTTCATGTCGATTGTGACTCGGGAGCTTCCAAAAGATTGGAACAGGACCGGAAATGATATCCCGGCAAAAGCTCGGCTAATCTATTCTTGCACGACCACCTTTCGACCATGCAAAGATTCACCCTACCTTAGGTCCTAGCGTATTGGAGATTAAACCATGATATCTTCGCAGCCTCTTTCACAAACGATTAGTGCTTCAATCTCTAAATTCTCACGTCAGCAAATCCGCCATGCATCGCTCCTCCGCCGACCAAAGCGCCCTTATACGTTCACCCAACTCGTAACCCTGTCCGACGGCAGCACCTACATGCAACGGACTACATCTCCAGCAGCGGTACAGAAGTCCACCAAAGACACACGTAACACACCCCTGTGGAATCCATCGAGCCAAAAACTTCTCAGCCTCGAAGCTGATGAAGCGGGTCGGTTACGAGCTTTCAGAGAGAAGTTTGGGCGAGGATGGGATGCGGAGAGGATGCAGGATGAAGATACAGACGCCGCCGAGAACCAGGATGAGGATAATTTAATGGATTTGATTGGGGGTTACGGTCAAGAGGCGGAAGCGGAGGGGACGGCGAAAGGGGTTAGGGAGGAAAAGACGAGGGCTGGGAATCGGACAGGCGGAGAGAAATGAAAAGAGCAGCGTTCTTAGATCGATCAGCAGCGCTAACAAACGGACATCAAATACGCGTTTGCTGCACCAAGACCAGGCATCAGTCCCGCCAGTGGATCGGCTACCCCTTTCTCGGAAGGCCAGCACGATTTGGCGAAGCTAGCACTGGTCTACAAGGAGGGTGCAGGGACGGGCTCAGCTGGTGTTCTGCCGAGGGAAGCGAGACTTGGTTATAACGGGCAGCTTCCAGGCCATAGAAAGAAAGTTGTGAGTTGAAGTATGCCGGCATCGAACATCGCTCGATACATCAAGATTTAGAGGGCCTTTCGTTGAACACGTTGCCCGGTCAGCAGGTATAAGACAAGTAGTGTCTCAGCTACAGTATAGAAAACTCTGTGAAGGAGCTGGCAGATCCTGTACAGCGTCTCTCTGGTTCCGGTCACTGTGGTCTTTGTTCGACGTCCTTCACGGCCGTTCATAATCAGTATCTTTGCTAGATCTTTGTAGTCATTTATGCGTCTAGAAAATATCATTCGACTGTGTCTTACGCAAGAAAGGGAGTAGATGGTCTTTTCCTGTCTTCATCCTAGCCAGTCACAGCCAGAAGTTGGTCCTATCTAAGGATGGACATCTAATTCTCTGTATCCCTTCCTGATAAAATCCAACACACATTCACAGCTCTCGCAGGCCTGACATAAGTGCCATCAAACGCCACAGGTCTGCTTGAAAGCACCAGCTTTCCTTTCCCAAACACAATACCGCAGCAGTCTGCATTCAATAAGCGACCCTCTACATCCAATCCAACACCCACGATTCCCACCTCGAAATTTAGCCACGCAACAAACTACTGAATCATCGCGAATAGACAGCCCTTCAATGCGCAATACCAGAAGCACAAATTCTAACCTATGCCGTCGCGATTCCGTTATGCCTCCTATTTTAAGCAGCTTTTGCTTGATGGCTTCATGAAAATTGGAGGGAATGGTGGAGCATCCTGTTAATGATACAGGTACTGAGGGACCGGTGGATGAGCAAGGAATCATATGGAAAAGGTAGCCGTAGTAAAGGATTGGGTTCGGTTCATCATACATCTCAATCCAGCAGCATTGGAAATCTAGACGACCTTGCCTTTCTCGATGGGATTTCCCCCTGAAGATAGTACACCACCTCTCTGCTATCTTATTTTGTTTTCCTCCTAGTGTTTATCATTCTGGCATCCTCCATGAATTTCTTTCAATCATCAGCCTCGGAATTTCCGTAGTCATGTATGCGGTTCAAAAATGGCCGTGTGACTCTACTCTGACACAGTCAATGAGCCAAATCTTTCCTTTGATGCACATCATCACACACTGTCACATGAAAAGTCCGTCTCCCCTAAGCACGAATGTGTCACTCCACCGTATGAGACACTTGCATTGTCTATCACCACAGTCATGTATTGTCAACCTGATATCAGCACACATATAAATGACATAGAAATTCTTCCCCACGCCACTTTCTCAAGCCACCCCCCCTTCAAGCATCCCTCTGCTTCCACTCCAAAAGCCTGCATCCTAAAACCAACTTCCACCACCGCAACAAAAACCATCCCCAACCTCACACTCACAAAGACCTCCGACTTTCTCTTCAACAACCGACCAACCCGAAAATGCCCGAAGCACAAGTCCTAGCCTACGCAATCGCGATCCCGACATGCGTCGTTCTCATAGCGTTTTTTGTGTATTGGCTCTTTATATGGCATACGGTTACCAAGAAGCCGCCTAATGGTGAGGTTTGAGGCTCTAGAGGGAGGCTGGATGGAGTGGGGATTGGATGTTGGTGCTGTTTTTGGGGCAGGGGAGAAGAGCTGGATGGGGAAGATTGGGGGCAATGGGGAGGGGTCAGCTTGCGTGTTTGAGGTAGATGAAATGAGGGGTTTCGAGGGTTTCGAGGACAGCTACGGGAGCCAGTGTGCATTTGAAGACTTCGCTATTAACCTTCCTGAATACCATGAGCGGTATCTGCGTTCGGCATATTGCAGGTGTTTGACTATGTGGAGGCGGACGCCTCAATCGATAGACTCGCTCTGAGCCTGGAGCAAGGTCTGACGGAACCTGACTTTTTTGACGACCTCATACATGCAGGGCTTCCCATCGTACCTTGCGACCTGACACTTTTTTCATATACAATCTTTTGGTATATCTGGCATGATTGACACCTTCCAGCTCTCGAATATAGCAATGAGTTCTCGTTAGCTTGCCAGCTTCGTTTCCAGTCCTTCTCCCTTTCAACACGCAAGTATAGGACTGGCGTGACGATATGGTCGTGATGTCGGGTGTCGTGTGTCTGTTCTCTCGTCTTTGTTTTGCTTTTGCTGAGAGCCAACAAGCCTAACGTTTCTGGTAAGGGGAAAGAATGGGATCGCGATTAACCGAAGGATGATGATACAGCTCAGGAGATACATCGGGGAAGTATGAACATGAAATGCAGTAAAGAGTTTTGTAGCGAAATATCTAACAGGACTCGTCGCTCGGGTCCTTTCACGGCGCTCCAATCATCAGGACACTCCATCAATTACATCGGCTTGAAAAAGAACAAGATATTATCCAAGTAGAACCTAAGCCGCGCCATATATAAAGCTCACGTCCGTCCCCTGGGGAGTATTACCAAACGCCAGCCGCCCGGCCGGGGTTTCTGGGACGGTGAGTCTTTGCTAGACCAGCAATTGCAGCAGATTTTGGTGTGATGAACCAGGTGCTCCACTCTTCAACACTGATCCGACAAAAAGCCATGCCAAAAAAGAAGAACCCCTGAGGACCGCAACCCGATTTGAACCCGCAACCTTCAAAAAGGCAAAAGCAAGCGAAGCCCCTAGACCCGAAGTTTTCTCTTCAGTTCTGTGAACTGCTAGGAGCATTCGAGGCTGGGCCGCTTGACTAGATGACCTCGCTTGTAGAATGTTATGTCTTTTTGTATACTATATCCTGAGCCGGATTAGCTATATGAAAAATTGTTGTGGGGAGATATCCTCTACTGATCTAGATTTCTGATTGCCAAAGAACACTTATGGCGCCGCCGTCTCGAGTTAGGAAAGACATGAGGCTCTTCGCTGTGTTTTTCTTGGCTTTAGGGGTCCAGCGTGAATCTTTAGTAACGTTGCTTGAGGAACAGAGGAGTCATGCATTCTGCCATGCTTCCTCGAAGTCGGTAAGACATATATTCTCCTTAGTCCACGAGCTTTTCAGGATTTCTGGCTACCCGAAAGCTTCCGACCTCTCTGACCACCAGTGGAGTCTCGTATTGCTGCTTTACGACCTGGACGTTTCATAACATAATCGAGATTTGTTCTTGCCTTAGTTTTGGGGAAGTTGGACTCATAGAAAACCGGTGAATTGCATATTGCATCTTGTTACATTAGTCCTTCCCCCAATCTATGGCAGTATCCTAGCTTACTAGGCCATAAGCCTTCAAACACAAGCGTCAGCAATCCATGAAACGAATACTCGTTATCGTCATTGTTCTCCTATCGCTCTTCGCTGCCGCTGCTCTGTTGCTATGGACGGTGTGGCACTATTACTCTAGGACAGCCGCGGCGCTAGAGGCTGGTTAGCGGAGCTGTGCCTGGGGACCTTCTCTGCATGACCGCAGCAGCTTACGCCTCCTCTGACAAGGATCACTGATTAAGGATACTCTGGACTATTTTGACTTTCTCAAGGTCCAAATCGGCTGCAGTGCTGAAGTTGGAAGAGGTACATGCGTATGGAGCTAGAATAGTCTTCTATTGGTGGATTGTAGGCCTTTGGCTTGTCTCTGTGGTCATTGTATGTGGATCACCCACTCTATGGTATACCTTGAAGCCGTTGAAATTCATCCTCCTGGAATTGCGTAAGCTATTCCTGACCAGATCATTTCTGTAAATGGCTTTTGGAAGAGAAAGGTGATCGTAAGAAGAGTGGACAGCCTTTCCTTTCAACAGAGGAAAATCCATCACTTGTCCGTCACCGACTTCCACAGACCCACTCAAGAGATGGAAAGTCTACGTAGATGAAGCAGAAAGCCAAGAAAGATGAACGTGGACATCTGGAACCTGCTTCGATGGAAGAGGCTATACAACTTCGATCCATCTCCGATTGCGGTTACTCCGTTCCTTATAGAGCCAGTGATCGTGGCTTTTGCAGACGGAAATGCCAGGAACAGATATAAATCCTTGAAAAACGATCTAGAGCTATTGTTTTTGAAAGCGATGTAGATGAGGCTATTTACAAACGGGCTTCCGTAGCACAATTGTATGTCAACGAGTTGTTATCCTGTTACAATCTAGCTTCTTGCAATGTATAATGAATAGACGAATAGACGAAAAGACGGGACGACTACACGACAACATCGATCGTGAACCTCCGTCTTCCTTATGCTTGCAGGGTTGCATGCAATGATCCATCGTTTGCAAGTGTCGATTGCGCAAAACCGGGCCGACCGGCGGATCGTCCCGTGCAACCACGCTAAGTGGAGGGATATCAATCCCTCCAGACACGCGACGCGGTCTTGTCCATCTTTTCACCCCAGCATCTTTAGTCAATATGGATCTCCCAAGCCATACCATATCACGTATCTAAGGTCGCCGAACATGGCAAGCATAGAAAATGGCCAGCGGTCCTCACTACCACAGCAGAATATTATCCCATCATCAGATGCATCCCAAGCTAGCAGCATTGCTTTCCTCGTTCATTCTCAAGACACGCTGAACGACAAGCTATTCCCACGTGATGGTACTCAACCTGCTGTACGACAGAAGCGACGGCGTACAAGGTATGAGCTGATTGGATATCGAACAGAAGACATCAATTGATATATAATCTTTAGCCCCGGAGACCAGGCCATCCTCGAGGCCGAGTATGAGACGAATCCGAAGCCAGATAAAGCTTCAAGAGCAGAAATAGTCAAACGGATCGCCTTGGGAGAAAAGGAAGTCCAGGTCAGCACGACTGATTGCTCACTCAACTCCTTCCCAAACATGAAATGTGCGTTATATGTTCCTGAGATCCTGGAGTGATAATTGTGCTGCAGATATGGTTCCAAAACCGGCGCCAGATGACGCGTCGCAAGTCCCAACCGCTTTCGTTCCCGGATCTGGACACTGCGCTGTTCTCCAGTCAGGAGAGCCTAGGCAGTTCAGCATATTCCAGCTTCTCCATATGTGAACAGAGTCGACAAGACTCCATGTCCAGCCAAACCGATCATACCAAGACGCAATCGACGGGGGCACTGGCCGAGGACAACCAGGCAGAGAAGGAGGTGCTTCAGGCAGAACGACCCTCGAGCGCCCTTTCTGAAGAGGCGTCGCGAGCAAACGACGAAGCTCCAGAATCCCACCATCAGGCGGAGAAGACGCCGAAAGAAGGTTTTCAAGGCCAGGATGCATGCTCGACTAGAGGTAAAGCTCCTCGCAACCTTCTAGGCATTGATGACCTAACATGTAAGTGTAGCAAATGTGGCTAACTCAAGACCTGCAGCGTCAGCGAAGCACCGACTCAGCACACTCGTACGGAGCCTCAGCTCTCCATTTGACATTTCCCAAGACCAACCCAGCGGATCTCCTAGCTCCGTCGCTCTGGCTGATGCATCTGCCGTCGGCAAAACAGACAAGCCAGCCTCAGCCAGCACGTTACGGCGGACTCAGTCACTCATTCGTCTGTCGACATCGCTCGAAGGCAAGGCGGAAGTCGCCATTGGCAACTCCCCATCTCCTCCGAAGTTGCTCGCGCCACGTCCTTCCAACGGTCTTCAGAGAAGTCAGAGCGCAATCGCACTTAACGAACCTACAGCAAACAAAATGTTTCCAGATGTTATACCCCAAACGTCTTCCATGCCCGGTCGATCACGCGACGCAAGAACTTGGGAGTTCTATTGCGACAGCAGTGCTAGAGATGCTCTCACGGAACAAGCGGAACGTGAGCAGAGTGGCTCTGCGGTAGGAGCCATTGGTCTGATCAGATCTCGAAGCAACAGAGCGCTGGCTTCAAATCCTAACAAGCGCAACGCACGTCCAGAGAAACGCGAGTCGATCAAACGGCTAAAAGCGGAGGACAAGCAAGCCCGGAAGCGAAAATTGAGTCGCACACAATCTTCTGTGGCGAGATTGCAGACAGTGAACGGTAATCCACGAGAAACGGCAGCGAATCGCTCGGAGAAGCCCCGGAAACCTGGTTCGCACCTAGAGGCTGATCACGATGGTGATTCAGACAAAGAAAATTGGGAACCTGGCACCCAGTCTAGAACGGAGCGAAGACGCCCGAACACGCAGCAGACTTCGTCGTCAAGGAGCGCACCGTCTATACTCAAGGAGAGTCTCAAAATTCCCAGTCAATCATCGAGTCTTGATACTCTCATGAATCGAACGGAATATGTCCCACGCGGGCTTCAAATAAAATCTGCTGTGGCGTCTGATGCACAAAAGCACGCTGATGAGCATCTGGTTGAAGAGGGAGATGAAACGCCACGTGAGCTGGACGAACTAGACTGTGTACAGAATCTTCTTTCCTTGAGTCAAGGCAACTGGCATTGATTCGGCCTTGTGATCTGGGTTTGCAGTACATCGAGAAGAATTGTATGCTTGCGGTGTTGTGAAGCATGGGCGCTGATGCTGGAAAGCTGCAACAATTGTAGCCAAATCTGAGTGTTTGACTTAAGGCTGTCTCTAGTGGACAAGTGATCTGTACCAACTTCAGCGGCAAAGAAGTTAGCATGTTCGCAACGATACTGAACATGTGCCTGAAGTCCTGAATACAGTCAATCACGTACTAAAGTAGGTAGAAGAACGGATCGTTGTAGTTTTGGTGTAGGGCTGGTAGGACCCTGTTCGGCTGTCGCGCTTAGATCAACCAATGGGACATAGCCATCAGGAAGCAAGTCGTGGCATTGTCTTTAGTCTTCCATATTGATTACTTTCAGTACTTGCGCCCCGACCTTCTCACCTCCGATACTCATCGCTATTCATTACACTTGCTATCTGAAGCTTGTGAAATGGGAGCGGTCAATACTTCACCTTGGCTCCTTCCGGATGGTGATTGAGTGGCAATCCTGAAGCTTCCCATCATTCTAGAGAATGAGGTTCGCAATGTATGCTGGGGTAAGTCTTACTTTCCAGTAGTCAATCGGCGGTATACTGACATGCTTCATAACAGGCCTCAACGGTCCTTGCTACTGGTGTCATCCTTCGAGCCCTCCACCAACGAGCCAACTTCTACTCGGCGACCGTCTACCTTGCCCAGAGCAATGCATGTTTGATGGTAAGGGGTTAGGGTTTTAGCGACGTCCAGGAATTGTAGCTAATCTTGCTTTAGATTCTCACCAACCTTGCGCTTCTTGCTGTCGCGTCGTTCATGTTGGGTCTCCAAAGATTGTTTTTCGGGACACTTAGACCTATTGAAGTGGAACAACTCTACGAAAAAGGCTGGTTTGCCATAACAGAGACATGCCTGGCAATGACAATATTCCGCGAGGAGGTGGGCGCATACTTTCTGGTTATGTTCGTATGCCTCTTGATAGGGAAAGTCTGGGGTTGGATTGGAGAAGGTCGAGTCGAGATTCTAGAACAGCAACCCCCAGCGAACCCCCAACTTTTCCATCTACGGCTTTCATGCTCGCTCATCATATCTTCCCTCTTTGATATGTATATGCTGTTATACTCGGTCCAGACTGTCCTACAGCAGGCGCGGCCAAACATGATCGTCGTCTTTGCTTTCGAGTTCGCCGTCTTACATGTCACATCGCTGTCAACCGCAGCTCGCTACACGATCTCGCTCTACGAAGCGTCCGTCATCAAACATCAAACGAAAACAAAACGAGATCAAATCCGGCAAGAGAGGGCACAAGCTCGACGCCAAGTGGCCGAAGCAGACACTACAGAGGCTACAGTTGGATCTCACGAGACTATGGAAGATACGGATCTCGAAAATTTAGACATCGACGTCCCTGGATGGGAGGAGAAGGGTCGTTGGGTCTTCTACCTAGATTTGACCACAGGTGAGGGCTTCATGGTGGGATGTGATTTTCTAAACGCTAATCGAATCTTAGACTTCTTTAAGCTTGTCCTATACTTGACTTTCTTCTGCGTTCTTTGCATGTTTTATGGCATGCCTATACATATCATCCGAGACGTGGCGCTCACTATTCGCTCATTCTACAAACGCATTCACGATTTCGTCCGCTATCGCCAGGCAACGAAGGATATGAATGAGAGGTATCCAGACGCGACATCGGAAGAGGTTGCTCGGGAAGACGTCTGCATCATATGTAGAGAAGATATGAGGGCGTGGAGATCAGGCGCTCAAGATGCAGATGCTCCACCAAGACCACCACCCACTGCTCTAGATGAGCGAACGAGACCAAAGAAGCTGCCGTGTGGCCATATCCTACATTTTGCCTGTCTACGGAGTTGGCTCGAGCGCCAGCAGAATTGTCCGACATGTCGAAGGCCGGTACTTGTCCCAGGTACTACAAGTACTGACGCCACTGCCAACGCCGTTCACAACAATGCTGGGGCTGGACCTCATCACGATCAGCAACAGCCTCCTAATGCTGGCCGTATGGCCGGTCAACAGCCTGCCATAGCCCATAATGTCTTCAATCTGGGTCCGTTGCGCTTAGCATTTGGCGCAAGGATAGGTGGGGGAATGCCGCCACAGATGAACAATAATCCTCCAGCGCCTAACCAACAGGATCCAGCCGCAAACCCGCAAGGGATTGGGAATGGCTTTGGATTGTTTCGGCCACCACAGCAGCGAACCGCGGCTGCATTCGCTCCATTGAATGTCCCGGCGCAGCTCCAACAGATCGAGCAGCAAATAATGCGAGAGGTTAATGCCCTTCGTGTGCAGGCAGATCAGCTGTATTTGGTACGATCTCTGCAAGGAGAATTGGCGAGATTACGAATACAACAAGCCCAGGTAAATCAACCGCCTGCTAGTCATATTGGCCCCAGTGTCAACCAGCAGAGACCACCGAACCCAATGCCACATCCTGCCCAGCTCGCCCAGCTCCAGAACACAGCTCAAGTCTTTACGGCGAATCAACAGCAACAAAATCTAGGACCTGGCCATTCGGGATTGCCCCCTGGCATGACACTACCTGAAGGCTGGACAGTTTTACCTCTACAGAGAGTCGGACACCCCAATCCTGCTGGGCACCACATCACGCATCATATTCCCACCCCCTTTTCCCCCACTCCAACCACAGGGCCAGTCCCTCCTCAAGGCATCATGAGCGTCCCTAACTCATCAGCTAATCTCAGCTCGTCGACTCCTGCAGCACCGGTTTCACAGCTCAACGGACAACCAGCGAGCTCTATCCCATTGGAACCCATCGTCAATGGGCATCATACTCCCTCACGACGACCTTCGATAGGTGAAAGCAACGACTCAGGGCGGTCTGAATTTTGTACTACTTTTACATCAGGACCATTATCCCAGGCCCCTCCATCGTCTACAATTCCCAGTTGGGGCTCAGCGTCCGCATCACATGATGCAGAAAGACCTGAACCGATAAGCAGTCCTGCCAATGGCAACGTAGAGCCAGTTAATCACGCTAATGATGACGACGAAGCATCAACAGCTCGAAGGAGAGAAGCGAAGGGCAAGGGCAGAGCCGTGACGGTCGAGGATTTGATCGACGATGTGGATTGAGGATGAGCTCCCTCGGCTCAGGACGCATAGCGCCGGCGTAAGGATAGGGCTGCGCCTATGGCAGATAGACATTGTGTACTATTATGTCGATACCGATGCATTTTTCGCGAGGCGGACTGTTTTGTACCAATCTCCGAGGTTGGATGTGAAGAGCAATCTCCTTGCTGGGGCAACAACAGCGGTCGAGATTCATGATGGGCGTTCGCACGTTCATCGCAACCTCCGGATGGGACCCCTATGCGGGATTCTTCTGCTGCATTAGTCTTCGTCAAATCCTTTTCATTGATGGAGATTTTTGTATTTACAAATGAGTATCGATTCACCTTCTGTACACTCGACCGTTCCCTCCAGAGTGCAAGCCATCAACCCGTTCCTACCCGGGATACAGACCAAACCCATCTACACAACATCCAGCTTATCCAAAATAAGCCTCAGCCCCCTCCCCACCCCCCCCTCCTCATCCAGCGCCTCAATCATCGCCACCGCCTTCTCCTTCAGCTCCCTCATCGTCTTCCTCGAGTACTCAAAGCTCCCCATATCCTGCATATACTTGACCGCGTACTTCTTCACCTCCTCGTTCTCCGTCTTCTGCTTCAGGATGTTGATCAGCTGCAGGTTCTGCGGGTTCGAGCGGATGGCGTGGATGATGGGGTAGGAGAATTTTCCCTCGGTGAGGTCTTCGCACAGGCCTTTGTTGGAGGTATATTCGGTGGAGGAGAGGTTCAGGTAGTCGTCGCGGATCTGGAAGAGGGCGCCGATGGTGTTGACGAGGGGGACGTAGTCCCTGTGCTTGTGGTTAGATGATCATTGGCTGTGAGGTAATTTGGGAATAGAGGGGGACCCGGACTGTTTACTGCTGCTCTCCGCTTGCATGAGCTTCACAGCTAGCCGGAACAAGCCGCCTGTTTTGTTGCCGACCATTTCTAGGTAGTCGTCTTCCGTTGGGCAAGTCAGGGTGTCTCGCCAGAAGAGATCCATGCCTTGGCCTCGATGCAGGTTGATGAGTTCCTCGGTGTATATCTGTATGGCTTTCGGGCTGTTAAGTTTGAATATCTCCTGCAATGCTTGGAAGTATACGTAGTTCGCGGAATTGATCGTTTGCGCGGTGCCGAAGATGCTATGCGCGACGGGTATCCCTCTGCGCAGCATCGAGGAGTCTTCCACATCGTCGACGCTGTGTTGCTATTTTGTCAGGTCGACTGTCGCTTCAGAGGTTTGTTGGGCTAGGTTCGACGTACAGCAACGACGCCGTGTGCAGCATCCCCACCACCTCTGTGATAATCATAAGGCTCTCCTCCGGAACTCTCAGAAACGCATTGAATGCGGCTATGAGCTGTTTCCTAATGTTCTTCCCTGGTTTGTCGTACATGTAATCGAACGGCCCCAGCAGTATCTTCTCTTTTTCCGCAGACCATGTTTGGCCATTGATACGTGGTGCTATATCATCAGATGGGCCATTGAACATATCGGAATAATTTGAGTCGGCGGTGGAGTGCGAAGCATGCATCCGATTGCGCTGCGCTATCCAGTCGCCTTCGGATACGGGGGTGAGGACGGGCTTGGTTGGAGAAATAGTGCGCGTGGGGGTGGGGGAGGTGAGGAAGCTGGAATTGATGTTTGTGGAGCTGGTTCGAGGAGGGATGGCGTTGGGGGATTGGAAGTGTTCGGAGACCATGGTTGTGGTGCGCTTTGCGCCTGCAGACAGGCAACCAATGTAGGCAGAGTAGGCAACAGGCTGGTCTGTTCACACCTGGATTTTACCTGAAAGGAGGGTCAGGGAACTGAACGGAGGTCTTTAGTTCTGGCATGGGATGCCATCTGTACTGTCGCTATCCAGCTTCATGGCACGGGGATTCTTTACGTTGTGCCATAGACTGTCACATGCCGAAGTACTCCGCACTAGAAGTACCTAAGTGCTCTACTTTACCTTAGGTATGACGGGGGTCACGTGATTGGAGTTCTGCTTGGAATCGCGACAACTACTTTCTCTTCCTAGGTGCGTTCGATTGCAATTTTGTTCCATCTGCAGGTCCTTTGAAAGGGTCCCAACTTAGCCAATTTCTTTGCATATTGATTTAATACTTTTCATTGAAAAGCGTCTGCAGATTCTACAACTAACGCCGCTACAATCTTTGGGCGCGGTCCCAGCAGCCTCGAGTGAGGTCCCAAAGTCGGGCTCCTTTGTCGTCAAAGGTCCGAGTGTTCCTGTAGCTACCAGACCTTTGCAGTACCGTCATCGTTCATCAAGTGATACGGTACCGTGGTATCCAGTCCGAAGAAAGAAAATTCATGGTCTCTGGTGTCGTGCCAACCTCGAGACGATATCACCCGCCTCGAGCGAAAAATTGGACCGCCACCATGGATCACATAACTTCCTGAAGCACCGCTACCCCAGGTTCTGGCATCCTCCAGAGCCATTAGAGGCATACACTGCCCATAGGTCATTCGGACTTCCTGGCCTTGTCGGTTTTTCGTATAGTATATCAGAATCGCCGCTTCGAGACCCCATTTGTAATGAATCTGACGAGAAACGCACAGTTCCATCCATGCGATAGGCTGTTCGGAGAAGATACCCTTGTTGGCGACTTCATTCAGGATTGCTGCTGGCAGGACAGTCTCGCGGTAGGTATCGTACGTCTTTCTATACTCTCTTGAGGCGATGATGAGGTTGAGGAGAGTCGGTGGATCTGGGATGGCGTGCAGTATTGAAGCCTTGATCTCGACGGGTAAGGCCTCTAAAACTGAGGTCGTCATTGATTGAGTCTTTTGAATTCGCAAGCGGTTACGATCAGTTGAGCGGCCTCGTGATTTTCGTATGCGTAAAAGCCTAGTCATGATCACGGAGGGATGTTATATACTGTTTTATTAGTCCCTAGTTTCCTGAGATTGCCAGGTGTCTCAAGAAGTTCATCCCAAATTTCCACTGATGTGGTATCTCTGTTCGCTGGGCACCTCATCTTGATCTGGGCTATTCGTCATCTCATCCGTTGGAGGTTGAGCCAAAGTTTGGTCGTTGTCGCGTGGCATCTGAAGGACTTTTCAAGTAGCGCGCTTTTGCTCGGGTACATACTGGCCGATAAGCAGCTAAAAGGGAAAGAAAACGCCCAGGATGACTGTCCCCGTTCTTTGGTCCTCTGAGTAGCGTTTGTGCGTCGTCGACTAATAAAGGAAGTGGATCCCTTACACAACATAACTGCTGCCGGATATATGCCAATGGAGTGACAATCCTTGGAAAGAGGTGAGTGTTAAACCTTTTCGGATACTTTATGAGATCTACGATGTTCCCTCACACTGCGGCTTGCTGACGACCTCCTCAGGTCTCTTACCCTCCCGGGTCTTTGGGGCTATTGCGGCTGAATCACCCTGTCTGCCATGGGCAGACACTTTCCCGCCCAAGCTACGACATATCTTCCATGCTGGACCATGAGGATACAACTATTGAAGTTGAGGGATTCAATCTAGATTCTTTTGACCTCTTGCGGTTCGCTGCTGGCAATGTCTTGGCTCGCAACACTATTGCTGGAAGCTCGATTCAGGTAGCACTATATCGGTTGATACCGCAACAGCCCGTTTCGACAGAGTGAAAGCGAGGAAGTTCGTTCTCGGATCCGCAGACACCATGATCGGCCGTGCTGAAAAATTTGTGGAGACTTAAAACGACAGAGAAATGCCAAAAAGAGGAAGTGACAAGTAATTTTATACAAATTTCAACATGCTTAGCTTAGTCGAGAGCAAGGCAAGAAAAGCAGAAAGTTTGACCACGGATGGTGTCATAGTAGATTCGAAAGGCTTCAGGCTTGACAGGGCGCAAAGATATGTACGTACGAAGCGTCTCTGCATCAGCTCTATCTATCAGCGACTCCAAGCTTTGCTCGGTAGCTTCTATGAGCGTATCTACCCCTTGATTTTGCTCTCCTTGGGATTGGTGATCACTCCGTGATCAGAACTTTGAGCTCTCAAGGTATCGTGCTTCTTGCTTGAGTAGGGAACTCCTCACAACACGCTTAGTCTTCCTCAGAGTCCTCATCAAGCTCGCATTCTCGAACCTCCATCCATTCTCGCCATCCGTGTGGCGTCTCAAAAGACACTTTGAGCAAACCATCTCCTTCCTCACGATCGTACGTCCATCTGTTGTCCCCACCCAGGTTCACTACTGCATTCGGACGAAGCCCATAGAATTGCCTAACCTTAGCCGCCAGATAAGCGTCGCATTGGTCCAGGGCCTCTTCTCTCGTATCATAGACCGCTTCGGAATTGGCGGTGACAACTTGAGATTGATTATTGCCTGAGATTGCGTAACGAATATTCGAGCTTGGGGCTGCTTCCGACATGTTTTGTGTTTCCTTCGTGTCCTTGGTTGTATCGTTTCTTTCCTTTTAGGTGAACCTAGCTGAGGTTGCAGCCCAGCCAGGACTGACCTGTCCGAGTCAACCTTTATATGCAATCGGCACCGGAAAGCAGTCTCGGTCGAAAATATAGCAAACCAACCGTGAGATCCCCTACTCCTGGCGTGTAGGTCAATTGTCAATTTGCTCCTAGCTTGCAAACGTTGGCAGCCATGTCATCAAGTATCAAGATGGGCGCATCAGAATGCAAAACATATCCTATCCCTCTATGAATTAGCATGATCTGCGTTTCCGCTTAGATGGAGTCGATGGATCTCCAAGGCCATCTCGGCCCTCTTTCGGTGAGTGAGATAGATATTCTGACCGTTTTGCCTCTTTAGCTACAGGTATTCACTGGTCATTCAGTCCACGGGCAATCCACTCTTTCGTTCTTCATGATTGCTAGAGCATGAGTGCACCAATTCTCGCCAACGAATGGGATAGTCAAGCAACGCAGCAGCTCCTCTCGCGACAAACGCTATGACAATGCAAATATCGTGCCGCAATCCGCTCAGATGCCATCACATCAACAACGACGGACTAGGCTACTGACCAGCCTCGTCCTCATAACATCCAAGAGACCTGATGAGCGTCCCTTCTCGACCACTCAATCAATTCCACAAGCCTCGATAGCGTAATCAACGCAAAAACTCTACAAGAAGGACATCTCAACAGCATATAAAAGCTTCGAACTCTCAACAAACAACGCTACCACCACGACAGCCCCACCCCCAGCCAGCACCCACCTCTACCCATCTCACGCCAGACTATCCTCCTCCGAACTCGTCGCCATCACGCTGTTACCATACTTCATTTGCACGCGCACTTCCAGTCTATCATTCACGTCTCGGCGGTCGTATTGCCACTCCCTCTGCCCCACCAGATCGAACGTCGCTGCAGGAATGTAAACACCGACAACATGCGTGACAATGTTCCAACGCCCTTTCTTGCATGGAAAACGTTTGGGTGAAGGCGACTTGCGGGTCAGTTGCTCGAGAGAGCAAGGATCCAGATCTTGAATGCTGGGGGGGTGGATGTTCCGTGTTTTGTGTTTTGCAGACATGGGCGGAGGTGATACCCACTGGACTACTCTGGTTCAAAGGTTAGGTTTTATAGAGGCCATTGTTGTGTCGGTAGGTTCTTATTTGTACTAGCCGGCGAAGCAAATGAAGAGGAGTCCCATACGTAAGTCATGACCAAGTTTTCTAGATCACGTTTCGGCATACCTAGGTCTGCGGCCTTGTGATCCTTAGGGAAGAGTCGTCTGTAAGTCTCTCAATTACACGTCACGAATGGGGAGGGCACAGCAGCTTTTCGCTGAATGATAGAACCGTCATATAAGTACATTAATCAGTTCGCTAGCAGCAAGCCCGGCAAGGAGCGAACATCTTTCATCCGTTTCATCGACTTGGGACCTAGCCGAGCCGCCTTGAGCGGCCCCCAGCATCCTCTGCACGGACTCCCCAAGCCCATCCACCCCCTCCTCATACCTCCAAAACCTCAACCTCCCGTATCACCACCAACACCCAGTAGCCCCCACACACGAACGCCACTTCCACCCCACCACCAATCTTCTTCCGGCTGCAAGCTCGTCTCTGATCCGCTGCTAGATCAGCGACAGCATCAAGATGGAATTTTTCCCTAGCTCTGGCCATTAGGTATGCATCGCAGTGGGTCAAAGCCTGCTCTTGTGTGGGGAAGGCGGCTAGGGGACCTATTGTGACTTGGGGTTTAGGGTCTTCCGTGTCAGAGCGGTTATCCAGATTTTGGAAGCGGTCACTACTGGGCCCCTGGGATTTTATTGCCCATTTCGGCTGTTGGCGATGGGGAAGGTTGGTGGTTTTAGGGGATGTTGGTTTTGGGATATGGATTTCTGTCAGGAATGACTTGTCTTCTCGGTTGATGTGTTCTGTGTTGGGAGATGAGGAGGGTGGATAGATAATAAGTCGATATAAGCCGATATAAACCTATGATGTTAAAAACATCCTGACAGCTGCACAGCCATTGTTGGTAGCCACACGGTCAGAGCATTGAGTGCGAACCATCCGCTCAATCTCCGCGACCAGTCAATCAATACAGCAAATCTTCCGCAAGACTCATTAAGCCATTTGCTGGCACCGATGGGTTTCAATCGTCTAGTTCCCTTACAGCCCACAAAGCGCATCTTTTGATTTTCAAGTAAGCGACGCTCTTCAACCACCTGCATTTTGAGCGACACGTTTTCACTGGTCGCTCAGATCGTCGAGAGGGTGGCAAAGGATCGGAAGCTCTAGAAAAGCCCCGTGCCAGCGCTTCGGCATAGCTTACTGGAAACGCTAATGCTGTCCAGACTCAGCACCGTCAATTCTAAAAGATCCCATTGTGAGTGCGGACGCTCAAGTGCTGTCGTAGTTCGCCATCAAAAGGGCCGGAGAACGACCAACCCTTGTTCTGCTCTTCCCAGTGAACGCAGTTTGCATACGCTCAGGTATGGATTTGTATGAGTCGATCGGAGAGATGGCTGATGCACTCTTACCCTTTTCCCGAATATTAATATTGCAACTCTCCTACTCGAAGGCGAGACTCTAGGTAGAGGTAGACTGCAAACATCGCAGAGGCGGTAACCGACAACTTCCCAGTGCTACTAAGCTTTATCTTTATGAGCATCGTCGTTGGTAAGATTGCTATGTAATGGCGATATTCGTGGTCAAGCAGTAGTCGGTGAGGTGGGAGAGGCAGCGTTCACATTTCGAATCCGTGAGATTAGCTGTTTGGAGGACAAACCGGGAGTACGAACGAGTTAAGGTGGCCATATGATGAGGGAGATTCTATGTTCGCACTGGCGCTCCTGACCTGTTCAATCATGTCGATGTACTCTTGGCTCCTTCGTGACGTGCGCTATTTGCGGTGCCGTCGAGCTGGCAGAAGACATAGATTGTTCCAGTATGCGTTAGCGTGAGCCGCTTTAATTGTTGGAGCGTTTGCTAATTGACTATCTCCATTTTTCGGTCTCTAGAATCTCCCTCAGTCTTGAGATTTCCCTCTTTCGTATTCCATGTCAAGCCTACAGGGAATTTTCTGTCCCACAGACCATCACCGCTCAAGATAGGACCAAAGACCGTGACTCCAGATGTGGGGAGAACGTCCCCCGGCTCCAGCATCTGAACCGTAGCCTTCGCGCGAGCGGGCGAGAATACTTGCCTCGCGTACGGCTGGCTACCTGGATGTTTGCACTACTAAGTGGAGGCCCGAGAGCGGTTTGATAAGTTCGTTTTGCAAGGGAAGACAGTATGTCGTGGCATCTCTGAGAGCGTGGACGAGCGGATTCTGACTGACGAGGAAGTCTTTACTGAAGGGACTCCTGATGATGCAGCTGGTTTGAGAGTATTTGCCGCCCTTACGAAAATAGGTCAGATCAATATAGAGTCGAAAGTGACAAGCAGAAAGATGATTGTCGGAAGCGGTTATGAACCGCGGAGATTTTTTTTGTATCGGGAGTAAAGGTATTGGTCGGATCGGAGGGGAGGGGGGGGGGTAAAGAGCGAATTGTGATATATCCTGCATGAAGTCGTTTTTGTTTTCGATCGGTAATCGAGGAAGCAGAAATGTTATCTATAAAGCAGTCCCACTAGGCGATATACACTCAAGTGCATAATCTAGTGGCAGGGGGGATTGCACCCCCGCATCGCTCTCCCTTATTGAGGTTATCGGGTGTTTACCTGGTAGATACAGTCTTTTTTCTAGGGGTTAGACTGCCTCCGGCCACCCATCATATACTAGAAATATCTTTATATCAGCTAATCAATTTGATATCTTAGAGAGAATTGTCGTTGAGGTTTTCCCACTCGTCGGTGGACTCATCTATTATTGCGGTAGCAATAATAGGCCTTGTAAGACACATGGGCCCTTTAAGAACTCTCATTGTCTGGGCCATTGCCCCCAAAGCTCGAAGAACGTCTTCTCGTTATATTGACTATTTCGATGTCTTTCTTGATATATCATGAATGACTCTTTACTTTTCGGGTTTTTCTGGTGGAGCCAGAAGAGGATTCTAGGTCAGTGCAGACTCAATGCATCTCACTCGCGTTATCAACACGAGATCGCTCCTAGATTATTGCTTTGGGCCTTGGTGGAATATAAAGCGATTTCGACCGTCCGCATCTGTTCTCACATAACCGAGCCTGCCGATCGGTTCGACGAACCTGCTGGAAAGCTGCTCTAGGGTTGTTGCATCCGCTGCATTGGCCACGAAACGGTGGTTGTTGACAGTGAGACGACCGACAATGAACCCTTTAGCAGGCGTGTTATTGCGATTGAACTCTACGGTATAAGTCTATAAGATCAAGATCAGACATCTGATGACGAAGGACTGAAGAAGTTTAGAAAACCCACTTCAATGATAGCCTCTCCTTCCGCCTGAGCACTTATTGAGGGTACAGGGACATTCTTTATATATGGTGGTAGAGGATTCTGGCTAGGATATGGGGATCCATCTGGTCTGGGTCGTGAGGAGAGGCAGACAGCATGTTGATAGGTTAGTACACCACCGTTTGCAAGGATTAGTCCATTCCGGCCGTGTCCAAGTCGCAACTCTCGCACCATGGCTGTTAGAGCCTTGACCAAGGTCAGTCATCCGGTATAGTCGTAGCTTTTGGACTATGATGTTACCGTACATGCATCGAATAGTTATTGCCTGCTCCTCCGAAGGATGTAAGTCCTCCCAGCAGTGTGATTGGTATGCCAGAACCCGTCAATGGTATGCCTAGATGTTGACATGCAAGCTTTGGGACGATGGGGAAGCAGCTATAGAGCAATCAATTTGCTGAAGGGTAACAGATGCACCAGTACCACTTACGAATAGAGATCATGCAAGTTGATCTGCTCCATTCTTAAGCCAGCCACGTCGAGACAAGCATCTATTGAGCGTGAAATGGACGGGCTGGAGTGGAAATCTGAGCGCTGCCAAACTGTGAAACATACCATCAAATAGGGTACGGAGAATTCGTGCAGAATGAGCTTACATTTGTCCGAGTCTTGAATACCAGCACCACCAAGGGGATATATCCATTTGCTCTCAGGGATACCAAGCTCGGCGAGATTGACCTTATTGAATGCATTCATCAGAAGCGGATCTACATAGACATCAGCGCATTGGCTTGACAATGAACACAAAACAGGTGGGAGTACATGGAAAGCAGATCATCCGATTCCTACTTGTTACTGTTCCAATTTCTTCTTCGGTTGGAGCTTGCTGGTTATAGTTCCAAGAAAACTCATTGCTCTTGGATATCTTAGCAAAATCAGCGTACAGCCGAGCTGACTCTGCGTTGTTTTCTTTAATCGGTTGCCCACGATGAGCTCTGAACCCATTCTCATACAATGGATAAACGTGGACGGGGAGACCTATGGAATGGAGAGCCCCGATGCCTACAAGCCGGAATCCATCATGAGCACATAGCACAGCTTCCACGACAGGAAGATACGTACTTCCCTCGAAATTAGGAACAGGGAGCCAGGAACCTGCCTCAATCCCTGGATCTATCTTCGTCCAATCAGATGGCGTCCTTTTTGCAGCTCTAAACGCGTCCACTGTCATAGAGTCAAGGCGTCAGAAGTTTAGAGATTCCCATGCTATCACATGCCCTTACGCGAGGCTAGAGCTTCGCCACCAGTGACGATCGCAACCCTACTATTCCCCTGTGATATGCTGCGAGCTGCTTCGTCAAGCAGTCTAATGGGTTGGTTGCCTCCGTGCTCGCTGTAAATTTTGTGCTTGGGTTGGATGCCAAGCCTCTCCGCGAGAAGGCCGGGCAAGTCTGAATATGGCCATGTCCATGTCGCCACGACACTCGGACTGTCAATTCTTGAACGAAGCTTTCCGCTGGCCGACAACGCAGTGGTAGCGTCCTCTAGGGCGTTCAAGATTGCTTGCATCATAAGGTGCATGGGTTCCACGGCATCTGCGCCATCCTGAGATCTGTTTTTGACGTCGCCAACTCCAATTATCACAGGTATCGGGGGGCCGAAGTCCATCTTTTAAGGGGAAAGTACTGATGAGCAAATAACCTCGCCCACAAACCACCAGACGTTCCTGAGATACGATCTGACGGAGACTAAGAAAAGTCGCGAAGGCTGAGACAACACGCAAAAGGAGACAACGAATTTATCGTTTGAAGGATCTGAGATTAGGAGCAAACGAGACACACAGGGACAGGGCCTGTTTCTCTGCTGCCGGGGTATACCGAGTTAGTTTCTCTTCGTTATCAGACTCTCCGATGCATAGAGTGGGTCAATCAGGTCAACGGGTTGAGAAGCGGTTTAGTGTGTCGATAGTGGCTCCAGCTTGTAGTCAATGGGACCGCAGGAGATGCGATTTATAAAGTGAAATGAGGAGCGCCTACCAAGTCTGAATCTGAGTGGGGGACCCCACGGTTAGACCTCGGCCAAACTTCGCGATGTGCTAATTATAGTAACATCTACCAGAACTTGAAGTGGACCCCTGCTGATCCACCGATAAGGCGGATAAGCTTTCACCATTTCCATCGATGTTGGCATCTTTATGGAGCGTTGAAGTGAACCATCTCTGAAGTAGCACAGAAATCTTCGTCAGGCAGGGAGCCCAAATGGAGCGGCGAGCTCGCATCAATCTGCCATTGTTGGTCCCTTGGCGGCAATGGATCGATCTAAGAAACTCACTCCCGCCCAGAAACGTCAGTCGCTCTTTCTCCGCTTCCCCCGACGGGCAGGACGAGATGCAGAGGAATTTTCACTAGCATCCATCTCCTTCGTTTCTCATCATCATCACATGTAGACTTTTCTTTATATATTCTATACTGCTAGCTGTGTGACTCTTGTTTGCATCACTGCGTCCATTCGCTACTCGGAAGCGCCTCCCATAGCTTTCCGTCGCTCGCTTCTCGCACGTCTATAGCTTCTTTGTTCATGCATACTTGACCTTTTCCGGCCGATTAAAGAGGTCTCGATCTTCTTGGCTTTTCGAGTGTTCGTTGATCCTTGCTCTACTATTCCCAAGTCTTCAAATCTGCTCAACCGATAACGCGTCGAGAAGTATGGGCTCGCCAGGACAGCAGTACACGCCCGGGTCCGGCGACGAACCTAGCTCGCAGGATCGGAGCGGCGAGTCGAGTAACCAAGGCTCCCGTAATAACCCGAGCCCAGCAAAGAAGAGCGCTCGCATTCATTGGCAGTCGGAGGGTGAACAGATCGACACGAGAAAACAGAGGTCGACCTTTAATGTCCGGGATCATACTGCTTCCCCTCCAAGGAAGGAAAATAAGAAGCCTCTTCCCAGAACCAGAAGGGATTCTCTTCAAGCGCGAGCTGGCAATGCTTCGCCTGCCCATCGTTCGCCGCCAAACTTGACCAAAATCGTCACTGAGGCATTGGAAAAAGCCTCGCCAAGGCCATCCATCCTCAGACATGCTTCCAACGACTCCAATGGCAGCAGAAGTGGCAGCGACGAGGATGTTGAGCAGGGGCACCAACGCTCTGTAGGGAAAGCTGTCGCTCAACGGACAGCCCAATCCAGGGCTCAGCGTCTTTCACGTGATCTTGGGATTAGATCGGCACCGGGTTCCAAGCGTACATCACCTGTCAGCTCACCGCCGCCTTCACCACCTCCAGAAGATCAATACAAGACACCGATCGACTTCGATAGCATACCTTTGGAACGGCTAGAAACGAGACGGAGAAGGTATGGTATTGAAGACGACACCGAGTCTGAAGAAAGTAACGAGGACCACGCCCACAAGAAGAAGCACAACCGATTCCGCAAGGCTGCTCGACGATTAGTCAAGCGTCATACTGCGAAGGATGCTCGCCATCCGTTCAGAGTCCCTGCCATGTCATCCCAAACGAGTCTACGCTCTGGTCAGGTTACCCCAGAAGCGGCAAAAGACCCTAACGATTATGTTCCACGGCCGAAAGATTATCATGAAGGCATACTTTCCTCGCTCATGCGACTCTATAACGGGCCATTGCCTGGAGCAGCGTCCTCAAGCCATCCTCTCCAGCATACCCGGAATAATCTACGCTCAAGCAGCAAGGAGTCCTTGCTAAGGTCATTTGCCTCACCCTTTTCGTCCGGTCGAGTCACACCTGACCAAAGGAGTCAAAGCGGTCAAACAACGCCTAAGCATCAAAAATGGTATTACAAAGATCCCAGTCCTTCAGCAACGCCGTTCGTTACGAGTCTAGTAAGTTCATCGAGGATGTTGGCACAACCGACAGCTGCGAACATAACCAAAGCGGAAGAAAATACTTCGCCCGTTGAAGGAAAGACGGCAGTCATGAGGCCGGCACCCAAAACAGAACCAGAAGCTAGTGGAAGCGATCCAGCTGGGAGAGCATTCTTCAATAAGATAAAGGGAGCTGAGCCGGAAGACGCCTTCAAAATTCATCTACACATCGCGAATGTCTTGACTAGGCATAAGTACCTTCTGAAGCTTTGCAAGTCCCTAATGAGCTACGGAGCCCCCACCCATCGTCTGGAAGGTAACCTTCTAAAACCCCAACTTTGAGTGCAACACTTACAGTAGGCAGAGTACATGCGGATGTCAGCCAGGATTCTCGAAGTCGAGGGTCAATTTCTCTATATCCCCGGGTGCATGATTATATCGTTTGATGATAGCAATATGCATACAACTGAGGTCCGAATCGTACGCACCGCTCAGGGGGTACACCTCGGAAAGCTTCGAGACACACACGAGATCTACAAAGAAGTCGTACATGACCGTATAGATCTGGACGAAGCGATGGCCCGCCTTGATGAAGTCGGACGGGCCAAAAACGTGTACCCTCCTTGGATCCTTGTTGGTGTCTATGGTCTTGCCAGCGCGTGCGTCGGACCGTTCGCTTTTGGAGCTCGGCCCATCGATTTGCCAATTGCTTTCCTGCTCGGGTGCATCCTCGGTATGCTGCAAATTTTCCTCGCACCGCGTTCGGAGCTCTTCGCCAACGTTTTTGAAATCGTTGCTGCTGTTATTACCAGCTTTCTCGCTCGCGCTTTCGGATCGATTCGTAATGGGAATCTCTTCTGTTTCTCAGCGCTGGCGCAAAGTGCTATTGCTTTGATTCTTCCTGGGTACATTGTCCGTAAGTTACCCTATCATTATTTTCCGGAAGGTGATGGCACTAACAGCGACGATCATAGTCTGCGGCTCCCTCGAGCTTCAATCCAAAAACATCGTCGCCGGCTCTGTCCGCATGGTCTATGCCATCATCTACTCCCTCTTCCTCGGCTTCGGCATCACAATCGGGACCTCCTTGTACGGCGCGTTCGACAAGAAAGCCAACTCCGATGTAACTTGCCGAACCAAGAACCCCCCCTGGTATCCCTTCATCTTCGTCCCACCCTTCACCCTCTGCCTCATCATCATCAACCACGGGAAATTCAAGCAAATGCCCGCCATGCTCTTCATCGCCTTCGCTGGCTACGTTGTCAACCACTTCGTCGCCGCGAAAATCCCCTCCAACGCCCAGATCGCCAACACCGTCGGTGCGCTCACGATCGGCACCCTCGGCAACCTCTACTCCCGCCTTCGCCACGGCCTCGCCGCCTCGGCGCTCCTTCCTGCCATCTTCGTACTCGTCCCATCCGGCTTGGCAGCCCAAGGGAGTCTGGTTTCGGGCGTTTCGTCGGCGAACCAGATCACGAATCAGACGGTGAATGGCACCGCAACGAACGTGACGATGACGGTGTCTAATGGTACGCGAGCTGGGCTTATGGGAGGGGATATGAATAACATGGTGTTGGATGTGGGGTATAGTATGATCCAGGTGGCGATTGGCATTACGGTGGGGTTGTCGTTGAGTGCGTTGGTGGTTTATCCCTGCGGGAAGCGGAGGAGTGGGTTGTTTAGTTTTTGAGACTGGGTCCTCCGAGATAATGGGGAGAGAGGGCGCTGGGAAAGGGTCTCGGAACGCTATCTTATAAGAGGCATACTGCTGGCTCGCTGGTAAGAGTCATTGGGTCCTTTAGTGGGGTTCTTAACTGGTTGGGCGACTTTGGAACGTGGCTCAAGGGTATTAATGAGTACAGAAATGTGGCTTTGGAGCATAGCGTATGGGTATTACCATAGAGTCTATGCCTTAATGGCTATTTTGGGAATGTAGATTTTCATTAACCTTTCGAGCGACGGTTTCTAAATTCCTTACTTTTCCGCAATTCGTCCGTCTCTACCATTCCTGTACCTGCCCGTCCCCTTTCCCAGATATCGAGTTGTTCCCCCAATATCTACCCGTTACGCCACCGATATCGCCAAAGCTGAGACGGATAGGTATTTTCGCACCGTCCTCTACAACACCAACAAGTCAGCCCACAGCCACTCGGGTCGCCCGGAAATAGGACCCCAACATACTCGGCGCCTTCGACGGCGTACTCCCCACCATCCGCCCCATATCCGTCGCCACCCACCCGGGACAGCAGCAATTAATCACCAACCCCGCATTCTCCCTCGCCAGCGTCGCCGTCAACGCATTCATGGCCGCCTTACTGACAGCGTAGGCCTGCTTCGGCCAGCCGTTCTGACGTTCGGTGCCGTTGTTGGCGGCGGCTTGGTATTCGTCCATCATGGCTTCGAGATCTGAGAGTGTCATTGCGGGACTGCGAAAGCGGGATTGGAGGGCAGGGGTGTAGTTTGAGAGGGAGGAGGCGGTGGAGGAGACGTTGACGATGCGGCCGTGGGGGCGGAGGAGGGGGTGGAAGGTCTGGCACATCTGTGTGCGGGGGATGCGTTAGAGGTGATGATTCGCTGGAGTTGGAGCTGGAGTATTTGCGGGGGATGGGAGACGAACATCCAATGTCCCGCGGTAGTTCGTATCTAGAGTCGCCTTGACATTCTCGGGCGAGTATCTGTCATCTAGATTCACGCCCGCGTTGTTGATCAGGACATCCAGTCCCTTGTGTTCCTGCTTGATCGTCTCGGCCAGGCTGCGTACGGAACGTGGGTCGGCGATGTCGAGGGCGGGGTAATTGATGGTGATGGAGGGGGAGCTGGGTTTGAAGCCTAGGTTTTCGCCTTTCCGGGAGGTGGCGTAGAGGAGGAGGGGTTGGGAGAAGGAGGAGGCGAGGCTGGTGCAGATGGCGTGGCCGATGCCGCGGTTCTGTGGGGGTGGGTTAGAAGGATTGGGAGGGGGGAGGGGGGAGGTGGGAGGGATACGGCGCCTGTGACGATGGCGATGATGGGGCTGCTCATTGTGGGTTTGGCAAGTTAGGTAGCGGTAGATTGAAAGTAAAGAAAAGGATTTAAAGATGGTAGAAGGAGAAAAAGAAGTTGACGTCTGAGCCTAAGGTACGATCTATAGGATTATAGATCACTTATCTGATAGACCGGAGGAGCACGAAGAGCATAGAGAGAATTGAGTCTTGGATAGAAGAAGATTGATTTTCTGGTTGAAGACGCCATTAGATCGCCATGTACCAGCGTCATAGATCCTAAGGTTTGATAGACCTGGACACGCGACAGTCTCGAGGACTCACTCGCCAAGATATAGGACACATGGTGAGCCGCAAGAAATGACACGTCCAGGAAGACATCCTGTAGCAGTTTAGCACGCATAGATTGAAATAAATCTGGAAGATTGATATGCTTCTCATGTCAAGGCAGTATACGTTTGGAGGACGCTAAGCCGAATGCAGCCTTCTGCCGCAAAAGTCCGCCGGCTCTCCCATCAATTATAACAGCAACATGGTCTTGAACAATGCCAGAAGAGGTCAACCAGAAACCCTTTGCAAACGGGAAGCAAGAGAGCCCTAGTAAACAGCAACATGTTTCCAAGGCGAGCAAGAAACCATGGTTTACCACACCAGCGCCGATAAAACGCCTTTTCGATATATTTCCTCTCATAACATATCCTCCAAATGAGCTTCCTCAACGGAAGGAGCGCATCAGCGCTCAACTTACGCTCTATATCTTCGCAACTGAGGAAGGTGTGAGGGAGGGCAGGCCATCCTTCAACCCGGGCTGTTTGAAGTGGCAGGCATGTTGACACGCTCCCAGATCAACGTGCTCTTTCTGACATTGATCTCCAAGTAGGCGTATCTCAAATTCCTGGGTGTAGACTTTGCCACTGTTCCTTCAAGCAATCATGCTTCTCCGACCGGGGCTTTACCGTTCCTCTCCGTGTTTCCTCGGTCATCAGACCCTCTCGAATCGCCAACCATCGTCCCCTCGACAAAATTGCAGCGCTGGTGTCAGTCATCTAAGGATGTTGCTGCACGTGAAGAACCATCGAGCATGCGCTATGATGCCTACATGGCATTGCTAGACCACCGAATACGACATGCTTGGGTATAACAACCAGAAGTACTTTCGTCTGGTTGTGTAGCTAATCCTTGTCTGAACTAGCTTTACACCCTGTACCTTACACCATCAAACTTCCGCTCTGTCGCTCGACGATTCTATATTGATCCCTCGTCAAACAACTCTTTCGTTCGCCTTACGCTCGCCTACCAGCTGCGTCAGGCGGCCATGACCGAACTATTGAAGCTGTCACCAGTAGTAGATGTCCAGGCGCTCTTTAGAGAAGCAGAGAAGGCGTTCGAAGCGCTATCGGAGCTGCTCGGCGACGATGAATATTTCTTCTCCCAGGATCACCCGGGGATGTTCGATGCAAGTGTGTTCGCTTACACGCATCTGCTGCTTGACGAGGGCCTCGGTTGGTCTACCCGCATGCTGGAGGGCTTGATCCTACACGAAAATCTAGTGGATCATAGAAATAGGTTGTTACAAAAGTACTTTTAACAGTCAAAGCGAAACATAGTGGAGACCACCCATGCGTCCGTGGGAATTGCTAATGTCCATTGCAATTATGCTGGTATCTCTCCTTACGCCATCCGCTATGCAGTAAGTGTCCGAAATCCCGCCTCTGAATGTGTACGCCTAGGCAAAGCTCGCCCCAAACGGAGCACTTTCTCTCAAATCCTCCACTAGGTCCTCCACGTTCGGCAAATATCTTCCGAGCAACCCCTGCTTCTCCTCCGTCGACTTAGCCTCTACCTCCCTGCCTGCTCCAGCTCCACTCCCACTTCTTCCCGCTAGAGCACCGGCCCGCTTGCTCGGGCTTCTTTGCGACCCGCTACTACTTTTACTGCCGACTCCGGAGTAAGGAGCCTCAGGCATGAGATAGAAGTAGAGGAACTCGACTAGCTTGAGCTTGACGTCTCGACTTGTTCCGCGCGACTTGAATAGCGAGGTAACCGTCAGAAGCCCGTCGAGTCTCTCGAAGGTACGTGTATTGGTGGGTGTATCAAGGAGGGCGGTCACCAGGGTTAAGAGCGTAGAGGACTGGATCGCGGGACAGGAAGACGGATCGAGGAGATCGAGGAGGAGCTGTGGTAGAGAGTCATCAGCCAGTTTCGGGCTTGTGGAGGGCTTATGGGATAAGACGCACATTCATGTAGATTTCTCGAGCGAAAAGTGAGCGAGATGGCGGGTGTACGAGGAGTACCCCATGGAGAAGATCGAGCGTTGAAACAATCAGAAGATCATTCTGGCCATCTGTGTATGCATTGTCAACTCCTGACCTGGTTCTACTCAGCCCCTTCGAACATACTGCTACCCTTCCCCAAAAGCCTCTCCAAACACGCAACCAGCCGTGTCGCGACGTTCCACTGAAACCCTTCCTGAAGCTTGAAGAACTCTCGAAAAGCTGGATCATCTCGGAGCGAGGATAGTTCTTTTGGTGATTGATCCGCAGTGCCGTTCAAGGCTACTGATCTCCGTCGCTCGGCTGCTGCTGGTGACGAGTTGGGCTTCGAGAGACATATCTGCGCGAGGAGGCCTTCGAGCTGTCGAAGACCCTTCTTGATCTTGACGCCGTCGAAGGAAGAGAGATAATCGAAGGAGAGGGATAGTAGTGACTCCATGACTGGATATAGCTTGGCTATGGTACCTGCAGTGGTATCGCTCAAAATGTGGCTTTGCTTTGCGCTCATGAACCTCGGTTAAACACACGGTTGTCATGGACGACCAGAAAGCCTCGAACTCCACTTGGATGGCCACACCTTCCAAATGAAACATTCACATGCGTTCATGTCTTGTCGAACACCCAATCTAAAAGGCCTGGATTCTAGGTGAAGATGGTTCATAGCTACTCGAGATCCTATCTCTCGTCTGCATCAGCCACGCATCTAAGCCCAAGACGTCGACTGAGCCTGAGCGAGCAGAATGAACAGTATTCTATGCAGTGGCAAGCAATAGTGCACAAATTCCCGGCATTCCGCAGAAAGGCGTTTCGACGAAGCGACAATGTACTGACCGACCAAGTATGACCCATGGCACAAGAGGTAAAACATTATGTGATTAAAGTGCCGAACACAACCGCCTGTGCTGCAGGAGCGAGGGTTTGGCCATCTCCATCAAGTTCTCGGATCTACACCGTGCCACCACATGGCATACTCAACATCGATGTCTATCACTGCTCTCTATCTGAATTCCACATCGAAGATGGCCTATCTGACAACAAGATGGTACATTTCGGCAGCCTGCTGAGCTCAGAGTACCTACGATACCCGCCTCGCTCTCGCCGGTTTGCATTCTTCAGGCATCCCATGCCTCGGGCTTCCCATACTTCAGGCTTGGCTTTCAGGATTTAGAAGCACGTACGGAGTAGCTTGCACTGCATTTTCTAGTACAAAGTTGGTGAATCGTCCGCGTACAACGTAGTGCGGGGAAAAGGCCCCACATTCTACGCCGCAACCCATGGCTGTGTCCTCTCAAACTGGAACCAGCGCCCGGGGGGCCTTTCGAAGGATTCACTTAAGCTTGTTATTGAGTAATGATCTCGCATGCATGTTGCAGGAGGATGCGTTCGTCATCGATGGAGCTCCGAGGCCATTCACGCTCTCTTTTGCTCGAAACAATCTAGCAGACGTAGAGCATCTGCCAGACTGCGACAGGTAGGGCGCTCGTTATTCGTTGCGCAGAATTCATCCCTTCGTTATCCCTTATATTTTAAACATGCTTCTGACAAGCTCAAGTCTGCGTGACGCTTGTAATTCGCATGCTTTCGATACAGATGACATCATAGTTTCTCCACATCTAGAATTGGCATCAAACTGACGCTTATGCGGGGCTGAAGAGCTACCGGCATGCTATGAGGTTGGAATGTAGGTAAGTAATACTACCATTGCAATCTAACGTCAAGAGACAGGACCGGTGCGGGACGTGCTCGGGGCTTTCAGTATATTCCCGCACCAGTACCGCAGCTTGACGGGGAGAACACAGTTCTGCTCTGGATCGACATGATGATCCCTTTTTGAGCATTATTGAGATTATTGCGCGAGGATTGCCATGCATCTTTGAAACTTTGGAGCGCAGGGTTGTTCGACACCCTCCCGTTGATCGCTGCTGCGCCTCAATGCAAGCTAGCTATCAGCTTCATCAGCTCGGCATTCACCATCTCGGAAATCGGGCGGCTTTGCCGTACGATGGCAGATGCTGGTGGCCTGCGCAAAAGCTCTTTCATGCCCCTCGGAGAATTTGGTGGCCTTGGGTCGTCCAAGGTCGGCGCGGGTGTTCCTTTCGATTACTCTTTTCAACTCATCCGTTCCTCCCTTTTCTTAAAACCCAGATCCTGCTTCTTCGTTCCCCGTTGAAATCTCTCGCGCGCTTTCGTATCTTATATCTTGGTCTTCTTGCTGTTGCACCAGAATGGAGATGACCGGACCTCCTCCGCAAGGCGACTATAGCAAGGGCCCAGCCATGATCATCTTTGACGTTGTGACCGTGAGCGTCGCAACCATTGTGGTCGCAATAAGATTCGCTGTACGCATTTGGATTTCTAAATGCCTGGGCTGGGATGATTGGACGATTCTGGCTGCTGCTGTACGACGATCAGTCTCCTACTTTTCCCATTGCTTACAGTCGGCAGTTGGGGAACTTCATCGGTGGCGCCTTGGATCTAGTGGAGATTCACTATGGTTTCGGGCGGTCTATGTTCTACCTCAACCAACATCAGCTCCTCGAATTCGGGAAATACGTGTATGGCGAGTGGATCCAGACCTTTGCGACCCTGATGTTCACCAAAGTGTCGATCTGCCTATTCTTGCTGCGCATACCGGTTACCAAAGTCCTGATCCGCCCTCTACAAGCCGCTGTCGCCTTCTTGGTGGTCTCGAACGTCGTCCTCACTCTTATGTGGATCTTCCAGTGCACTCCGGTGGACGCAGCCTGGAATAGTGAGAAACAGAGCACTAGTAGATGTTTCTCTAGAGGGGAACTGCAGAGAATCATTATGGCTCAAGCTAGTGGGTCATATTTCATGATCGTGCTACCTTTACGGACAATTGACACTCGCCAGTCATCTCCATCATCTCGGACTTTCTCTTTGCTGCATACCCAGTTTTCATGCTCTGGAGTGTGCAAATGAAGATTCAAACTAAATTATCTCTATGGGTTTTGATGGGCCTTGGTGTCATGTTATTAGTCTTTATCCAGTCTTCGCGCCTTTGCTGATTCAACTCAATAGCACTGCTTCCTGTTGTATTGTTCGTACAGTACTTAACAACGAGTCTATCCCAATTGACAAGACTTGTGGGTTTTCCATGTCCGAATTGGCGCTTCATCGCTGATGTTTGATTTAGATGGCGGTGGTACCAATTGGTTCTGGAGAACGTAATGATTCACTTCCGACATATACGTCGATCAGGCGCGCTGATCTTGCTTTTAGATTCGAAGTCGAAATCGGGATCATTGCTGCCTGCGCACCAGCAATCCGCCCAGGCTACGTATGGCTTTATCCAAAGATTACAAGCTCTTTCAGATCATCGAAAGGGCCTTCAAAGCTCTCGGATGAGGTTCGCCTCAAACAATTCAAGGGTGAGCCAGTTGTGCACCAAGATCAAGGTTATTCATGGGGAACTGGTGGGAACGACGTTTCTGATGATGCGGAATGGGGAGCTCCGGTGTCGCCATACGACCAGATCCGCAAAACGACAGACGTGGATATAGAGCAAGGGCCTCCGACAGGTGCACATGCTGGGGAACAAGTCAAATTCTGATGTCCACCTCAGCAGTGGAAGCCAGAATGGGGATCCTTGGGCCTGAGCGAAACATTGCGCCTGTCATATCTTCACGGACACGTTGTTTCACAAATTGAGGCGATCATCGATCCGCAACTCCAAGCCAATAATTTAAAGTAGGTTAGAGAAAATCCGACTCGTACTGCGCCACGTTAGCTGCAGTAGCCTACTTTATATGGCTGACTGTGAAGTGTGAAGTCGTGCAGGATCTCGGTAGTATTCCCGAGACATCCCCATCCGCATTATGAAGCAAACCCCTCGGTTCGCTGCGCCATGACGCAATTGTGCTTCACCTACGATGGGGCTGAAAATGTCCTCTTCCGTAGATCAAAGCCCCCAACCTAAAGCATACCTTCACAGCGGCTGTCCAATCAATACTTTCACACTCAGTAGGCGGCTTTGGAGCGAGGCAAGACACCCTCACTCGAGCATATACATTTTTCCAGAAAACTCCCACTGAGACCCTGTTTCCAAGTTTTATTCATTGATTCCTTTCAAAAATCCGTCCAATCATTTTTCCATTCATAACGATTGACCTACAGCCGCCTAGTCTGTCAGCCTGCAAAGGCCTGGATTGCGAACGCTTTATAGTCTATCCACGGACACTCTCCCATATCACACCGCTCACTCTGACATGGGCGGGCCCCGTCTACCCGAGAAGGTCGCCCTAATTACAGGCTCCTCGTCCGGCGTCGGCCGTGCTATTGCACTGCTATTCGCCTCAGAAGGCACCTCTCTGATCGTATGCGCAGATCTGAAATCTGAAGCAGCACAGGGTGCGGACGCGGATGCTGACTACTCAACGCATGAACTTATATGCAAGAATTACGGGGAAGGGAAGGCGGTCTATGTGAGGACTGATGTAGGAGTGGGAGAGGACATGGAGAGGGCAGTGGGGTTCGCCGTAGAGAAAGGGGGAAGGCTGGATATGTACGTCTATTTTTGGTTTCTATCTTCTCATGCTCTTTCCTATTATCAATTTGATTTCTATCGCGTTACAGGGAGCAGCGTCTCGGAAGCTTGTATCAAGAAGAGGATTCAATCTATTTATCTATTCTGGAGATATCTCGACTAACTTATTGCGTGAATCAGCATGGTCAATAACGCTGGACTGGGAGCGGAGGGTATCAAGATCCATGAATTAGAAGAGGACGTATGGGATAAGATGATGTGAGTCTCTCACATCCGTGACCGTTGCCCCTCTTCGCTATAGAAAAGCTTGGACACTCTGTTCAACACTTCGTTGTTCGGCAACTCAAGACAGCGTCATTGACAATCCATCTTCAGACGAGTGAACCTTCGCAGCGTATATCTCGGCTGTAAATTCGCCTGCCGCCAATTTCTCAAGCAAGATCTTACTCCCAGCGGCCACAGAGGGTTCATTGTGAACACGGCTAGTATATTAGGTTTGGTTGGCTTCAGCAATGGTGCAGGTAAGTTCTCTTCCTACGTCCAATGATAGGTATTGCTGCAAGGCGATAACCCCTGGCGTTCTCCATACAAGACCAAGAATGACTTATGCTCGATGAGCTGACGTGGCTGGTTGTCGATATTTAGCTGGCTACTGCGCCTCCAAGGGAGGAATCGTCAATCTAACGAAACAAGTCGCAATTGACTACGCCAGGGATAGGATTCACTGTAATGCTCTATGCCCGGGCTGTAGGTCCCCCTCCTTTCTTGCCTTCGCCGTTCTTCTTGAAACACCTCTTGCAGGATCTCGGTACCGTGGTTTACTTACTTCTGCTTTTCTAGTCACTAAAACAGCAATGACCAGCGCGCTCTTCAATACCAAGGAAGACAGCGATCGGCTCATGAATCTGACACCGTGGGGAACATGGGGCGACAAGGACGATGTTGCAAAAGGAGCACTGTTCCTGGCGAGTGAGGATGCTGCGTGGGTGACAGGGGTGGCGTTGCCGGTCGATGGGGGGATGCTGGCGCAGTGAGTGGGGGATGTAAAAGTAAGGTTGGTGCTAGGTTATGGTCGAGGAGATTAAATCAGAAGACAATAGCCGGTTCTGATCTACATCAGCGAGCTGGGAAGCATGATCTGTTATGGGCGGTCACATCTTGTTCGTGGGGAGGTTAGGGCCCTCTCGCAAATCGCAAGAGAAGTTCAAGCTCCTCCCAGTCACAGGGGTCGTCCTCCTTGCCTTCCGAGGTCTAGCCCGGTACGTTTTTGCACCTGAGCTCCTGAGGATTGGGGCGCGGCAGGTTCTAGGGTCAACAACATGGGATAAGGCATATGACTTTTGGGCGAGGCAGTAAAAAAAAGCATCTCATGTCTCACTAATGATCTTTCCCCGTAAGTCTTTTAACCCAGTCCATGGTTGCTCCCTTTTGTTCTTGCCCTTTCAACATGTTGTCTTGCGCTTCCTTTCCTCAGCTCCACTCTTTACCACCACCCCCTTCCCTACGCCTCCACCGTCAGCTCTTCATACCGAACCTCCATGAAACGTCCCTCCCAGTCAAGGACCACCTCCACCACCGTTGGAGACTTCCGCCTGTATACGTGATTGAAACGGCTGTCCACATGCCCAGGGTCTTCGACACGAGGGGGATGTGGTGTAGTAGGCATGAGGTAAAGCGCCTTCCTGGTTGCGGTTCTCAGGACGAGATATGCTGCTATCTCTGCTCGTGCTTCCGTGGTGTAGGCACCTACAGTGTCGCTCGAAGGTTCCATTTCGTAGTTGCTGCTTTCGTAGGTGATGACCCAGATAGTGGCGTTTGGAGGAGCTGGTGGCATGGTTGTCCTCGTTGGGGTTGTTCTGACTGGAAGTGTGAATTGTGTGCTATCCAGGACGCTCTCTCGTGCGGGCTTTGAATTCGATGGAAAGGATGCCACGGGAAAGGAATGACCATGAGGATCGCAACCTATATCTAGGAACCTAGATAGGAGAACAATGGGAGCCAGCAACACAGCACCTGCAGGAAAGATCCAGAAACCCAATCTTGGACGCATCTTGTTCAGATAAAGGATTAAACAAGGGATGGTATGAGTTACAATGAGTGATAGATATCGCACACTGTACTAGAACCTCTCTCAAAGAAGCGAAGGGCCGCAGCAAATGGCAAGGGGGCTGTTGCATTCACACCTCGTTCTACTGCCCCTTTACACCTCTGTTGTCTCTTGCACGATGAAACCCTGCCTGCTTGTTGGCTGCGTTACACCTGATCCGATCCTAGGGCCGCGGTTCTGGCAGCTGTAACCAGCGACTTGAAAGATTCTCAGCGACAATACATGTTTTCTAGAGAGAGAAATTCGCCTCTACTTCGATCATGGACTAGGCATGAGCACTTTTGGGAGAACCGGGTCTGAACTTCAATGCTCGAAGGGAATAAGAATCGAGGAAGCGATGGACCGTTGGAAATCCGCTAGCTGGATGGATATTATCGTTAAGGCATGCTTCGATTCACAACCCCAAAAATAATTGAGAAGGTACATCTGAAGGAATGTTTCAATGGGACGAGTACGATGGACTGATTGTCGAGAGGGAGTGCACTATCTTTGGGGACGAGGTACCTCAACTGTCTGGGAAGGATGGAACAAAGCAGATGAAGGTGTAGAAGTGTAACAAAGGGGGTTTAACGTGCAACAGCTGCCGAGAAGCAGCTCGCTGGTTACTGCTGCCATTAGCTTTCCGGATATTCTGTTTTTGGCACAGTCGTGCTATGTCATTCAAGGAGTCATTGTGTCCTGCGGATGCAGCGAACATTCTGGAGACGCTCCGTGCATTGGTGAAGTTTAGCGAGTGCGTCAGTTTTTTGGTGCTCGATGGAGAAAAAAGTTGGGTTTGAATGACAGACTAGCAATCAATATAATACGCTTTCAGCCAGATAATTCGATGAGGGAGTAACGCTCTTCTGGGCACGATGAGAGCGATGTATATGTGTAGCCATCCCTGGAGGACTGGACAGCTTGGAGCAGACTAAGATAGCATGCGACTGATCCATACACCACACCGAGGTCCGCCCACAACGCCATTCATCAGCTCTACCTACGTCCGACGTCCGACGTAGGGGATAGGGAATCCTCGTTTCATTACCTTGTTTACTCACCTCTGTCTTGCCTTAATGTACCACCCTTTCGACACTCTATTCGTACTAAGCCATCACAGCCGTAGGTCTCGGCCCACTGCCTCCAGCCCTCACCCCATTCCTCCTCTGGCTCTGACTCTGGGATTTCCCGGGGCGACTAAGAGTATATCTGAAGACACGATCAGCACCAAGCGCTGAAGGGGAAAAGGATGAAACGTACTTCGCAAAAGCCCTACTCAGTGCCTTTTTGCAGCTGACCTTCTGGGCACTCACGAACGAGTCGACCGTCACGGCAATGGCGCGGTCGACGTCTAGGGAGGTGCAGTACTCGGAGAGACGCATCTTGCAGAAGGCTTCGCTGATGCGGATGATGGCTTCGAGGTGGCGAACCTGGGGTATTGTCAACAAACGCTCCCACTGAAATTTCTACTGCATCGCAACGAGTACAAGAAGGTACAGGGACACGAGAGGGGGGTCTAGGACTTACAGTAATTGGATAAGCACCAGTGGCAAGACTCTCCCTCCGCATATCTGCGAACAGTCTCGCCACCTTATCCTGATCAATCTGATACAGCTTCGGTCGACACCTCTCCCTCGCATACAGAATGTATTTCCTTAGCAACTCCTGATCAATACCCTCTTCCTGCGCCGGCTCGCCACCATTGCTCGCCTCGCCTCGGACTTGCGCTTCATGCTCTACATCCATGGCGTTCTGGTTATTATCCGTCGAATTCGCAGCCGGGTGTGCGCGCCCGTGGCTCTTGACTACGAAGTTGGCGAGCCGCTCGTCTTCAGCCGGATCGACCGTGTCGCGCACAACGCACATGATGTCGAATCGCGAGAGAATAGGTTCCGTGAGCTCAACGTTCTGGGCAAGCGGAACGGTGCTGTTGTATCGCCCACCAATTGGATTGGCCGCCGCCACGATGGAGCAACGCGCCTGCAGTGTCGTCACGATACCGGCTTTACTGATGGAGATGGTCTGCTGCTCCATGGCTTCGTGGATACTGGTGCGGTCCTGGTCGTTCATCTTGTCGAATTCGTCGATGAGGCAGGTTCCGCGATCGGCGAGGACGAGGGCGCCGCCTTCGAGCGTCCATTCTGCGGTCAGAGGGTCTTTTCGCACGGAGGCTGTGAGACCGACGGCGCTGGCGCCTTGGCCTGTGGCGAAAACGGCGCGGTGCGCGGTCTTCTCGATGTATTTGAGCACTTGGGATTTTGCGGTTCCAGGATCTCCGAGAAGGAGGACGTTGATGTCGCCCCTAATGTTGAGTTTCCCCTGGGCCACTTTGCTCACGCCGCCGAAGAGGGAGAGGGCAACGGCGGTTTTGATGTCCGTGTGGCCGTAAATGGAGGGAGCGATGGAGGCGATAAGCTTGTCTACGATATGTGGGTCCCGTGATAATTGGCGGATGTTGCGCTCGTCCGCTTCGGTAAGGCGAAAGCCGGCAAGTTGGTCGTGCGATTTGATGACGTGGTTTGCTTCGAGAATGGTGGCGAAGACGGGGAAGCCATTTTTGTTGTTGAGCTGGGCGGAGTAACTGTTACGATATATGCCCGTAATTTCAATCTCTTCGCCGGGTTTGGCGCTGTCGATCAGGTCCCAAAGAAGGATAACTTCACGGTGACGAGGAAGGCGGCCGGCAGGGACAGTGCCAGGGGACTCTTGGAGCGTAAGCTTTTGATAATTACGATAAATAGTTTGTTGAGAGTTGAGAGTGAATGGACCGCGTGATTGGCAATTCTGGCAGTACGATATTTTGACTTCAGCATTGGACTCTTGCTGGAAGGGACCTAGTGTTATTCCACATTTCGTGCAGTCAAAGCGTACATATTTGAGTTGGGGAAAGACGCCTGTACGGCGAGTTACCACGCCTGTAACGCGGACAAGGCAGTTGAGATGCGTTTGGCGTAATTGGCGCAGGGTGTAGTGGACGGGAAGATCAGATATGCGAACGTGGATCTCTGAGTGAATCCGTTCGTAGTCGGGGTAGTGTAAAAGAGTAACATCCATAGCCACTTGATCAAAGATAGCTAGGACTTCTGCGGGAGCGTTGGCGAGGAAGTATGCTAGGATTGCTTTCGAAGAGGCTAGGTGATCGTAGGAGACTTCGAGGGACTCGGCGTTGATCTCTCCCAGCGTTCGAACTCGAGTGCCGTATACGGAGACGCCATTGGCATCGGTATATTCGGTAAGAAAGGACTTGAACTCGCGGAAAATGGTGCGATGAACAGCAGGAAGAGCCACCCAGTCTGTAAGGCTCGAGGCCTTTACATCTTGCAATGTCTCAAGCGAAAGCTCTTCTTCCATAATGTCATCCGCCATGTCTTCGTCTTCTTGGTCCTCGTCATAGTGATGCCTCCTTCGCCGAGGTTGGCGCGTCAAGTCCATTTCCGCATCCTCATCTTCGTCTTGCAGAAACGCGGCTGGCATACGTTGTCGTCTAACCAGCTCTCGATCGCGCTTGTTCAATCGGGCTTCCAATTGTCGTCGCGTTGCCACATCAAGATCATCGAACTCGCCTTCATCATCAATGTCTGCGCCAGCGTAAACATCGTCCTCTCGTTGGCGGTAATCGCGCTCGAAATTATCAGCAAACAAATCGATCCCGTCTTCATCTTCTGCCATCTCATCGGCATCATCGATGTCACCAACAGACTCCCTCTCTAAGCCCAATTCGTCCGCATCACCGTCGTCGTCCAAGGGGAGGACTGGGGGTGAGGAGGGTGGTGCTGAAGCATGTCAATACCAATCATATCGGCAAAAGATCCAGCACTCACGGCTTGAAGGAGGAGCAGCTGACGATGAACCCAGCTCATCGTCTGCCTCTCTCGAACGCTTGCGACCATTGCGCGCAGTCGCGCCACGGTTCGCCGCAGACATACTCGGTCGCAGTGGGGAACTGTGCTGTGTTAGAGTATTCTCACTCTCACTACTTGAAAGAAGCAGGGCGTACCTCATTGATATTGATGGAAAACACTTGCCAATTTGTGACTTTGAAAGGAATTTAGGAAGCGTTAATGGATGTTTGAAAGCGGTCTTAGATTTCGGCGCGCTCGACGCGCCAGGAAAACGCCAAGAGAGCGCGTAAAGTGGTTTTCTAAAAGGCAAGTGCATGCGGCTGTCAAGGACATCGGGTCTTCGTTCCGCCTCTACGGCCTCGAGACACAAGTGAAAAGAACCACATCATCAGGGAGAAACGATGGACGACACTACTGTATCTGCGATCGGACTGAACAATGACCTGAGCCACAAGCCTAAAAAAGAGCGCGATCCTCACCCTGACTCGCAGACAGCTTCAGAGTATGGAATTATTTTCCTTTCATCTAACATTGCGTTGACAATGGAGCCATAGACCTTAAGGCAGTCGCAGTGCTGATTCCTTTCGCCAGTTATATTGACACTCAGCTTCAGCTCGAAGCTGACGCGCGCGAAGCTCTTCCCTACGTACGTCTTACTTCGCCTTTGACCCCAACACCTCTTACGATTCCTAGGCATTCGATTATTGCACACAGCACCTTGGTCCCCTCCGACAAAACCTTTTCTCCTGTTTGACGTGTCGTCCGCCTCCAGACTCTTCCTCAGAGCCCTACACTCCAGCCGCGGTATGCTACTCATGCTCCATCGCCTGCCATGGTGAGCACACGCTTGTAGAACTCTTCAACAGGCGCAACTTCACCTGCGACTGTGGAAGCACGCGACTACCTTCAGAATCGCCATGTACACTGCGGATAGATCCTGCGACGGGTTTGAAAGGCCCAGTACATTCTCAGCCTGCGGCGGAAGGAAATACCTACAACCAGAACTTTCGCAACCGCTTCTGCGGATGTGGGGAGATATACAACGCACATGTAGAGAAGGGAACTATGTTCCAGTGTCTCGGTCTAGCGACGGAAGCAGATGGCGGTTGCGGTGAAGACTGGTGGCATTCGGAGTGCATCGTCGGGCTTAGTAGAGATTGGTCGCACAGCACGAAGTCAGAGCAAAAACCCGAGAATGCTGCTGAAGACGATGGGGAGGATGAACGCCCGTTACCCCCTGGGTTCCCCGAAGAGGATGCTTTCGAGACCTTCATCTGCTACAAATGTGTGGACGCTCACCCTTGCTTAAGACGTTATGCTGGGTCAGAGGGCTTCTTGCCGCCTGTTCACAAGCAGAAGCAAGAGTGCCGTGAAGAGCGCAGAACCGTGAACCTGGACAAGTTCGATGAGACGAAGCAAGCGCCGCATGCGCTAGAGCTGTCTTCAAACAGCGATGTACCATCTTCCAGCGAGCATCAAGAATTTTCCGAACAGTCTATCGCATCGAATAAGCGCAAAGCGTCCGAAGGTCCAAACGAATCCCCCGCTGACTCTGACTCCAAAAGGGCCAAGGTCGCGCCACCAACTTCTCCTGATTTGTGCAAATACTCTTCTCTCCCAGCGCCACCCCTAGGGCAGTTCTCTCTATTCCTTAAGCAAGACTTTCGCAATCACATCTGCCGTTGCGCAAAGTGCTACCCCTTCCTCAGTGCTCACCCACAACTCCTCGATGAAGAAGAGTCATACGAACCGCCGTTGTCCGAAAATGGCGATGAGGATAATCGAAGTGCTGGCACCGGCAGTCTGCTCGATCGCGGAGAGGCAGCGCTGAGCAACGTTGACCGGGTCAGAGCTATCGGTAAGTTCATTTTTGTGGTTCACTCCCATACTCTCTTCAAGATGTTCTTCAACCATAAGATCACTGACGAGATGCAGAGGGTGTCATGGTGTACAACCACCTTAAAGACAAAGTAAAGAGTTTTCTGCAGCCATTCGCGGAGAGTGGGCAAGCTGTTGGCGCGGAAGACATTAAAGCCTACTTTGAGAAGCTAAGAGGAGATGAGCAGGGCATCAAGGCTGCACAAGTGGTTGCTGCGGGTGGCGATAGCACGGGCGACGGAGGCAACAGAAGGGAGCAAAGTGGTAGGCGTACTGCTGCTGCTATCTGTCTCAAGTCATACTGACCGCAGTTTGATGCAGGCTACTGAGGCGGTTGTTCAAATAGGGTGACACCACTACTGACATTCGTGTCGTTATTTGTTTTGGGAGGTTCCAAGATCTGCAGATTCTGGATGGATCACACGGATCTCACGGCGATGCCTCCTCTTCCTGATGGCAGGTTTCAAGATCATACGCAAGCAGAAGTAATGTAAGGTAACCAACATCAAAGTGCCATAGATGTCCATTTTGCAAGACGCGCTCCACTTTTACTCAGAAATACAGCTAGACATGGCTTCACCGCGCAGAGCACGACTCGAGATCAGAAGATTTCTCTTCCGAAGCACATCAGAATAGGCTCTTTCGTTTTAACATCAGCACTATGTTTCATTTCTGTCCGTTATCGTATCAATTCGTGGGCCTCGAATACCTACGAACAATTTCACGATCATCTTATGGCTGGTAGGGATGTCTCCTCGAGCTTTTGAGTCTTTCTTGAGTATTAAATCCTCTGTTCCAGCACTCGACCTGACATTTACTCTACAATTACCCTGTCTTTACTGGAGCCCTGTCCCTGCGGCCGAGATGCTCTGATCCGCCCCCTTGAAGCTTTCCCCGCATTGTCGCCCTAACCATGCATTTTCCACGTCATAACGTCTTACCAATTGGAACCTTCTCCTCAGCTGGCAATAACGACCGGGTTGTAACTTCCTGATCCTCCCTCCAGTCTTCAAATCACACAAGAATCCTGAACTGCGTCATAGGTTATGCTAAGGGAACATAAACACCTCCCAGCCCCGACCAATCTCAAGCACCATGTTCCCTCACAGCAATGGCTCGCTTCCCACTCACCCAGCTCCTTGCTATCGCCGCGCTACGGGCTACCTCCTTCGTGGCTGCTGGCTCCTACAATGGCCTTGCGAATACCCCTCCTATGGGCTGGGTAACCCCCTCTCCCGCCTTCCAAAACCCCGCCCATATCACCTCAAGCTCACCTCCCCTGCCAGGATGACTGGAACGCCTTCGGCTGCGACGTCAGCGAGAACCTCCTCCTCTCCACCGCCCAAAAGATCGTCGACTATGGCCTCCGCGACCTCGGCTACCACTACATCATCCTCGACGACTGCTGGTCCGCCGGGCGCGACGCCAACGGGTCGCTGGTGGCCAACAGCACGAAGTTCCCGAGCGGGATGAAGGCTGTGGGCGATGCGCTGCATGCGATGGGCTTGGGGTTCGGAATGTATAGCAGCGCGGGGGTGTATACGTGTGGGCAATATGGTGAGTACTTTCCACTGAGTGTCTTTGTGGTAGATGAGGAGGCTGACATCTGTGGATTCTGTAGCGGGATCTCTGGGCCATGAGAAGCAAGATGCGAAGAGTTTCGCTGAATGGGGCGTCGGTAAGGACTCCATCCTAGAGGCGGATTGCGGAGGGAGCTTTTGCAGCTGATCCGAGGCGCTCAAGACTATCTCAAGTACGACAACTGCTACAACCAAGGCCAATCCGGAACCGCGCTGATAACATTCAACCGCTACAAAACGATGTCGCAAGCCTTGAACGAAACCGGTAAGGCCGTCCCGTCACTCCCTCGCCCGAAATCCCTGTCATTAAAGACTAAAGCACAGGTCGCCCGATCGTCTACTCAATGTGCAACTGGGGCCAAGACTCCCCCTGGAACTGGGCCCAGACGATGGCCAACAGCTGGCGCATCTCCGGCGACGTGTACGACTCCTTCTCCCGCCCCGACGCCTCCTGCCCCTGCACCACCTACGACTGCGCCCTCCCCGGCTTCCACTGCTCCGTCACCAACATCCTCGCCAAGGCCGCGCCGCTGCCGTCCAAATCGCAGCCGGGCGCGTGGAACGATCTCGACATGCTGGAGATCGGCAACGGCGGCATGAGCGATGCCGAGTACGTGCTGCATTTCAGCATGTGGGCTATCCTCAAGAGCCCGCTGATCATCGGCACCGACGTAAGGGATATGACGCCCCAGACGCTGGGTATTTATTCCAATGCGGCGGTGTTGGCGGTGAGTCAGGATCCGAAGGGGAGCGCGGCGAATCAGGTTTATGAATATCCCGCTGCGCTGGATGGGTACGGCCAGGGCAGTATTTCCTGCTGGGTCGGCGAGCTGGAGGGTGGGGATTGGGTGGTTGCGCTCGTGAATGCGGGGAACGATGCGCTGACGATGAATGCGAGCCTTGCGGATATCTTTGTGCTGCAGAGTGATACGAGTGCGAAGGGCGTGGCGCCGCAGGTGGGGCAGGCGTGGGAGGTGTATGATCTCTGGGGAAACAGGATGAGTAACGTGACGGCGCAGGCGGTGCTGGATGGGAATGCGACGATGAATGGGACAGTGATGGACAGGGCGAATGCGACGATGAGTTACAATAGCACTAAAACGAGCTATGAGGAGGGTCTGAAGATGGGGGATGCTGCGTTGTTAGGGGTGAGGGTAGGGTCGATAGCGCCTAAAGGAATGTTGACGGCGCAGGTGGAGAGGCATGGGATTAGGCTATTCAGGTTGCGCATTTCAGGGTCCGGGAAGAAGAAGCGGGATGAGTTGTGAGGAAATGTCTGGTCTATATATATAAGATGTATCGGGGTCCCGTCGTGGAGGCTGTTCAACATAGACTATGGCAAAGCCGGCTTCCTGGTTCTATTGAACGCTTGGCTGAATTACAGCCTCGAAGTTGTCCAGTTCTTGATGGCATCGGCCTGCTGACCTTTTCCTGGCGTGCCGATGGAAATCATGGGCTGGTCGTGAAATTCGTTATGGGCTATCAGCAGAGTGGTCTTGGAATGTGCGGCCTATCAAGAAAGCCCGAGAGTCAGCTACCTGGTACGAAGCAATCAAAATGACTCGAAGCTCCCAAATTGACGCAAAAGGCCACCACGATCAACCACCGCAGGTTGTAGGTGTGGATGACGCTTACCTTCAACTTCTTTTCCATTTCGCGTATCGAGTCCACCAAGATCTCGTCTTGGCCTCCCACGATGAAAATCTCCGCTACTACATCCTGCAGACCAGCCCACCATTGCTCGTCTGTGCGCTCGCCAGGCTCGTTGTATTCGTCTTTGCTCGACGTGCCGAGGAAGTTGGCGGACCATAGATCGCCGACACTGGGCTGGATGATATCTTTCTGCGCATTCGCCTTTGTTGAAGGCCAATCCGTGCGGAAAGAAACCCAGGGCGCTAGGAGAATGGCGCCTTTAAGTGGAGCGGAGAGCGGAAGTGGTGGACATTTAGGATGGGGGTTTAGGCTATGTGAGATGACACCAAGAGTGAGGTTTCCGCCTGGAGAGGTGATTAGCTTTGCCCATGGCCACTTGTGGAGTTGTTTGCAGAAGCAATTTATAAGTATGGGTCTCGTAGCACTGACCTGCAGAGTCGCCGCCAATCATAATGTTGGTCGGGCTTCTGGCAAGTTCATCGAGCGTGTATCGCAGTATCTCAACGCCTTGCTGCAGTTGCCGAGGATAGCAAGCGTGAGGTGCTAGAGTGTAGGCGAGGAATAGTACACAAAGGTCTTTGCCTGCGGCTTTCGCGTTCTCGATCAGATGGGCTGGATCGGCTGCGATTGTATAGCCGCCACCTTGGATATGGTCAGCAAGATTCTCGTTGCTCGCAATCCGTACTTTTGGAGGGGAGGTTACTAACCGTGAAACCATATGAGGACATTTTTGCTCTTTGAATTTCCACCCAATATGCCTTCGTGCCATCCTTCATGGTCACAAATTCTGGCACAAACCCCTTTTTCTGTGCATGCGCGGGGTATATCGATTCTAAGGGAGGAGTAATGTACCTGAAGATTCGGTATGTATGTCTTGCTTTATAAAGGATAGTAGGCCTACTGGCTTTGAGCAATGCTCATATTTTTGAACAGTGCCCGTCCAATGGCAAGCTTCACATGTGTGAACACTGTCGGAGCACCACCCTTCCCACGAAAAGGGGAGAGGATCAATGCTACGACACCAGAGCCCACTGCGATTGCTTGAGCAATTAGGTGCAAAGCTTAGAGGCGAAAGTCTTACGAGCGCGCAACAGGACATAAATCAGTACCGCTTTCTCCCAGAATGAAAGCGTCGTGGGATATCGTGTAGACATAGTAATAATTGAATCCCTGGGAAACCGATGGGAGACTCTAATAGCTGCACAAGATGCAGTGACGAACAGGTAGATATAGATGGCTAATAATAATAAGCCAAGTTAGCTTACTCACACCAATTCATCAGCAGTGCCCAATGTGGTCTGGCAAATTCGTTGATCTTTTAGGCAATATTCTCACGAATGCGACAGTTAAAACCAAGTGTTCAAGAACAAAGTCGTTCGTCGCAGACTGAACCATTCCAATAGTGGGGCTCTCCGCGAAGCTGGACCGAGGTTTGCTGAGACATTCCGTATGTCCGTTAATGCCGGACGCCCAGCAATCGATGGATTTACTGTAACTCTAGATTGTCCGAAGTTGAATTAGGGAACCTGCTTGCAGGTTGGTCAAGCAATCTGTTCCTGTGCTAGCAAAAGCACTGAACCACCTATTGCCAGTATCCCGCCACACCAGCTCCCGCCCGAGCTCCTTGATCCGTCGCTGCGGCATTCCACTTCTCGCTCAAAATCTCTACTTCCTTGGCTCGAAGTAGCCGCCGGGCGGCTGATGATACGTGTTTCGGTCTTTGCGTTTTATCCCTTCGTGTCCTGGGGTCACGTCCCCACTCTCGACGGCTTGGGAGCATGGTGAGAGCAATGCCTTCTTCTCCGCCGATCCAGCCTGCTCTTCACGGGTATCCGTTTGTTCGGCAAGACATTCTTTCGCATCTTGCTCCGCTTTGACCTTGGTGAGGGCGGCGGCCAAGGTTGGTCCTACAGGCTTGTGTTGCTGAGACGAAGACATCTCGAGAACCAGGGAAGTGGTTTGGGAAAGTCGTTGAAGTGTCTTTCAAGTGCTTTATAGTGTTGGATCTTGGCGTGAATCTGCCATATTAGCTCGGCCACCAAGCACTAGGAAGCAGGCGCTCTGGATTCTCACGGAGGACAAGCCGTCGATTGCAGCATTCGAGACTTGGAGTCGGACCGTGTTTTGAGTTTTCTTGAATGCTATACCAGTCAGATACCAGTCATTCAGACGTGATTCTGTGGAAATACCTTGGAGATTGTGGAGATCGATATGGTGATGGGAAAGAAGAGGACAGAAGGATGAGGTGAAAAGTCCATGTGCTATTATGTCGTGGGACAAGCGAGACTGACGTGGTCGACCACGTAATCAAGACTTCACCTTGAAATATTTGCCCATGGAAATAGACAATAGAATATCGTTCACATTTATCTTCTTTGACTTGCATACTCAGGTACAAGAGGTAACCAGATACATCAATACAAAGAAATTGTCACCTTGCAAATTTCACCTTGCAAATTTCACCTTCTAGGATTGTGATACAGCTGAGCCAGGGCGGTAGCACATCACTGTTGAGGATGTTTCTCAACCTAACAAAACAGGCAAACCCTAAGAAAACCGGACGAAACAAAAAAAGAGAGGCATCCTCATTACCATCCATGAACGACTTCTTATTCGCCCCCTAAAAACTTTGGAAGCTAAGAAGTAGGCATACCGAATAGGTGGTTGCAAAATTGGAATTATTGTGGTTGCTTAAGACTTCGGGACCATATTTTAATGCAGTCCATGCCCCATGGCCTTCAGAGCCGCGGCAAGCGCTCTGTGGGGCGCAAAAGATCCCTGCTGCCGGGAGTAGCTAAAATAGTCGTCACTCGTCGGCTTGGTCATCAATGCTTTTGTTGCGCGATTCAGTCAAAATGACTTCATCATGCTCTACAGGCCCGGACGGGTGTCCACAGGCATTCGGAATACGAAACACTCTCCTGCCAGGAATACTTGGGCTTGCTGACTTTGCGCCACGGTGCCGGGACACATCGGGCGCCTTCCTTTCACGATATGGGACTTCTAGCCATTGGAACTCCGCTGGAGTGGCCCGAAGCCAAGAAGAACGCCAATCACGTTCGTGAATGGGGCATCGAGCAATTGCTCGCGATCTGGCGCCGGGCCAAAGGGAAAGAGCGTGATGCCCTGCTATGGGGCGACGAGATCGAGTATCTGGTGGTAGCGTACGATGAAGAGCGACGAAAGGTTAAACTCTCACTACGACAAGCGGATATTCTAGATGCACTAGCGAAGGATGAAGCACTATGTAAGCAGGGAGGTTGCGTACCCGATCTTCAATCGTTGGGTCATAACGGCGATCCTTTGCCCGTTTTTCACCCAGAGTTCGGGAGGTTCATGTTGGAAGCAACCCCGGGAAAGCCTTGGGGCATTGGGCTAAAAGATCTACTGGATGTGGAACCGAACATGAAGTGGCGGTTTGTGACCCTACCTCTCCAAATTCCAGAGAATTTATTTGACCTTGCGGGATAGGCGGAAGATTGCCATTGATCACATGGAGTCGTACGAGTACCCAATAACTCTGACCACTTTCCCTCGCCTCGGTACCAGAGACGAGTTTATTACGCCCTATTACCCTCCGTCTGGGGAACGACTGCGATCGCAGTTCCTTCCCGACCAGATAGCCAATCCTCACATCCGTTTTCCGACGCTGGCAGCCAATATCAGGTCACGAAGGGGTCGTAAAGTTGAGATCAACGTGCCGATCTTCAAGGACACCCATACGCCTTCGCCGTTCCGGGATCCTACTGTGAACTACGAGCTCCACAATTGGCCAGAAGATGATGATGTTAGGAACGGAGCGGCCAAGGAAGATCACATCTATATGGACGCCATGGCCTTTGGCATGGGCAGCTGTTGCTTGCAAATCACCTTTCAGGCAAAGAACATCACAGAAGGCCGCCGGCTTTACGACCAGCTTAGTCCTCTGGGTCCCATCATGCTCGCTTTGACAGCAGCAACGCCGATTTACAAAGGGTTCCTTGCAGACACCGACGTTCGATGGAATCAAATCAGCAGAGCGGTGGATGATCGGACACGGGAAGAGCTCGGAGAGAAGGTAGAATGTCATTTTCTCAGACCCCTTGTGCATGTGCTAACGAGCCAGTAGCCCCTCAAGCATGACCGTTGGCGTGTTCCTAAATCGCGCTACGCATCAAATTCAACATACATCTCTCAGGATTCACGCCTACGGAAAGAGTATATGGACCCAGATCTCGTGGTGGATGAAGACCTCAAGCAAAGATTGATGAACGGCGGAATGGATGATCTTCTTGCTACCCATTTTGCTCATCTTTTCATTCGAGATCCTATAGTTATCTTTGCTGAAGATCTACAGGAGCTTGATCTAAGCAAGACTGATCATTTCGAGAATATACAATCGACCAATTGGCAGCACATGCGCTTCAAGCCCCCACCACCGGATAAAGACACAGGATGGCGGGTTGAGTTCCGTTCCATGGAGATACAGATTACAGACTTCGAAAACGCGGCATTCGCCGTGTTTCTTGTGCTTGTCACCCGCGCCATCTTGAGTTTCGACTTAAACTTCTATATTCCCATCCCACTTACTACAGCGAACATGGAGATCGCTCATGTTCGTAATGCGGTCCTCGGCCAGAAATTTCACTTTCGCAAAGACCCACTGCCTCCTCGACCGGTGAAGACCAATGGGGTCACCTCAGGCACGACTACTCCAGCTCCGAGCTCTCGGCCCATGACACCCACTGGTCCTGTAGAAGATGAGCACTCCCTCATGACCATCGATGAGATTATCAATGGCCAGTTCGATAAGAGCAATGGGGTTGTCTGCTTTCCTGGCCTGATTCCGCTTGTTGAGTCATACCTGAACAGCGTCAATGTGGATGTCGAAACGAGGTGTGAGCTTGCGCGATATTTGGACTTAATCCGCAAACGCGCTTCTGGACAACTGTGGACTGGTGCGAAATGGATACGGCACTATGTCAGAGGGCATCAGGAGTACAAAAGCGATAGCGTCGTGAGTGAAGAGATATGTTACGATCTTCTCAAGGCTGTAGAAGGAATCACGAAGAACGAAGGAAAAGGGGATGGAGCTGGACGAGAGATGCTGCGGATCGACGATCCAATCACCAGACCGACTGGTACCAGTGCTTGTGGGTAAAATGCATGCAGTCTAGATATCCCCAGTTCCTGAAGACTTCGCCAAAGTATGGCCGTTGCTGCGTGCACACCCCTTTTTAATATTCTCATATCTCTCTTTCCCCTGCTCTACTATCACATAGTTCCGCGCTTGCGCGATCAAATCTTGAAAGAGCTGTAGAATTAGATTATATGACAGAGCTGGTCTTTACAAATCCTCTATTGAATTTACATTTACAAAAGCGAGTATCGAGGTCAAGAAACGAAATCGAATTTACGACATGTCGCGAAACGCTGTGCAAGAGATTCGATTGGCTGTAGCTAGTTATTCGCGAGTTCTCAATAGTGTACCTTATGAATCCTCTAAACCCGCACGACGAATTCTGTGCGCCGATATTAGATAGTGTGGGAATAGTAATGAAGGGTGTGCACGTAGCATCTACCCAAAGTACCTGAATGCGAATGCGGCATTTGGGCACGTGACTGATGGGAGTTGTTGGATAAGGTAAGTAAGGTATCATGATCTCAACGACTTTGGTCAAACCGTCACTAGAATATGCTTACGGCGATTCACCGACCGCTAGACTCGAAGATGCTCTTGATTGCACACCATCAGTAATATCGATGATTGCAGAAAGCTGAAGTAATGGACGAGTACTGGAAAGCTGGCCCCCCCGCCAAGCCTCGTCACGGGGACCGAAGACACGAGCTGTCTCCAGCAAAGCAGTTGTACATCTCACATTAGGTCAAAACCGCCCTAGAGGGTTAACAGTATGGCAGGCATTCATGATGTTCTGGATCTTATGTCTTTACACGTCTATCGCATCGTGTGTGCGACTCAATCTTTGGCCGTCGTGCCAAATAATTACTACCTCCCCGCCGTGACCCCGCCTTGCCCGTAGTGTCAAGACCTCCGAAAGCTGATACTACTCTTCGCTTGACCTGCCTGTTGTTAAGGACGACTTGACAGTACGGGCAGCGTGTCGGTCATGGAAGGCATTCATGGAATTGACGTGAGCTGGCTCCACCACTCAAAGAAAGGTATGCAAAGCTCCGCTGCCGAAGCGCCGGGACGGTCTTACCAGCCATGAATGCGCATCACTTGACACTGTAGCGTCGAACAGCTACCGTGGGGAAGAGGTTGGTAATTTTACTGACATTACATCCATAGGTCATACCCAAAAGCCCGCAAATATACCTACAAATGCTACGAGCCACGATCTCACAAGGCCAACAACGGAGTCCAACGACCGACATGATGGGCCCAATGGCACAATTAGAACCAGTGCAGATGGAGAACCCTCTCAACACTCGCACCATCATCTTCCTCGGCCACATCTGGGTAGTCGTGCTAGCACTGACGCACCGAAATCTCCTTCCCAAGCCGCGCCGAAAGGCTCGAAAGACTCCAAGCCAAGCCCTGTTGTTGGTCGAAGAAACTCATGGATGTCAAGTATTAGCTCCAAGTTCTCATCTAACCCCATCTCTGCCTCTGCGCCGTCAATACCTGCGTCACCCCCCGCTGCAAGAGGAGCTTCGATTTTCCAATTTGAGAATTCAACTCCGTTCGGCGCAGCGATTACCCCTAGTGTTCAGGACCCTAGAAAACCGGATGACACATCAAATGCATCACCACAAGCTTCTCCAAAGCCCAATCATTCTTCTTTCCTGCAAAGTGCTTTTCGGCGGTTGTCGTCTGGAGGTGGAGCAGCTTTAGGAAAAGCTCCGGTGATTGGCGGAGTTTGTCAACGGAAGGTGATGAACATCGACCCGTACCGCGAACGGTGTTCTATACCTGATCTTGAACAAGCGAAATTACGACGGGTCTCCTTCTGTGTCGATGTGGAGATCGCACCTGCCGCTCAATACAGCGAGGAAGAGCCCGAGGATAATCCACCGTCTACCGTCAGGCGACCAAGTCTTACACAATTGGAGCACCAGGTTGACGTTACGAAGAAAAACGATAAGAAATTCAGAAAGGGCGAAGGCGCGGCATTGAAAAGCCCACAAGCCGTAACTGAGGAGAAGGAGAAAGGAGGGATGGTTAAAGCCAATGGAGAGGAAATTCAGTCGCAGAAGCTCATAGCAGCAGGATCTATCGAACCCGCGATTAGAGACTCTAGTCGGAAAAAAGAGAAGAAGAAGCGCTCTGAGGGGGAAAGGAAAGAGAGACAGGAACGAAAGCGAAATCGAGCTTTAGCGAATGGCGATGTCCCTCGAGAGTTGAAGAAAGAGAACAGTAGCACCGATGGAACCGACTCGGCGAATGGCGTTGATACGCCGCCAAAGTCACAGGACCGGCCAACAACGGACCCCCTTCGAATATACAGGCGATGTTGCCAGCTAAGAGAAACGCCAATCCTGAGGCGAATCACCGAACAGATCTCGTCTCCCTCAGCTTGTCCGGTGGCAACACCTGGCGTCATCTCCTGCTTAGATCTTACCGGCTATTGGATGCAGCTACCAGATCTCATTACATTGAGCGACTACCTTGCCGTCGTTCCCGTAAAGAAATTGATCTTGGAAAATTGTGGTCTCGGTGACGAGGCTGTTCGCGTCATTCTTGCAGGGCTTCTTGCAGCCAAGACCACAGAACAGGCAAAGCACAACAAGAAGCTTTCCAAGAAGGCCTGCGAAAGGACCAGACAAGGGAAGACGGAGGATCTGGGCGTCATTGAGAAAGTTTCATTGAAGAATAATCCAAAGATTGGAAAAGATGGCTGGCGTCACATCTGTCTATTCCTTTACATGTCGAAAACCCTCAAAGCTATTGATTTATCCGGAATATCTCTACCACAGCCTATAACCAATGTTCAGGACGAGTCAAAGGCAGCAACGGATGTTCCCACTCTGTTGCACAAGGCCATTGCAAAAAGGCCAGGTGGCTCCCGGCTCGAAGAGCTCGTGATGAGCGAGTGTGATATAGCGGTTGAAAGCATTGGGAAGATTGTGGATGCCGTTATGCAATGTGGACTCACTAGATTGGGGCTCGCTAGCAACAATATCACTTCGGAGGGTCTGCAACATATTCTTCGATTCCTGCGATCGGGCAAATGTGAAGGTCTGGATCTGGGTGGTAATGATCTCAGTCAACTACTAGGCGCTCTCTCAGATGCGCTGGATGGGGAGAACCCCTTATATGCGCTGAGTCTCGCGGATTGCAGCTTGAATACTTCGGCACTGGAAAACTTGTTCCCAGCACTTGTGCGGCTGCCGAATTTTCGATTCATCGACCTTTCACATAATCGGGATATTTTCGCGGTCCAGCCTAACGTTTTGCATCTTTTACGCAAATATCTACCCCAACTGCCTATCGTCAAAAGAATCCACTTGATGGACGTGGCAATGACGTCCGAGCACGCTATCGCCCTCGCTGAGGTACTACCGGAGATACGAAATCTGGCACATCTGAATTTACTCGAAAATCATCTGCTGTCGCCACTTGCCTCTGCGAAAGATGAAGCTAGCCAAGAAGAGGCTTGTGCCCTCTATGCCTCCCTAATGGCCGCGGTACGAGTGTCCAACACTATCATCTGCATCGATATAGATGTTCCTACTGCGGACTCCAGTGACGTAGTCAAGGCTCTTGCAAAGCAAGTCGTAGCGTATTCTTTACAAAATCTAGAAAGCCTTCCTCTCACGGAAGCTAACGGTTCCGCTATCGCAGCAATTGCTGGTCCTCACAAGGGCGAGAAACATGTTACTGTCCCGGATGTTCTTTTACACCTGGTGGGCCATGTTGAAGGCTTCCCGGAAGATCACGACAACGACGACCCAGCTCCTGACGATGATTATATCGTGGGAGGTACAGGGGTCGTGAAGGCTCTAGGTGTCTGTTTAAACAGATTGGGAGACGGGAGAAGACGATCTCGCGACATTACGCCTATCGGTAGTGGCACAGCTAACCCCAAACAGGTGCACCAAGGCGATGAAGTCAACAAAGGCAAGGCGAAGGAGATGTCAAAGAATCTCTTAGGCAGCGCGAGGAAGATAAGAGCAAGGCTCCAACCGGCTCTCGTTCGAGAAGCAAAGAGTGGCGATGAATTGAATTATAGTATGTTGAGAGATATCTTGTTCGAGGCGAGCGTAAAACTAATATACTTACAGAACGTCTTCAATTTCTGGATTCAACCCTCCAGCGCATGATCCAGCGCTTTGAGGACGAGTATCCAGAAACTCGTCCACAGCCTCCCACACCACAAATCGACGCTGATACCACGCCGCTATCTCCCGAACACTTTCCAGTGGACGATAGCTATCTTGCAGATTACCGCAACGAAGCCTTCGGAACAGACACAGAAGACCTTAGCGCTCTCCGCGCCCCTCTCAGCCGCCGCGATTCCGACGTATCACTCGCGTCACGTCAAGCTCAGGAGGAAGGGCGCATGCACCGCCTCGGGCAACGAATGCGGCGTGAGATACTGCGTCCTCAAACGTTGGATCATGCCCACGGCACTACAGGCGAGGAAGAACCCGAAGCGGAACATTTGCGCGAATTGAGAGAGAGACTGGCAAGAATCCCGGGGGACGAGATCCGTCAAAAGTTTCAAGAGCTTGGGCCGGAAGGGCTCTTCAAGGCTATTGGTACCACGGCTGAGGAATTGAAGGCGTTAGGGGAGCAAGATCCAAGGATCAAGGAAGGAAGGCTCATGGAATTGTATAACATGGAAAACGGTCCGTTATCTACGAAGGCAAGAGACCAAGAGGCAAACGAAGTTTGAGTGGGCACGCTCTTGGATGCTATGGCATTCTAGGGGGCACAGAGAATGTGTGTATGCAGCGGGCGTTGACTCACAGATACCAGGCATTCTTACTTTCTTGGAACATTGTTCTGTCAAGCTTCGTAAGTGCGATGTCTCAAAGCGCTATCAGAAAGGTGCCCATCAACTCAACAGCGGCCGATGAATCTATATAACATGGTGCTGGCACGCTGAGTCGACGCAAATGAGGCATCAGGGGCACAACCCAAGATGTTTGGCTACATGTTTAACCATCCAATCATAGAGTGTGCTATCGCATGGCTCATTCCATTGTCTACTTCGTATGTACTATCTACTTTGCAGCCGCGAATGGTGTTGTACGACTAGATCTGCTTCCTTCGAGATATGTTGCCTCAGTGCTCAGACCTCCTTTGCAAAATTATGTTTGGTGTTCGACAAGTCCTAACCCTAGAATGAACCCTACATTCAATTCTAACTATTTATAAACGACGTTACAAGATATGATGCAATAGCTTCGAACGATCGATAAACGCTATAATAGATAGTGTGAACTAGCTATAAAAAGTAAGCGTCAACATCAAAACATAATTTTGCTAAAAGATCTAAAAACAATATTTAATATTTGAGATAAAAATCGATTACAATAATAAATAAATCTTATTTGAGCAAAAACACACGACAACGTTTATAAATGCGTTCAAAAATAGTTTTATAACTTGCGTAAAATAAAGCGTTATAATTAGAATAATTGTATTTGCAAATGCTATGTATGCGTTCATTACATATATTGTGTTAATAATTGTTTACATCTTGTTGATGCTTATTAATTAAAAAATGTTAAAAGTTGCGAAATCGCTTTACTATAAAGTGTTACAAGTTACGAGATCACTCTATTGTAAAGTGTTTGAATGCGAGTCAAAATTGCGCGAACGCCACTTTAACTTTAGAAACAACTTTGAAAGAAACAATAATTTTGTTTAATTTATTAACAAACTTTCTTTTTAGAATTTGATTTTTCGAGAGATTATAATATGTTTGCGTAATTAATTAGTTTTAATGTAAAGAAACTATAAATAAAAGTTGAATTAAAATGCTTAACAATTAATTTTCTTCATTTAGTAATCGTTTAACACAAGAGATTGTTAAATAGTAAATAATTAAAGATTACAACACTTTAGTTCGTCGAATCAAGAATAACAATAAAGATTGTAACAAGACTTTATTGTTAATGCGACTCTAAAATGTTATTTCGAAATTTCGAACTTAATTGTGATTTTTTTTCTCAATACATTATTTTATTTCATAAGTATTAATATTAATAATTAATCATTAACATATTAACAATAAACACAAATCGAAATAATTTACTTAGCGTAATTCTTTATAATATTGTTAATTCACGTTATGTTCGACAAATCATTTTAAACTAAATAAAATAAAAAGACGAAAAAAAGAATTAATAAAGAGAAATTTTAGCAATTCTAAGTAAAGCGAAAGACAAAATCGAGATTGTTAATACTATCGTTAACGAAGTTTTTAACATTATTTGACAAAACAAGTTATAACAAATAAAGTCGAAATAAATGTGCAAAAAAGATGCGATAAGAGTAATTCAAACAAAATATATAAAAGTTATTGAAATTATTTACGCAAAGCTTTCTAATAAAAAGACGAAGAAAATTAACAAAATTCGCGCTAAATAAGAAATAGATTTCGATTATTTTTAATTAAATAACAACTTCGAACATTAAATTAAATAAATAACTTTAACAACAACGCAATTTTTTTTATCGAAGCTAATTTACTTTTTGCTTAAAACGTTATAACTCGTTTGCGAAAAAAAAAAAGAGAGCAAGATTTCACGCGAGACATTCTATCGTTCGATTGACAACTCGTCGCGCAATTTATGTTATTAAAACAAAAAATCGAGCTTCGCGACGTTTCAATGTTTTTCGCAAATAAATCAAGGGTGTTTAAAATAATTTAAAAAGATCTAGCGATCAATAACTTTTTAAAGATATTAATAATTTTTAAAAATAAAATAAAATATAAGTTATTAAAATTATAAAGAAGGGAACAACGAAGAGGCAACCCTTTCTTGCTTCTTGCTAAGGCGCGATCTCGTTAAATTTGATGCGATCTCTTCGAGCTAGGCGTTCGACATCGTCTCATTCGTCGCTTTCTTCAAATATAAAGATTTGCATCGTTCGTTGTTTTTTCACTTCTCTTCATCTTTCTTTCACATCTTCTTGTCGTTCTCTCGCTTCTTCTTGTATTGCAAGAGTTTGCGTTCTCATTTTGTTGCCTAGCTAGTTTTTATCGATCATCGCCAATTCTTGTGTTTGAACCTTTGAATGAGGCATTGTGTTCGTAATCTTTCTCTTAGGAATTACATCGTTGCAACTCTCACAATCTATTTATTTTGTTCTACGATTAAAGTCAATGATATAGACGTCTCATCTAATTCGTCGCCTTGTGTATTTTTCTTTGCTTTGCAAGCCAACTTGAGATGACTCTTTTTCAAGGCATACTAGATTATCTCTTCGTTCGATTTTGTCGCTTTAAATTCTCTTGATCTCTCTCTTCTCTTGCTCGTTATTGTTTCATCATTGCTTAGTTGATTTGCAATCTTGCTACAATATTGATTAAGAACTTTTAGCTTGCGAAATTCTAATTTCTCTCTTAAGACTTCACACAATTAATGAAAGAAATGTCTTATCTCTCGTGACGATGACTCGAACGTCCCACATATTTGCTTGGTCACATTGATAGAGATCGCATCTTAATTGTGATCTAAGCGTAACGTCAAATAGCAACAAAATAACAAAACTAGTCAATGAAATCGAAGAAGCGTGAGCTTGATCTTGATCGACAACGATCATTACGTGTTTGTTTAATTGCGTTCACAAAAATGTCGCAATAGTGTCGTTCTAATGACGATAATCTTGCTTTTCGTTGTAAATTAAGAAGATCGTAGAGTCTTTAACTCGTTGCACAATACGAAGATCTAGATAGCAACAACAATAGTTGACGTGACTTCACAAATGAACATCTTCGAAAAACGCAATGAAGACTTGATCAACATTAGATTTCTAGAGACGTGACGCTTTCATATATTCGTCGATCGAGCTCTCTTCATTCGCGTCAATTACAATGCTAGGTTTCGAACTCGTGGCAATGATGATCTCAACTATGTTAAAATTAAGTTATGCATCATTAAGAACGAAACGAAACGCTAGAATTATCTAGCTAGTTGTTGCGATAAGATTCGATGATGACACAAGATTAAGAAGGCGACAAGAAATAATTAAATGTCAAAAGGCGAAATGTTGAAAAAAATTCACTTAGATTGAATCTCGAAATGTGAATCTCTTTTTTGTCGAACATAGTGAAATGGGCGATGCAATCGATGTATCATATTTGTCTTAGCTCGAAGATGCAAGTCGTTGTAACTAATTTTTTCAATTAAATGTGAACGTTTGCGAGAGACGCAATGGGAATTAAGCTATGTGAAATGTCTATTAAATACAAGATTCTAGCGATTAAAAGTTGCGTTAAAGCATACAACTTAACGTGAGACAAATGATTAAAGATCGACGATTAATAATCTTTGAGTAAAAAAGATTGCAATGAATGATTTATCAATCTTTGTGTGTACAAATAACTTGACTTTTCTTGTCTCACTTCAATTGAAATTTTTCTCTTAGATTTTTTGATCTTAAAAAGATCAAACTTTATTTAGATTCTTTAACTAGCTTTTGCACTTGTGTTCTATCATAATTCTTATCAACATAAATTTCGTTTAATTTTATCAATCTTTAATCATGACAAGCTTGCGCAACGATGAGCGATTTACAATCTTCAAACTTTATGTTTTTACAATTTATGAAAAGAGCAAAAAAGCGAACGAAAGTCTTTAAGATTTCGACTTGATCGAATTTCTAAACATGACTAAATTGTCGTCAAAGAAATATATAGATTTACTTCACATGCTAGCATCGAATCTTTGCATCAAAAAAAATGCTAGACGTACAATTTCTTATCGTTAAAATTTGATGAACGCTAATTAACGACTTTAGATTTCTTAAACATAATCGATATTAAAAGCGATTACGAACATGATAATATTTTTTTATTTCTTGAAAAATTGTTGTTCGATGCTAGAGAAGTTCTAGAGTCGCAACGAACGAAATCGAATATTGAATACGAAGTTGAAAAGTTTGACAACGTTTTTAAACATCTTACTTTAGAAGATTGCGACAACGCTTTCACTTCTAAATCAAGACAAGATAATAATTAGAGTAAAAATATTAATAACATCAATAGCGTTCACTTTAGAAGCAACAATTTGATCTTTAAGAAGCAAGTTAAGAAGCAATGCTTTCTTAGCACTTCATCGACTTCTTTAATAGACTCAAAAGCTAAATATGATTCTTGAAATCTCGTTCGCTAATTCTTCTATTGATAGACGACGTCTATCTAGATGTTTCATTCTTTACGAGAAGACAAAAAACTCTATCTTTAATTCTTCTTTTTCACTTTTTAATATTCTTCTCTTCTTGATATACGATACACAAATCTGCTTCAATACTATCGAGTCTCATCACTTTAATAAGAGAAAAGAGAAAGAAGACAAAGAAACAAGCTACAATATAGACAACATTATTCTTTACACTCTTCGATCGTCTATTGCGATAATGAGCCCAACATACTTTAAGAACGTCGCGTCTAAGACAATCATAGACGTCATCAATACTTGACATTTCTTTAAGCGCAAAGCAAGTAGTGCAAATTTGAACGAGAGTAAGAAAAGTAAACATAGATTGAAGAAGTTTCGACGTGCAAATTAGTGCGCAGGTCCTAGTTCCTATGAGCGCGTCTATTAACTTTGGAAAGATCTCATCATGATTAACGACGCAAATGATATCGATAATAACTTAAATGAGATCGAGTTTGCACGAATTCGATCGCAATTTAAGTTTATCTTTAAATGATTTGCATCTTTGCGAAACTTTTAACGACGCGAAAATACAACAAACTCAAATCGATTCAATGAAGTTGATAATAATCAAGATATGCTTTCTAGCGCATTTATGATTAGCATTTGAGATTTCTTTTGACATACTTTAGATAACTCTCTTGTGATAAAGAATGACGAAGAAAAGATTGACGAAATTAGCGATTCTAGCAAGGCTACGAACATGAAGTCTAAGATTGGCAACGTACATCTTAAAAGCTCTCATTCAAGAGAATAATTAAAGATATACGATTGCATGAGTCTTGCTATTATTATCGAATCTATCATTTTCTCAATTGATCATTTTATCTCTTCTAGTGTCGCAATATTTTAGAATCGAAAAACGCTAATTGCTCATAAAGATAATTACGAAGCAATAGCGACTATCAATCTCTTAAGCGTTGTTGTCATCTTACTTTCTTACGAGCAGTCTTAGAATTAAGAAGATTCAACATTGAATAAAGAGAAGTAAGAGATCGTAAGAATCGTTAACAAGAGACGAAAAGAAAAGAGCTATGAATACAAGATGTGTTAAAAGAAAACATGATTGCTCGAACGCGAGTTAGAAAACGCACAAGAATTGCTGCGAGAGTTTAAGATCAAACGCTAGACGCAACGAGAAGACAAACGAGAAAGACTAGCACGTGCAAACAAGAATTGATAATCGTTAATTGTTTTGTTTGCAAAAGAATCACACGTGTTTCATTCTATTCGAGAATAGAAAGAAAAAGCACTCGCTATAAGACGAAGCATTTTCTAGACGATAGATCGAATTAATACTTAGCTAGTTTTCGTATTATCAATTGTATAACAATTTTCTTTTCTATTGCTCGATTTCTTTGCGACTATTCTTATTTCGACTTTAATCATAAGTGTTTTAGAAGCTCAATAATCGTTTTTCTCTTTTTAGGCACTCAATTAAGCATTAATTTGATAAAGTCAAAAAGAACTTTTGTATTTCTTCTTTCTTCTAACTTGTCTTCTAGAGAAATAAATCGAATGTTTGATTTCTTCTATATATTTATTAAGAGTTATCGAATTCATTTTTCGACAATAATTAAGAATTACTTATTATAATCGTCAAAATAGTGTTTACGAATTTAATTTCGCTTCAATAGTTTTAACAATAATAAATCGAAATATGTAATTATTATCGCGAGACTATCTTGTTCGTTGTCGCTATCGAACAAATGCTTAGCGAAGAGAAGCTTTCACATTTATAATAAATTAATGAGCGAAATTGTAGAACTTAATAGTGAGATTAACAAAAAAAAAATGTTTATTGATTAAAATATCTAGATTTCACATATCTACGTTGCAATTTCATTTCGTTCTTAAAATTATTTTCGATGCACAATAAGAAATCGTTTGTATAATTTCTTTATATCTTTCTCGATCAAATATGCACATGTCTAAATCATTAAATATTGAGAAAGTCATAATGTTTTTATACTCTAATAGTCGAAAAGTGTAAATAATTCGAGTTTTGTCGATAAATTTTCAAGAACTTGACTCTATGTGTTTAGCAATGACGAAGCTTTTAAGAATTGCAATCTTTTCGTTTAAAAAAGTATTTTAGATATTGTTAAGTTTAATATCTATAAATGAGTCGTTAGTAAAGACTAAGATTTTATAACTTTGCAAACATATACTTGTATGCATCATGCTAAAAGTATAAAGATAATCGATAATCTTTAAAAGATACGTTATGATTCATTTTGCAATCTTAATATTAAGTGTATAATCTTGTTAACGAGTCACAAAATCTAGTAAACTTATCTCTAAAAACTCATAAACAATGTAGTGATAACAATTATTAAGAACTTGAATCTTAAATGAGTTGTAAGCTCTTCTCACGCAATATTGATCTTCGTGAAATAACTTAATTTTCTTCAAATAATTTAGAATCTTGATTTTCTAACTCTTAGACTTTTGGCAAATGTCAATTTTGAGAACTTTGTAAATTATATCATTGTCAATGTTTAAATATCGATCGTTAGAAATTGTTTTTAAGAATATACGTCAAATCTTCACAAAGTTAAACAATGAAAAATGCTTCGAAGTCAAGTTTTCTCGCAATTTGATATCTATTGCAAAAGATTTAATTTATATGAACGAAATAATATTGTGATACGTTGTAGTGAGATAATGTTTTCTTCTCGATTAAGTCTTAATTAGCGTCAATGATATAATACATAGCAAGATATCTCTTTATGAGATGCTAACTACGCACAACACGTAAGACTTTCATTGAAGCAAATTTATGCTAGAAGCAACGAGAATCTTAGGCAACTTCGTATCAAAGATCGCGTTTGTTATTTAATATCTATAGTGAGAAGAGACGTTAAAGATACAAGATTTTCGATCAAAGAATAAGTAGAAAATTCCACGTATAATGTTGTTGCGATTGAAGAAAATTTAATATGAGCAATGAAGTAAGTAATAAAGGCAAGAATCTTCGAGAAAAAGTTTAGATGCTAGTCTTAATTAGAACTAGTTTTATACAACTAACAATATAGCGTTGTCGTCGCAAAGTTATTGATTGTTAGAACTTTAATGTCAAACTTGCTAATTTATCTTCGAGACTAAAAGAATTAATTATACTTTTAGTCAATTGCAAAACATCTATCTTCGTTCAACTATTATAGTAATTTTAATTCGACGTTGTTATAATCAAATTTATAAACTTATAAGTCTTTACGCGTTTCTTATCTTTTAAAGTTCGAACGAAGAAAATTACTCTAGTCACGTAGTCTTTTATATCTATGACGATCGAAGAATGTTGTTTTCGAAATATGTCGAATATATACTAGTAGCTAAATTTAGACAAAAGCAAACGATTAATTGATGAAGAATTAATTAGATTAATTTATGAAATTCAATTCATTAACGCTTCTCGCGATAGATAGTTCATGAATAAGTGTTCTTGACAATTGTTGACTCAAGTTCTATACGTGTTTAAAATATGATGCTCTTTGTTATAAGCGTCGAAATACGTGAGAACATGCTTAATTGATAACAATTTCGCACTAAGAATCTTGTGAATGATTTTCACATTAAAGATTGCTAATTTAGCAATTTCTAAGAAATCTCGCTTTTTTTGCCTTGTTCGATGCATTGTTCACTCTAAGTTTGAACTAATAAATAAGAAAATAAACTCGTATAAATCTTGAATTTTATTGACATAATTTCTCACTTTTTTCGCAAATTAATTCAAATTGAACGAGAGCTAATAATTGATGTTTTATTTTAATTTTTTTTTTGTCTTCTTAGTTCGAGTTATATTGACACGAAAAGTTAATAAATCTTGTAAATTAATAAAGTTGCTCGTTGAAGTAATGTGAGCGCGATATATGTATAGATGTTTTTCATTCTTAACTCGACTCTTATTTATCGAAGAAAGAATTGTTCGTGTTAACGTCTTATAGTTAACATGAATTAACGAATGTATTATATTTCTCTCATTCGAGAAGCTACTCTAGTTGATCGAACATCTTCGAAATCGTAGTTTGTTTATATTAATTAAATGTGCTTGTAGCTTTTAGTTCTCTTAACAAATTCGTGCAATGTCAATTAAGTCAAAACAAAGTTACTTGAAAAGCATTGAGTACTTTAGAAGTATTATGTTTGTCAAGAAACAAGTCTTGTATTCGTTGCAACGTCTACGAATCTAAATTATCTAAATTGTAGTCGACGCTAACAAAGACACTTCTATAGAATGAAAATGTTATTACGATGTTAGACGTCGTCTTTGATTTATAGTAGTTGCAATCACAAGAGTTCCAAAATTCTTAATGACGAAGCTTCGATTGTTAATAAGCAATTTGAAGTATCTATCAATCGAAAACATGTCACGATATCACGTGCGTTCAAGCTCTAGACGAATTTCAAGTAAAAGTAGCTTTCTATTTTCTTTAACATTACTAAAAACACATAGATACAATGTTGAAAGTCATATGCAATTTGCGTTTCTTCATATAATTATCTTGAAATCTTTTTGACATTTACGTCTTCATTCTTATTCACGTAGATTGTCTCAATTCTCGTCTTTTTCTCATTAAGCATTTGAATTAATATAACTTTTTTGTTTAATTCGTCGTAACTAGAGTGAAGTAGAGTTTCTCTAAAAAAATTTAATGTTATTGAGACTAGAGAGTCGTCGAATTGCAATATACTTTAGATTTACATCTTTAATAATTGCATTCTTTTGCGTATTTTTAGTCGTTCTTTTTGTATTTGTAAGTGAAGAATAAGACTTTTGTTTACGACTTTCATTCGATTAGCACACGCAATCTTCGTATACGCTTTCATTGATAAGACAAACTCAATTAGCTTGATTTTTCAAGAGAACATATTAAGCGAGATTATTAAAAGCAAGACGAATGAGAGAATTTTCAAATAAGAGAAAGTGAAATTGCTTGTCAAGACTTCGCCATCGTGAAGAGCAAAGAGCTCACGATTGTCTTTATGTCGCCCAAGAATTCGTCGATCTAGTTTTGTTGTCTAGAAGCAATTCAACATGCAATAAACTTGATTCGCATAGCGTCAAACTTTGCAACTTCATTTTTCTCGATTGAAGCAAGTTGTTTATTAACTTCGCATGTCGATAATACGCTCTTATGCACTTAGAAGATCTTATCTTTTCTCAATGAAAGTTCACTCAAATTAACGAATCAAATCTACTATATAGCACAAAACGTATCGTGCAAGAGAATAATTCACAACGAACAATGCAGATTTGAACGAGAATGGCGAAAGTGCGCATAGATCGAAAAAAGTTCGACGTGCAAATGAGAGCGTAGATCTTCATTGTCGTGAACGCGTTTAACGCTTTTAGAAAGACTCGATCGTACCCAACGAAGCAAATGATATCAACGATGACGTGAACGACATTGTCGAACATCGTCGATCTCTCTTGATGATCAAGTTGTCTTTTTGGCTTGTTTTTAGAAATCTCTTTGCGCGATTTTATCAACAACGCAAGAATACAAGTTCAAGTCAATCTAGTGAGATTAGCAACAATTAAGATGAGCGCTAACAACGCGTTTCCAATAAACATTCGAGATTTTCTAACATATTTTAGATAATTCTCTCGTGATTAAGAATGACGACGTAACAATTAGCAAAATCGACACTTTCATTAGGGCCACGAACGTTAAGTATGAATTTGCTATCGCACATCTCCCAAATTTCTACTCGAGAAAATAGTCAAAGATTCACGATTGCTTAAATGCTCGTACTATCATCTTCTCTACTATCTCATTCGTTGATCATTCGATCTCTTTTAGTGCACAAACGATTCGCGAAAGAAATTACGAAGCAACAATGATCATCTATCTCTATAGCGTTATCGTAGTTATCTTAGTTTTCTTTGAGCGCCTTTAGGGCCAACGAGATTTAGCACTAGATGAAGAGAAATAAGAGATCGTGAAAATTGTTAATAAGAGACGAACGAGAAGTGACTATGAATACAACGTCCACTAGAAGAACACATGATTGCCAAGAAGCAAATTAGAAAACGCACAAGAATTGTTGTAGAATTTTGACGTACAAGATTGTGCGCAGCGTGGACGCAAACGAAGCCAACGAACTCGCGCAAAAAAGAATCGCTAATTGATAATTGCTTCAAAGTGCAACGAACGTAATGCTACATAATCATTATATGTTTTATGACAATTATCACAAATACTTGCTTAGATAAAGATGACTTTTGTTGACTTGCACAACATTTCCAAAGTAATGAATTTATAGCGCTAGATAATTTAACAATCTATTTGCTATTGCTTTTCTCGTTTGCGATGTTACTTTAACTTGCAATGAGATTATGAAATTGCATTAGCAATCTTCGTAATAAGTACGCTATTCAACTTTGCTTGTTTATTCGATTTCTCTTATATTAAGTTCTCGTCGATTGTGATTTTCTCAAAAATGTTATTTGTAAATGTCAATGAGACAAGTACAAAGAAAAGAGAAAAGATGATAAAAAGAATAAAAGAGTAAAAGAGAAAAAAGATATAATTGCACGCACAATTACAATCTCTTGTTGCACAATCGTTGCTAACTCGAACTATGTTTATTCTTAAAACTCTTTTCTTCACTTGGAAATCTTTCTTGGCAAGCAATTCTTTACGCAAGATTCTATTTCAATGAGCTCAAAAACGATGAAAAAATGAAAGAACGTTTCTAAGATAATTGATCATTAGCTTTCGCGCTTCGTTGCAAAGTGAGAAAAAGTTAACGAGAGATTTCTAGATTCTCTTTGAGCGCTTTTTTGAAATAGCGAAGATTTATCTTTTCTCAATAGAGCTAAAAGTAACGTCTAGAGAAAACAAAACTCTTCAATAGTCTCAAGATGAATTGCAAAATTTCTATGATAAAATTGTTATTGCGTGAACGATAGAACTTCATCGCACAATCGCTAAATTATATTTTAGATTTCTTGAATGCTTTTAGATTCTTTTGGAATTTTTAATTTGCAAACTTATTAAATTGCGAAGACTTAACGCTTTCAAATCTTTAATTAGTAATCGAATAACTTCGCATTTATTTTACTTCGAAGCATAAAGCTTTAATTGATCTCAACATCTAAATAAAACAAGTTGTCTAGTGAAGAATCTTTAGATTGTGACGAGAAATGACACTTGCACAACTTATTTATCGAATTCGAATAAATAAGATTAGGAATTACGATGCAAACATTAAACAATTAGAAAACTACTTCGATTTACAAAATTGCTCTAAGATGAGAATCAAGATACAAACACAATGAGCGCGTGAGATAATGAGGTATTTTGAGATCATTTACGATTTCATTCGACTCTAGAATTTCCTTGACAAATTAGACGAATTTGTCAAGTTTCTCTCAATGTTAGTACTAGAAGATGAAGTTTATCTCGTTCGATCTTAGATATTGTCAAACATTATACGTGAACTTGATTATTACAAAAAGATCAAAAGAGTCGAACGATTCGCAATGACTAGTCTTCTTTACGAAATTCTATTTAGTACGAAGTCTTTCGAGAAGTTGATTAACGACGAGATGCAACATCGCTTTAGCAATGCGAATTTTTCTAATAACGTCATTTCTTTGCTTAACTTCTTACTTATTTACTTGGATTAAAGTGAGAAGTTCTCGCAAGAATTAAATAACAAAGTATGATATAATATTTATGTTAACTAAGAGTTATTGATTGCTTATAGTTTAAACGCAAGATGTTAACATTCTACAAACAATTCAAAATTACGCTAAAGCTCATTTAGTTCGCATTGGCATTCAAGTAGTAGATCTTGCTCTACAAGCGTCGATTAAAGTTGTCGAAACTAGTAGTCTCTTCGTTTGATGTTAGAGTGCGATCATGAGCGAAGCGATTGTGAATAATATTCAAGTTGCGAGTATTGCTAATGCGACAATGACAAGAATGATAAATGTTTCAAGCTTAATTGAGACATTCAAAAGCGTTTGTTGTACAACAAAAAAGTGATTCGAATATAGTTGATGCATTGTTAGCAATGCATTTCGACGAACTACAACTTCACGCTCAATTATGCAAATAATTGAAGTGCAAATAAGAAAACTATAGAGGCGTACACAATAAAAGTATATGTAATTTACGATGAGCAAGACTATGAATACATAACTAGAAAAGAAGTTGCATCATAATTAGTCTTTCTTTGATATTAATCTCACGATATGTAGTGTAAGAAGTGCAATAGTCTTTGTCGATTCTAAATTATTCGTGAGAAAACTATTTAACATGAGATCATCGATTAAGGGAGTTGAGATTGTATATGTTTTAAGAAGCATAATACAAAGTGTTGATTATTAATGTCGCTAGAAGAAATTCTTCAAATGCTATTTCATTTAGAAGATTAAGAGAAGCTCAAATTAAACGTATAATAGTGCATTCGATCGAAAGATTAGTGATCGCAATCGACTCGTAAATGATTACTTACACTAAGATCGTTTGTTGACTCGTTTATTGACTCGCATTGCTATTTTACATAAATCGCTTTTGCTCTTTTTCAAAAGTAGATTAACAACTTAGAATGAAGGCGTTTGAGTTTGCAAATTGACTTGTTAAAAGTTAATAAATACAAATCTAGCACAAAAGCAATAATAAAATCAATTACGACGAAATGAATCGCATAAATTATTCAAATCTAGTGTAATTAATTATAAGTTGTTTCTTTCAAATTCGTTATCTTTAGTAACTAGTCATCACTCGATCATAGATCATTCTCGCTTCGATAAAATTCTTATTATCCAAAATATTCTTCTATTTTTCTCTTCTTATTCGCTTCACACTATGGTTAACGAGTTAGAAATAAGGCACAAGTAAATGCGATTCTAAATAGACTCACACAACAATTTGACTTAGATTCTATCGACGCTATCGCTATCAACGCGAATGATATTGAGAAAAATGATATTGCGACAATCTCGTCGAATGACGACACGTCTAACATTGATGTCAAATCGAAATGTTCGAAATTCGACGCGTCACTTCGATGTTAATTCTTATTTCAATGTCAATCTTTCTAGTGTTTGCATTGTCTTGGCAACATCACGTTGCTCTTGCATGAACGACAATACATCTTCGACAATAAGTTTTCGTTGCAACGTCACTTCGATCGACATTATCAATTTTAGTTCGATCAAAGTTATTTATTTCTTAACGTCATTTGTGAGCAACTCGCACTCAATAGTCTTATGCACTTTAATTCGAATTGCAATTTGCGTAAAGATGCCTTACATTTTTGAACTATTTTTAGCGCAAGCTTTTTGATGTTTTTGCTTCTTAATTTGATTTATTGATAAACTTTTATCAACTTCAAAGATTATCGAAAATGAAGATCTAGTCTTGCTAGAAGTTCTATACTTTGTTTTGTCGTTATTCTCGCGACATTGATTTCTTTGACAACGAGATAAAAGTTGCCATAGATTCAATCTCTATTTTTTGAGATAATGAAGGAAGTAGTTTCACGATTAAAAGAGAGCGCTAACGATAAACACAAATCTTGCTAATGCTTATCTTGATACAAATTTCGCTACGTTGCATTTACATCGAGAATAATCTTATCGCTTAAACTTTCATCAAGAGTCGTGAAAGAATATCGAACGAAGCATTAAACGAATTAATGCGTATTCTTAATCATGATACTAGTTATAGAAGAACATCTACATTAATATTAAGAAAATCATTGAGTTACGATGCAAATAACTCTATAGAGCTTTACGCGTAAAGCGTGTCACAAATCCAAGTGACAAAGAAGCTAGAATTGTTAAACGAGAAAATGATTCATTTCGATTTTGATCGATAAAAGAGAGTCTACATTCATTCTCGTGAGATTGAAGCATTAAAGAGAGAAAGAAGCGATCAAGTGGCGCGAAGTATCGTCGATCGAGATGCAACGCCAAGTAATTTGAATTTGAATATGCTTCGTGATCTTTGCTTCAATTACAAATAGCAACGTGCAAAAAAGACAAAAAGACAACTTGAGAAAGAAGTTATTAGTCGCGTTGAAGCGCAATGATGTTGTCGTTGCAAGATGATAATAGACTTCGTTAAAAAAAAGTGCATTAAGTAGTATTGCGAACATAGACGTTGTTACTATTGTCGTAACTTCAACAATTAGAAAAGGCAAATACAAGCTAGAGAACGAGATGAGATAACTAACGTGAGATAATTTACATCGTAAATTAAATCTTTTTCATATTAGCGAATCAATATTTTTCCAAAGTTTTGCGTTCGATTATATAACAATCGCGAAGTTTGAAACCAAGATGATCAATCGTAACGTTCGAAAAAACCTAGAAGAATTTTTTTTTAATTAAAATGATAAGAGATTTAAAGCAACGTGATATCGCAAATCGAAAGCGATAATGAGCTTAAAATATAAGAATCTTTAGTGAAGAATTGTTTACGTATTGATTGAATCTTTTGTCAAACGTGAAGAGAAGATTATTTCTAGAAAACAATACTTTTGATGTAAATTAAATTCGTTCGACATTAGCTACAACGAATGTATAAGTCATTCGATTATTTGTCAACTATGTATAAGATGAAGTATCTCTATTTATGTTGTTCTCGATGCAATATTTTACGACTTAAAAAGAACAAAGTTCATCTTTTCGACTAAATATCGAGGGCAAAATGAGTCATTTGATATGTTTTGAAGATCGATATGTTTGATTTAAGAACACACGACAACTTCCAAGCTATTACGCAAATTTCATCAAGTTAAAACATGAAACGTCATCTTAATCGATAAAGAGCATAACGATTTTCTTTTTTCAAAGACGTGACAACTACGAGTCTAGTGATGCGTGTGTTAACAATGCATTCGATTGCGCGCAATTAACGCAATTTCTACTTCACTTAACGCCAGATTCTTAGTTTTCATTTGCACATTAAATGGCTCAATCTCTACTCTTATGTTAGACATCGAGACTTTCGACTTGGAACTAAATGCCTCAATTTTCTTATTCTTTTATCGCAAAATCTTGCGAATTTCAAGTTCTATACATAGAGAAAACGTCGCGTTCATTGAAGAAAACGTCTTTTTATGTTAACGCCAAATAATATAAACGAATATTGAAACGACGCGTTGCGAGACAACGACTTGAAGTACGATCAAAATGTGCATCAAGAAGTCGTCGACTCTATCTTCACAAGAGTAGACACAAGCATGCAATGAGAAGATCAAGAGAATCTAAAAATAGATTCTTGAACAAAGATAAAATGAAAAGGCAATGAAGAAAGATGCAAAAATGCCTCACGAATAGAGCTCAAATCCTTGAAACAAGAATTGATTCAAACATAGATCGTATAAATGTAGAAAGAACTAATTCGCTAACTACTTTATCAAGAGATCATTAAAGAAAATCAAGAGAAGTGATTCGCAATAATAGTTAAAATAACGAGATCGACAAACTTGAAGCCCAACAAAGCTCAAATACTCATAGCGAATCCTAGCTTTATACGAAAGATTTCAATCATATTAGTAGAGCGATGACGTCTTTCTTCTATGAAGTTGAGAAGCTAGAAGATTTGCACAAACGATTTGAGATTAAGACGATAATTGATGTTTAACGAAGCATTATTGTTAACAATAAAGATGATAATACAAATATTTTACATTTTGAGACGTAAAGATTTTCGAAAGAATCTAACTTTCAATTGCGAAGAAGAGATCGCTTTAAAAATCGAAGATCGAAAACGAACTATCATAATAATAGATTGCTACGTTGTTCATGAAGACATTTAGTTAATAGTCGACTCTTTTCAATTTATTAATATGTTTTCACACTTAGCAAATAGTAGCAACGAAGACTAAGATAAATCTTATCGCTATTTCTTTCGTTCATTTTTATGACATAGATTGTTAACAAACGCAATCTCAACGAACGACTTTAAGATTCTAGTAATTATTGCTATGTCGCAACGATGACTTTCGCAAGTCTTTTCGTTCTCAATCGTAAAACTATTTGACTTGCGTCTTGTAAATTGACTTTATCATAAAGCGTCGCCTTGTCTCTCTCGTCATGTATCAACTATCAACGCAAACTTTCTTATATAGAGCATAAAAATGATAATAGTGCTAGTGATCCAGTCTCGTCTCTTCGTTACCACGAATTTTGGCAATCTCTATTCGTTTCTTTGCATCACCTTATCAAGATTTTCGTATTTCCCTTTCGAATGAGACGATGAATTTGTCTTCCTTCATACGCATACTTTCTTTGCCACTGTGGAGGACGATAGAGACCAAGTTGTCGTGCCCAGCATTTAGCTTTCTTTGATCAATGTTTCCACGCCAAGATGGGAAGCTTGTCGAACGATTCAAGTCGCCTCTAAGCGAATCCCACCCAAACTTATCGTGGATTATCGTAGGTCGTAGCTGATGCAATGGATTCTTGGTTAGTAAAGGACGAACATAAACTTGAAAGAGGGACATCTTAAAGGGAGGAGAATGAAAGGAGGGACTGCTCGCTCTCTCATGCAGTACTTCGACTGGACCAATGGTGCACCCCTGGACTGGTCTTTGCTAGCCAGTAACACCACTCGTGGCGGCCTCGAGGCCAGCTTGACTGGTCCTCCAGCCAGACTGGTCTATGCGCATTTTCGTGGTACTTCGCCCTAGTGGTGAGACTGGTCTCTGCTAGATGCCCAGAGACACGACCTATGTGCGTGGTGACCAGTCTCGTTCGGCCCCAGCTTGATTGGTCCTCTAGCCAGACTGGTCTATGCGCATTGAAAGTAATTGGCACCAAAAGTGGGGCTGGCGTCACGTGGCCTATGATGGTATTCGTCCATGAGCGATTTTACATCGCTTGCTTTATTACTCAAGCACGCAGACACAAAGAGTACGCTTGGCATTGAGATCGATGTCTCACAATTATAACGCGAAACAGCTTCATCTTTACGAGCAATGCAGTAAGGCTAACAAATGAGCTATCCACTTAGGCGATGAGTGATGATGAGCTTCGCTCAATGGATTGGAGACTAGGAGATGCTAAGTAATTTACGATACATGAAAGCAGGCGTTGGGTAAAAAAGAGTGGCTAGAAAGAATCTTATCTGCAAATCTATTGTGCTACTGCTAGACTATTTGGTTTTTGGTGGTTTTTTTTTGTCTAAGTACATGGTGTCGCTTAGAAATGTTATCAATCGTATTCTCTTTACGCCCATGCTTTGAATAAAACATTTCATTGACACGAACCTTAGATATCGATACAATGGCAATTTTCTCAAGACTTTCACTATCGTCGTCGAGTAGAGATACTCGCTATTAGGTTAATTGTGCGTGTAGTGTTTATAGTTGCCCAAACCTCATAATATCTCGTCAAGATCTTCTTCGATTTCGAAACAACAATCTTGCTTATTTGTTTCAATGCCAATATTCATTGCAAATAATAGTAGCTCGCTATCGATAACGATTTCTAATTTTTAGATCAAAAGTATCGTGTAGATGTCATTGACGATTACGACATTATAACATTGTTGCGAAGCCAACATACGAAACTCGATATTAAAAAGTCTTCATTTCTCTCGTATCTAGTTTATTATCGTCTTCTTGATTTCGAAGAAGTTGAAACGTTCGATTGTATGAGCTAATGCAAGTTTCTAAATGTTTTCATTACGAATTTTAAAGTTGATGCGAATCATTGTGTTATTGAATGCTTTCTCTAGTTGAGCTTCTAAGCTTTCGATTTGAATGTCTTTCTTAAATTGTAGATTTATATCTTGATTAATGTCGAGTAACTTGTCGAGTTCGATTCTTTGTTAATTCTCTAATCTTTTTTCGTCTTCTAGATTTGAATTTTGTGATCTTTGTCATTCTTTTCGCTCATATGCTTGCTCTTTCGATCTTCCTCGATGTATCTTCTTCAACTTGACTTTTTGTAATCTCTCATGATGCTCTTTTCTAGCCTAAGTTCGTTTGGCTTGTTGTTGTTTGACTTTTTCTTCCTAATCTCGTTCCTCTTGCCTTTGCTTCTCTAGCTCCTGTCTCTCTAGCTCCTGTCTCTCTAGCTCCTGTCTCTCTAGCTCTCGTCTCTCTAGCTCTCGTCTCTTCAGGTCTTGCCTTTCCAAGTCTTGCCTCTCTAGGTCTTGCCTTTTTTGCTCTTGTCTTTCTAGTTCTCGCTTCTCTAGGTCTTGTCTTTCTAGATCTTGTCTTTCTTGCGCTCGCCTTTCTTGATCTCGCTTTTCTAGTTCTTGCCTATCTAGCTATTGCGTTTCTAGCTCTTGCCTTTTTAGCTTTTATCTTTTCAATGTTTGCTCTTCTTCTATTGCATTATTTCTCGAATACAATTCTTTCAAAGACAAAGATAATAATTTCTCAAAGAACGCAAAATAAATGAATTTGCGCACGAAAAAGAACGTAATGCTCTCGCCTTGCTTCTCATTTACGTCATATAAGTGATTAATGAAGAGAGACTCGCTATCTTCTAGGTATTTCTTCACGTTCGATAGCTCGCATTTTCGCTTCTTTTTCATCTTAATATCATTCGTGACGAATAAAGATTTGAAATTTTCTAACGAATTTCGCGTATTTTTTGCGTGAGAATGTTTCTTTAGAGCGATAATCTCTAGCAACTCGAAACTCAAACGTTCGACTAAATCAACGAACTCACGCAACATCGTTCGATTCGCGTTGATAATGTGTCGCGCTAGAAGCTCTTTTCCTTTAAGATTCCTAGGCATTTGAAGATAGTGACGCATGACATAGACATATAATTGTCGAACATCTAGATTCGCACGATTCGTCGAACTTGCAAAACTAGACGAGAAACGAAATTCTATAATCTAGATAACAACTTGATCGATTCTTTGATTAATATCGAAAAAGATCTTAAACAATGCGATGAATATTGTATTGTCGAATGAAGATCTAATTAGTCTCGTCATGCAAACGATCAACGTCTTGAGATAGTTCACGTTCTCGAAGAGGGCATACAAAGAAGAAATTAAATCGTTCACAATTTGTAGTCTCGCCCATATTTCCACGCGATCTCGTTCACTCAAAGCGCTAAAGATGATTTCTCCTAATACTTGAGCTCGTAAGTCGCTAGCGTTCTTCGTACAAATTTGCGATGCTCGAAGCTCTAAAGCTTTTACGATAATTTCGTCCACATATTGCATTACGTTCACGTCGTGCTAGAGAAACTTCTCTCAAACGTCTTTGATATAATATAGATAGTGCAAAATTATCTATCGAGCTTTTAGCAAATTTGTAGACGCTAACTAAGACTTTTACTTACATCATCGCATTTAATAGTTAAGATCGTATTTCAAATGTGAAGTCTTATGTCTCTTCATAAACTAGAGATTCAACGAAGAACATTCAAAACTACGATTAGCTTCTCGTGTTAAAGAAGCTATTTGAGACATCGCTTCTCATGAAGACTCAATTGACTTTATCAATGTCATTCAAAGCGCAAATTCTATTGAAAATGATATTAACGAATCTTGCGATAAATCTCGTCGTCATTTGACTTCTTTTCGTTGAAATATTCCTCAATTAGGCATGTTCTCAAGTTAGGGTCGATGTTTATTTAAGACATCTATTAGAATCATTGCTATTCACGAAGAGAATGAGCCCATTTGCGAGATATAAATTCATTATTTATCACTTTAATCTTAACTCTTTTGTCGCCTAAATACGATGTCGTTCGTGTAGACATTCAATCTAATAGTCGATCAAAAAAACTAGCTTCGAATACTTGTTCTACGAATATTTCTTCAATTGTCGCGCTAACACTCTCGAAAGCTCTTTAGCGACATCGAAGAATTATTGATCAATGACGACTAGAATGTGATTGTGCTCATCAAGTTATCAATAATTCTTTTGAAAATTTGCTTTCAATCGTTCGACGTTTTTGTTATCAAGTTTTCTCGATTAATTTTATTGAAAATGTAGTCACTTGAATCTAATGCGAGCAATTTCCTTGTATTTTATACGTTTTTCTATCTTAATTCTCGACTCTTTCTCTCGAATTTGATTTCTTCACATCTTGACGCACTTTGTCTAATAAAAATAGAAAAGAGAAGAATACGTAATGTCTTAAGACATGAAGAGATCGTAAGATACAAAACATACATAAGAAGTCAATTCTAGCAATCTTCTCTTTTTAAAGTGTGAAATTCTTCTTTAAATTTGTCACATTTCTTCTTCTTTTTATTTTAAATTAAATTTTGTCTAATTTGTGCTTTAAATAGTAGCATAATTATTGCAAGACTCACATTCTCTTTTCGTGTCATATTTCTTACTTAAAGTTTACTTTTCGCCAATCAACTACATTTAGCGCATCTTTTCATTTATTACGAAGTCGATAATAAGTTTTCAAAATTCTAATTGCAACATTCAATTTAGACTAGAAGATCTAATAGAACTAGAGCATTCTACTTCGCTTTCAAAGTCTACAAGTTACGTCACAAAAGAGCAATAAAGATTGTAGAATCGCTAGGTCTTAAAGAAAAATGCGTTCAAAAGAAAGAGATCGTTCTTTTCGCCAAGAATGATTGACAATAGACTAGAAATTTACATCGAATACAAAGAAATAAAAGACAAATCGTTGTAAAACAATTATTCGAAGATTTTCTAATTTAAATATAGTAACTTCGTACATATCGCTATCTAGAATAGAAGTTCTCGAAAATGTGTTCTTGTAAAAAGCTTTGCGACGATTTCGAATTTCTAGATAGAGCTTAAGATAATTCACAACATTTAATACGATTACATCGTTAACGTCTTGAAGATCTTTTGTTTCGAGAGCTCATTCTACGTCGTTCTCGAACGTATAATCATTTCTCTTGTGTAAATTGTCGCGTCTTCTTTTTATCTCGACGAACAAGAATTGATCGTCATATTAGAATAGATAAACTAGGCGAACACGAAGTCACAAAGCATGTGCTAACTATGATAGATACTTGAAGATCTTGTCTATTTTGTTTTACGAGAGCTAGAGCACGAATCTTTAAGTTGTTCGAATGTTCTTCTAAGCGCTAAAGAAGACGTCAAGATCAATACTTCTTCATTATTAATTATATAGAACTTCATTGACTTGAAATGATAACAAATTAAGAATGTTGTCGTTACGTTGCTCTCTTACGCAACACTAGTATTCGAGACGTGAGAGCACTAAGCAAAATCATGATGAAATTGATGCAAAAACACGTTAAAGAGAACGAAATTGTAAGAATCGAGAATTTAGATCGTTAACTCTTCGACTTCGTTGTTATCGAATTTCTATCGACGACGACGTCTATTAATTTGACGAAGAAGCTAATGACGATAAGTTAGATATTTGTTCATGCAATCACAATCTAACGTTTCTAGCATTGCCTACTCTAGTGTGATTGACGAAAAGATTAACTTGAGTGAATAATCGATTGAGCTAGAATGTTCGCCTATAGACTTTATAAGCTAGCGAGATAAATGAATCTCGCAATTATCACATTACATTATTTCTATGCTATGGACTTGTTAAATCATCTATCTTGATCTTCGCACATTCGTTTTGTCGCCCATTTCTAGATATTCTAAATTTAATTCTTCGCCAAAACTGGCCTTCATTTCTGGCTCTCTTCTTCTTCAATCCACCAAAAAGCGCTAGGCGTCCCCTTGTTTTCTATCTAATCCTATTACTTTATATTCTTCCATCTTCCCTCAACTTCTCCCTCTCCCTCTCCCTCTCTCTCCTTTTCCTTCACTTTCGTTTTCTTCACTTTCCTCCAAAGAGCATCATCGTTCAACTCCTCTTTTCATTCATCTCTTATAAATGTTTCCCAAATCTATGTTGCGATCGCAGGCGATTTCTTTTTGATCTTTGTTCTTATCAACCTTTTCTCACAAAGAATACGAGAGAGAATCGCTCTTTTTATGTTTAAGCATCTCACTTATTTGTACTTCATTCATCGTTATTGACTTCTAGATTCGTGAATTCGAAGCGATGCTCTTATTCAATTGATTTACATCGCTCTTAACGCATTTTATTTTAACTTCAAAGTTTTCACATTATTGAAAGCTAATCTTCGAACAAGAAATCTATCATTAACTAATACGATTTCTCTCTTCGCCAATTCTTATCTTAGCTTTCTAGCTAACATGCTTAACTCTTGTTTGGACACGTATCGTTGTGTTTATCGCTCAATAGATTTGATGTCGTTCGCATTGTTATTATTTCACATCATGATTGTCGCGATTCAACGAACTTCATTCTTTTTAAGATTATTGAAGCATCTCTACGAAATAATCGTATATTCTTGTCGTCGTTCGCGCTATGTGGCATTGATCGCATGTAGATAGAATTGTCGTTGTGTTTGTTCGTACTACTCTTTAATTCTCTCTTGCGCAAATTCTTTTACGAAATCTTTCTTCGTACGCATTAAACATTGATCGTGCTTTTCGCCTACTTGATGTGACGTCATTTGTCGTCGATCTCGTTGTTTTCTCGCATGTACATCTACATCTTAGTCGAGCTATTTTTCTCTACGTTAGTGGTTCAATGCATCAACGTTCTATGGCGAAACGAGACTCTTTGCCACGATCGCGTTCGAGCCCTTGTGACTCACGTCGAAGACTTAATCAAGATTAGAATTATTTTTTCTTAATCGTTGAAAATCAAAGTCAAACAATACATTAACTTGTGAATTTCTTTCGTAAGCTTTTAGTTCTTTTTGTAGAGTCATTCGTTTGTAATGATCTCGTAATCATTCGAGAAGCAAGATCAATTGAATCTCTTCGTGAAATTTTGTCAAGAACTAACTTGGGAACTCTTGTATCACGCTTAGGTCGACGAAAGAGACGAGATGTTTGACTCTCGCTAGATGCTATTTAGTGGACCTCATGAAATCAATGCCTCAATGGACGAATACGAGAGCGTTCTCTTGATTGTTATCGACTTTGAGATGATCGCGCTTTTGTTATATCTTCAACAATTGATTCATGATTATTAGACTCGAAAGATGTGCACGCGTCGAATTCGTGTGATTTAGCAAATACAACGAATTGATAAACGTAATTTAGGAATAAACGCGCCTTAATGAAAGACTTATTAATGATAGAAACTACTCTCGCAATGCAATCATTGCTAAATAACGCCCTGAAGGGCGACAATCTAGATAAGGTAATATATAATTGATGTTCTTATTGGCGTTGCTAACTTGCAACACAAATTCTCTCTATTTCGATCTTCTCGATTTATTTAAAAGAGAAGAAAGTCTTTTTTGATCGTCGTAACATCGTTTTCTAGAGTTTGGCGAATGCATTAGAGATTTTTCAAGTCGAACTAAATAAGAGACATGCAAAGAGTGCGAATCAAGATGTTGAAGTCGCGCAAAAGACTAGATATATACAAGAGAAGACGAGAAAGATGCTAATGATAAGTAAAGTCTTTGAGCATCTTGTCTTTCACAACTAATTGTGAATAGTATTTGGGACTATTGAACAACGAGATGATCTACAAGATATTGTACGAAACAATTTGAATGATGAAATAGAACTACTAAAATTGAAATATTAGTCTAAAGACAAATAAGCACGATAACAATAAATCAATAGATATTCGCTAAATATAGCGTTAGATAGCAAAAGCTAACTTGTCATTTCGAAGTGTTTTCTAATTTTTGAAATGAAATTCAAGTTGTCAACGCTATAGATGATCTAGAGTACTTAAGTGTATGTGAGGGAAATCTTGGAGTCGAAAGCAATTATGATTCGTCTAGAGACTAAGAATGTAAGACTTATAGAAATTAACACTAATAGAGATTAGATGAGCCCAACTATTAATAACATCTAATCATTAGCTATGTGTGATCATAGATAGCGTGTCGTTTGATTAACAATCAACTCTAATAGATTTTAATAGTGTCTTAAATCTAAAGAGAATGAGTGTCTAAAGACAATAGATGTCCTTAGACGAATGTCTTGTGATCTATGATGTCTAGAGACGAATGTTTGAAGACAAATAATATTCTAAGACAATTGTTTCTAGATTAAATATATCTTCGAACGCATGTCTTAAGAGGTTGTTAATCGTTAAACGCTAGTTGTTCTAAGACGCAAGTCTTAGGAACGTGTAAAGTACGAAGACCTTCAAAACAATGCGAATATATAAGAACTTATTCTCGTTTTCGACAACGCATATCTTCGTCGTAAGGAGCGTAATAATGAAGGCGAAGATTTTTCAATCAAAGATAGAAAGCTCTTGCAATATGCTTTGCAACTAATTAACATTCTTGTCTTGCTAATGCAATAACATTGCAAACGATAAATCGATCAAGATGAAACGTCATTTGTTCACATTTTTGTCTTTACGTAGAAGAGAACGTTAAATCTATTTAACTACAAGCATGATCTAGATTGTATTGTATAACTTCATTGTAAAAGTGCTCTTATATCTAAAGATTAATGAGCACATAACTAATTCTAGCACTCTTCGTATAATAATCTTTTGCTAATGTCTCTTTCGTGCATTGATTCTCATAAAAGAACTTCAAACTTCTAAAGGGTCATTTCTAGAGCACTCGTAGAAGAGCCATTTTTGGAGCACTATTAAGAGTCATGCGTATATCATGAATCGAAGTTGTCTTAACAAATGATTTGTTAAAAAAAGTCAAAACTAAATGCTCGATAATGTTGCTTTCGTTTTCATGTACGCTCTAATAATCTTCTCTCACTTTCTCTTTCTTAAGTTCTAAAACATTGTAATAGATTTTCATTTCTAGCTCTTCTATCCCTTCTTTGTTCAATTTATTCGTAAATTTCACAAAACGAGTTGAAATATACTATTGGAATGTCTTAGAACGAACAATAAGATATGAACGAATTCCATTGCTATAGACGTGTGCGTAGATAAGATTAATCTCTAACAATACAATTCTATGTCTTAGTTGTCAAAAAATTCTAATTCGAATCTTCATGTTCATATTGTGACAAACAAACGACCAATCAAGAATTTAGTCTAATCGAATGCTAATTTGACTTGTGAAAGAATCTCTCTAAAGTGTATAAAGAAGCGCTTCCATTTGCTTAGGAAGTCACAAGAGAAATTGATTCTTCACTTTCCCAAGTAGACACATTCGTGGAAGCGACATCGAGCGACGATGATTAAGACAACTTATTAAAAAGCATGTCGTAATAGTTAAAAAGATGTGAGAATTTGCGACGCAATTATTTGCTCAACGAACTTTTGAAAGACTAGAAAGAGCGTTCGTTGTAAGGCCTTAATCGAAAAATGATAATAAGGCACATGTTTCTTAAGTTAGCTTCACGATTATCTTAATTGACAACTCTAACATTATTGCTATTATAAGTAGAACTTGCTAAAATATATATCGAAGCTTTCAATCCTCATGTACTAATTATGAGTATTGTCAATTCTAGATATCGCTATTTCTAAATGTCGCTAGTTGTAAATGTTGCTAATTTCAAATGTCTTTAGTTGTGAATGTTGTCATCTACTTCATCTTCTAATAATGCAATCGATTTCGAAGTGCTTGACAATAGTCTTTGATTATTCTATATCAAACCATTCTAGAGACATTGCACGAGATTATCGACTTTCTTACCAAAAAGCGCAATAGTATTTAGCAAGCATAACAATAATGAAAAGTGAACGACTTCTTCGAGAAAAGCTTCGCAAACGAGGGACAAATCTATTCAAGAAAGCGAACGAGTTGGCGCGAATAATTAACTCGAAAATATACGTAGTCGTTTAGCATAACGACAAATATTATACATATAAATTAACGAAAGAATCGAATTGATCATCTCTCGAAAGAGAAATTGTGAGTACATTTGATCTACTACGATTAGATTATTACTAAGAATGATAGAAGATACACGACCACAAGTATCATAGACGTTCTATAGATTTTCACGATTTTAAATTACGAGAAACTTAGAGAATTCGAAAAGCCAATCGACCTAATAAAGATCAAGTCGATTTTAGATTTCTTAATTAGACGAAACACAATAAATATCGCGTTCTTGTTGGCAAACGTATCTTGATTGCAGTCTAGAACAAGTCACTAGTGCGAAAAGAATTGAAAGGCATGAAATTTTCAATGATGATATGACTAAACTATATCATAGACTTGCAACGAGAAGGTTGAAAGAAGTCTTGGCGTGATTGTGAATATCTAGGAATTATGCTATAATTATCTTAAAAACGTCGATTGTAAAATTCTTTATCTCTTTAACTTTATGATCAAGGTCGTCTTAAGAGCAAGATTGAAGACTTGTGAAGTTACACTCTCTTACTTTCCCAATAATGCAATTACTTCTTATCTCTTTTCTTCGATTTCTTGAACATAGATTTAGAGATCTAAGACAAGAGAAGTTCAAGCTTCGTCTATTGTGAGTACAAGATAATTAATTGACTATTGTTCTATTCGAAGGACTTAAGATTTAATTGTTAGGAGAAGAACTCAATAGCGAAGTCTTTTGGATTAGGTAGCTAGTCAATAGCGAAACAAATTCTTTCGTAATGAATTGAATAAAACTTGTCGTAGACATTCCTTGTAAACGTGTATGAAGTTCACCTTTCTTCGCTATCCTCGCTAGTGAAATCAAATTTCTTTATGGGATGACGATAAAATAGAGTATGTTTTTCCTTGATTAACGCATAATGTTTGTATATTCTTACGATCTCATTGTCGTGCGAAATCGAGAAGATAAGAATTCTCTAGTTGAGCTCGTCTTGACGCGATATCAATCTATACAACTTGATGATAGCATTTGTCGCAACGACGACGCTATGAGCGTTTTGCCAATTCGCGATGTTGAGAGCCTCGTTATCGCATTTCACCTCCAACGTTAAGAATAAGAAATACATCTTATTTGTAGTCATTAAACGAGATGTAGTTTGCTAATCACCAACAAAGAATTGTAATTTCTTAAGTTAATTAGAAGTGAATGCGAACGATTTGACCTCTATTGCAAAGTCGAACTGCGAGCGAGAATCTTTGACGAGGGAGATGGATTTGATCTAGCTTTCATCGACGATTTCGATCAAGTGCTTGAGGTGTTTTGCCTCACAACAAAACAATTCTTTTGAAGCGAGAACGATCAATCGACCAATGTTCTAAATGACTCTCGCCTCGTTTTGGTTTGCTATATCTTCACAAGTCGATTCAAATAGATTATCGTTAAACATAGAGTCTTTTAGAATTAATTGTTCTTTCTTGAGCAATTCTTGGCAAAGGGTCTTGTTAGTTTGAATCGCTCGCAAGTGCGATTCAGGCTGGCCCATATAGATGTCCACGAATTCAAGTATTTGTTGATAGCGCCAACTTTTAACGACGAGATTCTTTCTCTCTCTTAGAGAGACGTCGCTAATATTTAATTCGTGTTTGCTAAGAGACGAAGTGGACCTTTTCTAGGTGAGTGACTAACTCATGTTGCCATCTTTCTCGAAATTTTCTCTTGACTAGCTTCCTTCTTCGATCTAGCGTTGAATCGAGTTGACGTCGCTATTCTTGTTATAACGACCAAGATTTGTGCGTATAGCGCTCTTAACAATACGATTTGCAACTAAGACTCGTCGTCGTTTTCGTATAAGCTTCTTCTAGTTCTAGGAACGCGAACGATTCAATGCTCTAATCCTAGCGTTTTAATTCTATCCAAGCTCTTCACTTCGCTTTCGTTTTCGACCTAAATAAGAAGACCTAACCAAGACTAATGAATTGTGCGAACGCTTCGACTAGAGTTAGCGATCGTAATTGTATTAGAATTAAAGAATGTACCTCTTTATCAAGAGTAATACTTATGGGTGAAGAAAGTTGAAGAAGTCGCTCTTGAATCTTCGATTGCTAATGGAAACGTATAATCTTTTGTAGACGTGCGCTTCTACGAACAGGCGTAATCGACCTTTTACGATTGATATCGCGTGATTGTGTTGCTATAGATTATTAGCTAAAGAACGATTTAAAATGTATAATGATTGTTTTACCTTAGATTTTCAATGAATTTAGCAAAGATTGTCGCCCATATCTCTTAATCTCTAACTCTACTCGTGGTGAGAACATAATAATTGAGAGTGTGTGAAGAGAAGACAAAAGTCTTCTTCAACTAATGCGTTGTAGAATTGTGTTATACGAACATGCCAACAAGAGATATGATAATTGGCAGATAGCGAAGTCTTGACGACAACACAATCTTAGAATTACGACAATAACTAATCTAATTAATTCATGAGTCATCGAAATCATTCGTCGTCGACCTAAAACACATCGTTTTACTTTTAGATTAACAACCACTGCAACATTGATCAGATCGCAAGGAAAACTTTCTTCTACGTCGATCGACTTGCATGAGAGATAAAAATCAATAAACATTACACTACACTTTTGTGTCTCTTCCTCACCCTTGGCGCTATGACGTCGTATTTAGACTTTTCGCTAACTTCATCGTCTACCTCGACTATTGTGAGCTGTCTTCGAAGTTAGCCTTCCTCCTTCTCGTGCATTCTAGTCATCTCTTTAACAACGTTCACACATGATCAACCTTTGAGCTAAATGAATTTGAAGAAAGATAGAGAAGATCTTACTAAGATGTAGAACATCACCTCTAGTTTGTTGAAGAGTTTGATAAAAGATAAACATTCCTTGAAATTTTATAGACGAAATATGATTTATGACTTTCGACCTAAGATTGGTGAATCATGTCGTGGCATTAATTAAGTGGGCAAGAGGGCGTGAGTGCGAATGCCCACTACGCGTAAATAGGGAGTCTACATATATAGGGTCAAATTACCAAGCCATATACTAGGTCAATGTTCGAAATAAGAAAGATAAGTCTATATGTCTCAATTAATCATAGAATGTAAGCCACTCTTGTGAGTGTCGTCTAAGCATTTTTAGTCTGCATGTGATCTATTGCCACCTCGTTTATCGCGACACTCTAACATCAATCAAGCGATTTCCTTCCCTTTTTGACTAGAACAAGAACGTCGCATCGACTTTCTACCATTAACAATCCTTTCAACATCTAACGAGATTTATCGCTCTCGCCTTTCAAACTTCGCTTCCAAGTCTTTTGTTCGTCTAATCTCGTCTATAGATTGATGATGAATCCCACCCACAATAGTCTCACACTAGGGACACCTAATCGTCTTCATCGACATGTCGCAATCGCCATTGTGAACGAATGCCCATTGGCGCAATAGTATTAGTGGCTCGTACCCTAAAAGCTTTGCGCCTAGTGTGACCGTCGGGTCGGGTTTCAACCCGATCGGGTTGACCCGCCCAACCCTGACCCTGGGGTCAGGCAAATTTCCTAGCCCAACAGGGTGGGACGGGCGAAGAATGCGCGCCGAGTGTCCCACCCGACCCACCCGATCAGGTGACGTCACGTGACGCGCTAGCCCAATCGAGCTAGCGCATAGATAAGATAAGATAAGATAAGATAAGATAAGAGGATGCTAACGCGACGAAGTTAGCTTGGGTTCTTGGCATTGGCCCGACGAAACCCGACCCAACGGTCACACTATTTGCGCCGTGACAGCGTACACAGTTGCCTTCTTCACATTGGTCACCAACGCGTAGAATGTCGAGTCGCGCAACATTTTCTTCGCTGCGAACACTTTCTTCGACATGTCAACTATTTGACCTAGGTTGATGTTGCAGATAATGCGAACGAGGTGGAGTTGATCTCGAACGTGGTCGACGAACGTGATCGTGTCTGCGTCCAAGAGACTAATAGAGCGATTGCGCTCAAGGGCGACGAAGTGAGCCCAATATAGGAAACCCTCCACTTCGTGAGTCAATTGTTGTTGGGATCGCGACTCTTGCTTTAGATTCTCGCAATCTTTTCGATTGGGGGCAAGCTTAAGACACACGTTTCCAAGATTTCCGCCTAAAGCCACGTCGCAATCGTGAGTGACGAAATCGAAGAATATGACGTAGTCGCAACGAAGAAGTAAACATTGTTGCTAAAAGTCTATTGTGAACTTGAAGAACGAAAGACAAGTCAATAATTTCGATGTTGACATCACGATGTTTACGCGCGTCTTGTACGAGATCATGAATGCGACTAATGGGTTGTTCTGCTTCATCAACTTTCTTAAGAAATCTTTTAATGTCATTGCGAAGCCATGAGATATCCTTGTATCTAGCAATTGAGTTGCAAGCCTTAAGAATTATCTTTATTTGTTGATCGCGAGAATCGATAACCTCAATTTGCTTAAGAAAAAGCCTATTAAGGGCGAAAGATAGCTCGACCTTTCTAAGTAGCGAAGATTTGAGAATTGACTTTTCAACGACGAGCTCTCGAAATTTGGCCTTCGCCTGTTTCATTCTAGAGACCAAAGAAACAAATTGGGCGTTTGTCCAAACAATGAATTTCTTAGTCGTTTTGTCAATTTACGCTCGTCGAATTATGCGATCGTATCTATTGATATTGCGAAGAGAACTACGACACATAGTGCAATTTTTCAACTCCAAGGTCGAGAATGAAATCGAACTCGACTTTAATCCAATAATCGAGTTCTTATCTCCTATGTCTTCAAAGATAATATAGTATTTTGCGATGTTCATGTGGTTATCCATGCTTTCCAACGCAAGGATGTGGCCACATAATGATATTATACAAGGATTGTCGTCTAGATCGATCTCGACGTAGGCGAATCCCATAATGTAATTAGCCATCGTATTCTTTATCAACTTGTTGACGCACTTTTGACAATATTGGGGCTTAGGACATATCTCGTCGCAGACGAAGAAACACTCGTAATTATAGCTAAGAGTTAACGAGCAACGTTTAAAACACGAAAGCAAGTCACAAGGTATAGCACATGGCAATTTGCATGCGTTGCGATGTGAACAAGATCAAGAGTAGTTCTCGACACAAGAAACACAAGACTCGTGGCACTTCTTATTGTAGCGAGAGTGACTACATCGAATCTTACATGGCTTCAAGCATAGTTAACATGGCTTATTCCCATGGCATTCCTCTAAACAAACATGATTGCAAGTGATGTATTGTCTATCACATCAAGTTATGTAGATCTCGTGATCAATGTTCGCGATATGATCGTCTTTGTCTCTTGGTTTGCAATCTTTGCAAACACGTTTATAGTCATGGCCACACTTGAGAGCGACTTCGCATGTAGCGTTGCATGCGTGATTTGATGCAAGTGGCAATTCGTAGCAACGAACCTTTATAGCATGCTTACAATCTAGCACAACAACTTCGACCAAGACGCGACACTAAACAACTTCTGGGGCCTGTGCAAGGTGACATGTCAAGCTAGTTTTAACGTGCTCGCAAGATAAGGCAATATTCGATACCTAAATCTAACATTTTAGATCGCACGAGTCTTCGCATAACTTTGGACAAGAATGATCACAACTCGTTTTGGTTCTTTGGCAACGCTCTAGGCATCGAACAACATTATGTAGCGACTTCGAATGACACTTATTGATACAAACATGTTCACATCTAAGTCGTGAGATGCATTTTCTATTATAGTTATCTTCGAATGACGAGATCGAGAAGTCGTCGAACTTCGACATCTTAATTTCGATTTCTTTATGTTGGGGACAACATAGCGCTAGAGCGTTATCTATGTTTTCCTTCTTCTTGAGCATAATAATAATCTTGTCCCACATAGGAACGAGGCGTGCGATATTTGTGTTGCCAATTATATACATTTCGTGACGAACGCGACTTAGCAAGACGTTAATGCGATTCGAGGTCTTTAGAAATTCACACTTTCTTTCGTCGTTGCTTCGAATCAATAAGATGACGATAATTTTCGCCTCTTCTTCTTGAAAGTTGTTCACGCTAGCGATTTCCAAAGCGTTTAGCAACGTTGTTTTGCGAACATTGCCTTGAGTTGCAATCGCCTCTTCTTCATCGTTACTCTCCAAGCTCTTCGCCTTCAAATCTTCGAAATCTTGATCATCGACCACGATCGCGAAGAAAGATCGTAGGCGTTGTTTGAGCTTCTACAATTGTTCTAGATAAGAAGTTAGAATCGCGATATCTTCGTTCCAATAGATTTCTTGACGAACGACGTGGGAGACCAGAGCAGCTATTATCTCTATCTCCCAAGTATTAGTCTTAGAAAATGATTGCACTGTATTCGAGGAGAAAGCATCTTCTCTTTTGTTGTGATCGAGCTAGAAGAGACGTTTTCGCATTTCGTCGACTTCTAGGAACGTGAATACTAATGAGTGATCTTGCAACTTTAGATAGAGCGTGAATCTAATTAGCTTCGCGATCGATAAATACATTCGACGTTGAATCTCTAGCGAACTATAAGAAAGTCGTGAATAACTAGATTAAGGATGAATCAATCGTTCGAAAAGCGAGATATCCAAAAAGAATTTTGCACTCCTAGAATTGTTGTATTGGAACTTGTATTCGTTGATTTGGGACCTTAGTTGCTCGTGATCCCCAATAAGAATGATATGCTCGACGAAAGACAAGAGTGCGATGAGGGTATATGCCTTCAATACCTCTCTCGCCTCTTCGAACACCATCACCTTTGCTCGCACTCGACGAAGAATGTCTAAATTTCGTACTAGGTCTATGGTTGTAACATCGATGATGTGCGCGCGAAGTAGATAACGCAAGTCTAGCTCTTGATAGCACTTTTTGAGCGAATCATTGATGTGACGATATAAGTCGAGAACGTGTAGAAAACGACGAGTGAGTTTTATGGTGTTTTGTTGAACCTAGTACATGTGCAAAGTTAATCGCTCGAAGCCAGACATCTCCTTTAAATTGACACCAAGAAGCTTCGAAATCGAACGAGTTGAAATAATGCGCTTGGGTGCTTCTTTGATTCAAAACATTGAACTTTCTATCGCGTATCTCCTAGAATCCATCTTGGTCAATTCCACGTCCAAAAAGTTGTTTGAAGTGATCATAGTGATGGTTTTCGAGATAGTCTTTAACATTACTCTAGTGGGCTAGATCCCTAAGACTTGGCATGAGCTTCTCGATCTTATCAAGAGCGACATCTAACTTTGCATAAAGTTGATATTTCTCATGGCCTTCGATCTTTGTGGGCCTAATTTCCTTCGATATGTGATGAAGATTCAAGTTTTGGAGAAGTTTCGACTTCGATCTCGATCCCAAACGAATAAGCTACTCCACATCGTCTTTAACTAGATGTTCGAGAAGTTGATCGAAAGCGTAATTTGTGTAGCATACACAAATGATTGGCCCAAGCTTAGCTAATCTGCGATTTTCAATAAGGCCTTAATGATAACGACATCGATGTAGCTCTTGCAAGTATTGGGCGAGTCTTGAATTAGCGCAAGACAACTTCTTAAAGCATTTATGATAGACAACTACTACACATCGTCGAATGTGAATTTCTCGCGAAGTGTGTTATCTATGAAAGACTATTCAAGTGTAAGTCTTAGCTGCTCTCCTCTAGTTAAGGTCTCCAAATTGAAGGAAAAGCCAGGCTTGCGAGAGTACGCAGGGGCAAGTATGTCGACGTCTCCTACATATTGTGTATCGAGAGCGATAAATTGAGCGAAAGGAAGATCAAGAATGCGACTCATTTTTTGAAGTGCTTGCAACGTTGATTGGAAGAACGATAGCAAAATTCCTAGAAACTCGACAAGCGATTGTCGTAGTTTGTGAGTCTTTCCAAGGTAATTGTTGATTCAAGTGATATCTTCTAAATCATTCTTCATCGAGCTTAGCATTAACGTGACTCGATCTACATGCTTGAAAAGATTCGATCGCTCATCAAAAGTTCTCCAAAATCTAGTTGATCGAACCTCACGTTCTTCCTCACCATTTTTCCTCTTTGGCGAAGGCGTCGAAGTAGAATCGCAAATAGAGAAGAAGATAGCACGATCTATGAAAGAGACAAGGCATACAAAAGCATCAATCTATAGTTGTTTGATATTTCTTCATCACTCTTCTCGCTTCTCGACTTCCTTCTTTGCTAGTGCGAGAGATTGATCAAACTTAGTCACAATTTGAAGCTCTTTCTTTCGATCGAACTCAAGTCGAAGTAGAGCGATATTGTGATAAATAATATTTCGAACGCCATTGTTTTGTCGCTTCGATGACGATTAAGCATTAGAAAGTTTGTTAAGTCGCTTACATTTTATCTGCATTGCATCGTAGAGTTGATCGACTATATCTTCACGCAAAAGTCTAAATTGTTGGTCGAGTAAGCTCGTCAAACCAGAAAGATGATGCTTCGTAGAATCGCTCGAAGGTAGATACTTCAATCGAGAGAATTAAATTTCTTCGATAATTGGTAGAATCTTGATGTCGAAGATATTTGCGTGATCGTTATCGTGTCGTGGACCTAGCCCCAAGAACGCGCCAGAAAGGTCTTGACCTACTTCGAAGACCAATCGATAGCTCTTCTACTCTAGAGGGCGACCTCCTAACAAAGGCATTGCAGCTCCAAGATTAAGTCATTCGACGAATAAGATCATGCAGAATTTCTATCACGCAAAGAGGCGAGAGGGGCAACGAGAGCTTCCAAATATTCTATGGTTGATTGCCAACCTTGTTGTAAGAAAGAAAGAGGAAGGATTGCAATAGATGATTGCAAGAACGATGCTTCGCCATAGCTAACTTAAGTTAGAACAATGAAGCAGAACCTTAGTGCTATTAGTAAGACACCAAAACAAAATCGCGAAAAGCTACAAAGATTTGTTCACGAACCCAAGATGATCGTTTTGATCCATCTTGAAGAACAAGCTCTATTCTCGCGTTTGCTTCAAAAGCTTTCTCAATTGTACTCGAATCTTGACATAGAACAAGATTCATATGTGGCTAGTCTTCGAAGCGAAGATGTCGAGTGGTACTTCAAGGTTCGCTTGAGTCGCAAGATATATTGTTAGAATTAAATGAAGCGACTTGTTCGCATAGCTATTAAAGTAAACAATGAGCTTAAATCATGAACGTTAGAGCTCTACGTCTATCTATGCATACTTAGCAGCTTCTTGGGTTCGAGAAATTCTAGAAGAGTCTCATTGCCAAGCAAATGCAAAATTATTCGACGAAGGGAATTATCATTGTCGTAAACATCACTAATCTTAGGAGTGATACTATCATTATCACTACTAATGAATTCAAAGCATTCTTCTTCTCGACTCTATGTGTTTGTCAAGTCAAAGACTAGATCGATCAAGATCTTTCTACAACTTCACAAAGTGATTGCGATCGTAAAAACAAGACGTATCTTCAATTCTTGTCTAGTGTGATCGTTGGGTCGGGTCGAACACTTTTTTCTCAACCCGACCCACCCTCTCGGGCCCCGTAGGGTTGGGCCAGGGTTAAGGCGCGAACCCGACCCCAGGGTCGGGTTTCGTCGGGCTAATGCCAAGAACCCAAGCTAACTTCGTCGCGTTAGCATTCACTTATATTATCTTATCTTATCTATGCGCTAACTCGATTGGGCTAGCGCAAGGGTACACGCTAACTATATGCGATTAGCGTCGACCCTGCGCTAGCCCAATTGAGCTAGCGCGTCACGTGACGTCACCTGATCGGGTGGGTCGGGTGGGACACTCGGCGCGCATTCTTCGCCCGTCCCACCCTGTTGGGCTAGGAAATTTGCCTGACCCCAGGGTCAGGGTTGGGCGGGTCAACCCGATCGGGTTGAAACCCGACCCGACGGTCACACTATTCTTGTCGTGACTATGGCGTGAGTGCGTAAAGCGTGTTTTGGATGAGCTTCACTACTATGTTTAGTCTTTCGAGGACGACATGTCTAGGGTTTGGTGGATTGGAACTAGCCTTGCCACTTCTTTCCCTTTTCATTCTGCTAACGACAATTCTATTGGGCCAACGAAAAGCGCGTGTTACTAGGTTGTTTCATCTTACAATTCAACAATCAAAACACTACAACATGCTCGAAGACGCGTTAATATTGCGAACTCATCTTGCGATGATCTTTCGAATTTACTTATAATAATCATGCTCGAAACACCTAGTGCCAAACCTCTACAAGAAGCTAGAGCGAAAAGATCTAAGATTATGGCGATTGTAAAACCCTCGATTTTCGTGAAGACGCTTAAATATTTCGATGTAGTTAATGTCATAACTCGACTTCAACAATGCGATATCGTTCATTTCGCCTATTATGAAGTATCGAATCTAGTTGATTCATCTAAAAGTGATCTAATATTGAAGACAACAACTAAAGAGTCGAGATAAAATATACTAAACGTTCGAATAGCATGTCAAGCTTATCTCGCGCATACAAAGATTGCATATCTTTCGATCTATTCGATTGCGCAAAATTGGGCGATGAGGCTTTTAGACGAAGTACTTCATGTCGTTCGTGAGTTTCAAGTCGCTAGATTCGAGCATGTAGTGGGTTTTCTATAATCGTCTAATAACAATGTATGCGTTGATGTGGCGAAGTCGTTCTATTTCAAACTTAATCAAAATGAAAGTATAAGATACGACGACAAAGCTATTGCATTTGCATTGCATAAGATAGTCGTAAAGATTCGAGAAAGCGATCAATATCGCAAGCGATCGCTATTATGAGCACATGATTTAGTCGAAAGACTATGACTAAAGATGCGAGAGATTCAATTGAGTTTATTGTAGAGTAGTATCTTTAGAAAGCGAAGCTAGAATGTCTAAAGAGATAAAGAAGCAAATCAAAGAATTAAAGCACCTTGAGTTCTATCAAGTTTCTAGACTCATCATAGACGTTAGTCGAGTGCTAAACAAATTTGGGCTTCCATTCTTCTCTTCAAATATTTGGTCGTCGCTAGAGTGGATGGTAATGCTGCTGCTCGTCTCGCGCTTAATAGGCTTAATTATATCGTCTACAAGTGATTGTCACCCAACACGTTCAAATTTGATCGTACATTTAAATGACTTTATCTAAAGAAGAACTCTATCGCTATTGCTCAAATTATCATAAAAAAGACATTGCAATAAAGTAGAAGCTCGTCATATTTTATTCGCGCGATTTACAACGTAATGATGTCGATGCTTGGCTAAAAAAGATTTAGCATCGCTAGAGATGCGAGGAATCTATCTAAAAGATTGACGAAAAGTCTTTGCTATTCTCTCTTAATTGCTTATAACATAGAATAAATAAACAACAAAAATTAATTTTAAACTAATGATGCGTTTGATGAAAGTCATTGATGATCATACTAATTCAATTAGGTTAATTTATTTGATTGACGAGTAGAAATAAGACTCTTCATTTCTATCCCCCAAGTTTCTAGAATTCCCAATCAACTTGAAACATTCTTGAAACAACTATTATTTATCCCCTTAGATCTAGCTCACCTTATCCTTGCCAAGCATTAGTAGATCACCATGGAGGCTTTGCTATTTTGAGCCTATCGCGTCAACGTATCTCGCAAGATATCTATGATTTGCAAGCGAAAATCGATCGAGATGCTACTCGTGCGTACTATGCATATCAACTCGAGAGTTGTGCCAATTTTTGTAGCATTAGCGAGTTATCTAATCTTCTTGTCAAACTTGAGTAACTCTAAGCGAACAAAAATAGAGACCAAGAGATGCGACAAAATCTAGTGTTGAATTGTTCGCTAAGTCACAAATGGGAAGGACGTTGATAGCTTTCGTCGAAACGCATGTGAAACATGACGTTCGAATGACTTACAACTGTTTTAGATGGGGGCCTGCGTAGAGCTGTCAGATAGATTCTTCTAGAACCTCTAACTTGCGAACCCATTAGATTCGCAAGTCCAGATTCGTAAGATCGAGGCGCTTAAATATACACACGAACAAGGACGAAGATAAAGATGCCTGCGCACTTTGGACGTGTAATCAAGTCGTGACATCCGATGGCGAGTGACAAGAACGAGAAGGCTAAGAGCATACAGGCTGTGCAGCTTATGTGAAGTGTGCTTTACGTTGGCATAACCAAAGACTCGTTCTAGCGAGCAGCTTGCTTTCTAGTAATCCTCGCTCAAGGACTAGACTATGAAGTAGGGTAAACAAAGCAGGAATAATCAACTTGGAATGAATCGACGTACTCCATGTTCGCGATTTTATCTCGAATTATACAATCAACGACTTTTTAAATTTGGATCATTCATAAAGTTGTCAAACAAACCTTCTAGAATCTCTGATTCACGAACCATAGATCTACAAATTTGAGAATCCTTCATCTAAGTATCTGCGTTGACGTGACTCCTAGCGTACCACTAATGTGTGAGAAATCGCTTGTGGCATACACAGCTATCAAGGAAGGACAAACAGTAATTGCGAGCCTAGTTGTGAGAACATACGCGCCCGAGGTAAGTAGGCTCGCAGATGTCGTGGAGGAATCGCAGCCGTAGGGTAAAGAAGTCCCTAAGGGATATCTTTACTCTACGACATTTCTTGCCTTAGGATTTTGCTTATCGTAGGGCCTTGCTTATCGTAGGGCCTTGCTTATCGTAGGATTTTGCTGAATTCTAGGGCATTACTTCCCTTACGATGTAAGATCCCTTGCAATTTTTGACGCCTTGAGACCTTCGTTGCCCTACGATTTAGAAATCTGGCTTCATAGTGACTTTCACAATATTGACTTTTGCAATTGTTGCCTTTCACAATAGATAAATTGCGCAACTCTATTTAATACGATTATTCAATTGAACATTACTTAATTTAGTTAGCGTGATCTTAAAAGAGCAAGTAGATCTAACGACTTAACAATTTCAATTAAATTAGTATTCAATTATTGAATACTTATTCAATTGACTCATCATCTTATTTAATTGCTTCAATTACTTGTCTAGACGTAGCTTATAAAGATTATAATTATCTTCTCTATCGTTGTCGTTGTCGTTGTCGCCATTATGTCTAGAAATGTACTTAAAAGTCATCTTTACGTTCTTGATTTAAGCACTTCTTCGCGACAATTGAAGTCTTTGTAGTCATTGTTATCTTTGCGATTCTCGTAGTTATTGTTATCTTTGTAGATCTCGCAATCTTCGAAGAACATACAACAATTGTCTCGTAAACGAAAGAAGACGATCTAATTTGAATTAAAGTTGTTTTAACGATTGTCAAGAAAAAGAAGAAGACAAGTTGATAAAAGACATCAAAGAACAATTACATAGAAATTGAAGAAAAAGAATGTCAAGTTAGATGCAAATAACAATATTGACTTCAACTTTTATACTTAAAACATCGTTAATCGACATCGTGCTTCTAGCACTTCTAGTGTTTCTTCGTCGTCGAAAATCTCTACTTCTCTTGTCTCTTACAAACGAAAGAAAGATTAATAGCTAAATTAAAAGCTCAATTACGATCAACGACTTATAGAGAAGAACGATGTTATTCTTGCCAACATGTGCATAACTAGATCTACGAAGTACGACATCGAGACTATGCAACGTTTCTAGAATAAGATTAGAAAAAGATTCGAGACAACAATAGATCGTAAATATGTTAACGTTAGTAAACGAATAAAGCACTTAATAAGTAAAAGAAAAGCAAACATTAGAGTCTCACACAAATCTAGTTATGCAACACGAGACGACAATTGAATTCAAGTTATCGATGAATAAATGTCTACATTCGCAACATATTAGAAAGCGAAGAACTAGAAAAGCTCTTCGCGAAAGAGAAAGATAAAAGAGAATGCAAAACACGAAAAGAGAAGGAACAAACTTAGTCAACGACTAAAGGATAAATTGGACTACGAAGTCTTCTTCTTCTTCTTCTTCTTCGTTATCTTCGTTAGCAATGAGAAGAGCTTCAAGAATCAAAGCAATTTCGAAGATAGTAACTCTAGTATATTCTTTGACGCAAAGAAGAATGCAAGGGAATTGAAACTCGTAATAGGAACAAGTTCTCTACCTAATAACAATGCAATGATAACAAGAGATTTAGACTACGAAGAAGACATGAATAATAATTGACGTGCGAGAATGTGAATCTTATTTGAAGACGACGACAATTATTCGTCTATATTCTTTGAATCTTCATTAAATGAATCTACATCGTTAAAGTTTATAGAACGTCAAGAAAGCAAGATTGCAAGATAGTCTCGAAGTGATAGAAAGATCTCGAAGAGATCTAAACAAACTTGTGTCAACGTGATAGACAACAAAGGCTTAGGCGTTTTGCAAGACATATTGATCGACTACTTCAAAGATCGAACGTCATCGACAAAAGATTTATCAAAACAAGAATCTTTGCTAAAGAAGATAAAGAATACGTTTGAAAGACATCTAATAGAGCATATTGCGAAAGTCTTGGAACTTAGACGTTATTTTAAGAAATCGTTGCATAAGTATTATAAAAAACATGTTTATTCTTGATGAAATTAATTTGTTTGAAGATTTGGTTAAACTTGACAAAAATATAGAGAAACTAAAACAACTATATAGAAGTAGTAGAGAGAGATTCGTAACAAGTAATGCGAGAAAGAAGAAATTCGCGATAGATAATACGAGCGACGAGAAGATCGAGGCAGGTAATGCGAGCGACGAGGAGGTCGTGGCAAGCGATAAGAGAAATAGAAAGAGAAGGACGACAAATAATCTAGATTTAAGAAAGTGAATCGTAGCATTAGATGCGAAAAGAAGGCGTTTCTGCGAAAATATCTATAATTTGGGGCGAGAGGCACTATTATTGCATTTTCTTCTTCGAAGCTTCGCAAGCTTCATTCGAGAAGAAAAGAGACAACAAGATGTCTAGTCACTAGACTTTCGTATACAATATCGTCTCTTTTGGAGATGTTAAATATATATTAAAGGAATGTGATGCGCGAGTTGCAATACAAACGATTGTAAATTGCACTCATCTTGTCGACGACTTGAAATTTTATCTTCGAATAAAGAAAACAATGATTTAACGTTTAATCGCATTTGCGTTGATAATATCTCTAAAAAAAATCTAGATCAAGCAAATAAAATTTAGGTCGAAAAGTGCTTACATCGACGACATCATTCACAATTACAACTCTTTGCTAGATTAATAAAGAGTTTCTAATTATTAAAGATATATAGATAATTATGTTATCGCGACGATTTAATGCGATAATAATAAGAAATGACGAAAAAGAAGAAAGAGAACGAAAATCGTCTTCGAGAGTTTAATTTAAGATTCTTCTCTATGTTTTAACAATCAAATAACGACAACGAGATTTAGGGCAACACGCATTAAAGATTAGCACTAGAAAACTTTATCGAAGCTACATATATATATAAACACAAGAGGAAAGATCTAGTACTCTTATAATATAGAGCTTTTGAAATCGCTAGAAACTCTATCAACTTGCAAATATTTCGAAAGACTAGAAGATCGCATTGCAAAGCAAGATTCTATTTGATTATCTCGTAGACACGTATAGCAATTAGTTAGAAGAACTATCGTTAAATAAAGATTTTTGATCAACTATAATTCGATTTTCATTTGCGTCTTAAAAGCATTAAATATTCACAAAGTTTAAATTAAATCAAAGAAGTTTTCGACAACAATGCAAGCCTTAAACATTCGTTTATTGAAAAAGATCTATCTTTCGTTTATATAATCTAAATAGAAAAACATAATATACGATTAATAAATATAGACTTTATTGTTGTACAATTGAAGTTTTCTTCGATCTTTAAGAAGAATTTTTAATCGATTTTGCAACTCGAACTTCTATAACATCGTAACGTCGTTTATCTTGTTTTCACAAAAATCGTAAATAAATTCTATTAAATTGTTCGAATAAATAATGATTAGTCAAATCATTTCGTGTAATTTTTTATAACTAGAGTAATAGAATTTTTGTCTCACATTTGACTTGCAAAACTTCTAGAAAGTCTTATTAATAAATCTTTATATAGTGTTTTTGTCTCTAATCTTTTCTACTTTTTTTATCGCTTTGACGTATCTTTTGATGCGTATATAGATAAGCGTTGAATGCTATCGAAGCATATTGTCATATCAAATTTTAAGATGTTTAAGAAGATCGTTAAGAACGCGAAAGAGATAAAAGAAGAAACGATCAAATCGTTTTGTCAATTTAAATAGCTAACAAGAATAGAATAATTTGTATAGAAGATAGCAAAGAGCAAGTTCGAAGAATGATTTGACACGATTGCTTTATTCGATAACATCGATAACAAAGTAATTAACAAACAATCGAATTTCCTTCTTATTAAATCGCATTATATGGCGAAGACGTTTAGGAAAAATTCGATCTAGATCGAATTTAGATCTTTTATACTTCACTAGTTTAATGTATGAATGTCAAGAATTGTCAATAAAATATTAACTTAAAATAACAATAATGACAAAGACAAAGACGATAGTTGTACATATGCTCTAGTTGTCGTCGATCAATTGAATCAATTAAGTCAATTAAGACATGCTAGATAGAATAAAAGAGATTAGAAATGCACATTATTAATAAAAGAGAACAAAAATTGATCAAATACAATAATTATTAGGTTGCGATTCATATTACTCGATCTAGTATAGCGCGAACGAGCTAGCGATTCTAGATCTCACTAGTTCTCGCAAATTAATTAAATAATTGTATTAAATAAAGTTGCGTAATCTATCTAATGCTAACTTAGTACTATTATATAATTGTCTTAAGATAATAAGTGTTTAAAGACAATCAAATCTAATAAGTCTTAATAGAGAATCTAAGAACATTAAGTATCTATTAAGATCTATTAGATTTGATTGTCTTCAAACACTTATTGTCTTAAGACAATTATATGATAGTACTAAGCTAGCATTGTGAAAGGCAGCAATTGCAAAAGTTAGTACTGTGAAAGCCACTATGAAGCCAGATTTCTGAATCGTAGGGCAACGAAGGTCTTAAGGCGTCAAAAATTGCAAGGGATCTTACACCGTAAGGGAAGTAATGCCCTGGGGTTCAGCAAAATCCTACGGTAAGCAAGGCCCTACGGTAAGCAAGGCCCTACGATAAGCAAGGCCCTACTTCTACGTCCCTACGATATCAGCAGGCAAGTTGTTTTTGGCCACAAGTCAATCCAATTCGTGAGGGGATGCGCTTCGTACGGCCCAGCTTCTCCGTCCCTACGGTATCACAGCGAGCAAGTCGGTTTTGACCACAAGTCAATCCAATTCGTGGGGCCGTGCGCTTCGTACGGCCCAACGATTTTGCGCTTACGGAGCTATGCGCCCTAGGGAGCTGGTTTTGCCTCCATAGGGATCGTAGAGACGTTAACACTAAGGCCTTTACGAGATAAAGACTAGAGAGGCGTACGTCATGTCACGCTAGCCAGTTCCTGATCTAAAGTCATTTTTGAAGTCGATTAGGTCGCCAATAACGCGACACTAGAGACGCTAAAGCATAACACATAACCACTCACAGAATGCATGTTATCGCTGCTTCGACGCCTTCAAGGATCTTCCACACATCTATCTAATCATGTGATCACACTAATGCGCACTAATTGTCTACAACTTCAAATAAAACAATGTTCGTCAATTAAGCTCGAGGAAGCTTGGTTATGCCTCGTGTCGTGCTTCACATTCTATTCTTGTCTTTTCTTAGTTCCCATAGCACCTACCACCTAATAATGGAAGCGCTAGTGATTTTGGTGCATAAATTATGATTGTAACACTCGTCCTTGAAATCGAAAGATCTCTACGAAGCGAAACGTTGTTAAGGTACTTTTAGTCTCAATGAGCCTCAACTTCGCACTTTTGATTGTAGACGTAAATTGATGTTCTCAAGTCATGAAGAAGTGTCTTTACAACGAATTCTACTAATGAGAACGCAAATTTACAATCTTCTTGGGTTGACTTGTGGTGTAAGTCTAACAACGAACAACGAGAAGATATGTAGGCAATTGACGAGTTCGCGAATATCAAGTATTGCCAAAGTAATGAGTTACGAAGACATTGTGGAAGCTAAGAAGAGAAGAGATACGAAGACTAAGGCTAATCGAAGCTTGGAGCCACAAAGAAGAGTGCAAGGGAAAAAAAGCAATCATGATGTCAATCAAGACAAGGAAGTGACAAAAGTTGAGACTCGCAAATTGAAACTAAGTAGTTATTGTTCTATACTACAATTTTGACTAAGCTCTTGGGTCGTTCTTTCGATGACCACATGACTAGATTTTGGTGTCGCCTTTCTGCGATCAAAAACACGTTCTTAGCCCAATTTATCCATGTACAACCAATGAATAATCTATTAAGAAAGACTTATTTGGTAATACAACAAAGTTCAAAGCCAAGGAAATATGCAAAAAGTCGCCTAGATTCCACAAGAGACTTAGCCCTATATTTCTAGCGCCAAATCGCAATACCCAAGCGATATTATTTATAGACTCTTAGCCTTATTAGTCCCACCAAGCTAGACCACATACTTTTTCCCATTGACAATCGCTATCACGATCACAATGATCAAGCTCTTCTAAAGAACAAGCTTCTAGAGAAGATGGCACCATCCCTGTCACAGCTAAGGTCGTTTCCGTTTCGTCGTCGTCATGATCGTGAGAGGTCGAAGACTCCAAACAGATATTAGCCTGTCAAACCAAAGGATAAAGCGACTAATTCGTTCGATCCATTGACGAACTTTGAAGCAAAGATCGTAGATGCTCTTTCAATCGCCACAGTCTCTCAAGCAAATGTTTGTCCTATCACTCCGAAAGAGAAAACGATGCTAATAAATTTAATAGTCATCAACGATCCCAACTTCCTTAGCGCCTTCTCCTACAAGAATCTTGTCTTCCTCTACGCATATACTTTCTTTAACCCCAACGACATTCGTCATCAAACGAGACCCTTCTAATAGTTCATTGTCTTCGTCGAACGCATTAGAGAAAATCTAGAATAGAGCATATGATGAGCTCAAACAAGTAGACCCAAAATTGATTCATTTATATGAAGGAATCCTATCACAAGAGCTCGACGAAAAGAATCTAAGTCACAAAATTTCGAAATCAAAGAACTCAATTGAGCAGGCAAACATCATTAAGAGACGATCTCAAATGAATCAATTGATACAAGTTGGGCTAGCGAAAACAAAGAAAGAAGTCAAAATCAAGCAAAATGCTAAGAAAGTCATGCAAAGGGCCTTAATAGTGAAGGATATCGTGAGCTTGGCAATATAGATAGTGTCGCAAGCTGCATTTGCTTAAATCGACATATGTTTAACACTACAAATAAGTTCGCTCTTTATTAACATTTCAAGAACAATGCTAACGTTAAAAGCTCTTCGTAAATTCTACAATGTAGAGCAAGACAAATCGCGATAGAATCGACTATGTTATCACTAGAATGAAGTGATATAATTAACTTTCATATTTACTTCTCAAAGGCAACCAAAACAAAGATAAATCATTTAGTGAAATACACGTTCAATTGGAGCAAAGGGTCATCTATCTCTATCAACAACTCCTTATATATTTGATGAAGAGTGTTTGCTCGTGCTATCGAAATAGAATTCTTAACTTCTTTCGTAATACGCTTAAGCTTGACAATTGAGACGATAATCTCGAAAGTGTTAAAGATGCAAAGAAGACTATTGAAAACGACAATTTTATCTACAAAACCAAAAAAGAAGACAAGTTATCTTGAAACACTTGCTCATATTGCGAAGAGTTTAGAGGATAAGAATTGTCTACAACATTTGCGTCTAATAGATTCGCGCCACAATAAAACACGCATCGAGCAAACTAAAGATGGCCTACTATAAGACTTGTATCGTTGAATACTCGATAATGACGACTTTCGACGATGGCATAAAAACAAACAAAGTCGATTGCTTTGAATTAAGAGCGATTTAGGCAAAGACAAGACAATGTTGCTTTGTGACATCATTAATAAGTTAAAGAAAGAGAACACTTATATACGTCTTTTGTTATACTTCTTTTGTCAAGCGACAAACTCTCGAATTAGTACAATTATAGCTGTGTTGCGCGATTTGATCTATTTGCTCGTTAATTAGCAATTATCGTTTATCTCGCATGTACGAAAGAGATACAATTAAGCTAGCAAGACTCTATTTGAGAATGCGAATACCTTGATTGCTTTATCTAAAATATTCGAAGATATTTTGCAAGACCTAAGCCCAAAAAATGATTACTTGATTGTTGACGCTTTCGATGAATGTATCGTTGGTCTATCGCAACTTCTAGACCTAATTATTCGAATTTTATCTTCTTCTTTCAACGTCAAGTGAATCATCTCTAGTCGTAATTGATCAACAATCGAGGAGTAACTAGGAAAGACAAGTGAAAAAACGTGACTATTACTCGAGCTTAATGCAAAATTCGTTTCCACAATTGTTAACAAATACATTAAGCATCAAATTCGTGACTTAGCTTTTACTAAAAATTATAACGATAAAACAAAGAACTTTGTCCAAGAGTATCTATTTTTGAATGCGAATGACACATTTCTTTGGGTGGCTTTGGTTTGTCAAAATCTAAAGAGTATCTCAAAATGAAAGACTTTGTTACGCTGGTACTTCCTTCGAAGGTATCAGAGCGAGTTCTGCTATGGGAGAGGTCTATAGGCGCCTTCAGGCAATGCAAGCAATCACTTGGTAACAAGGGTTTGCAGCTAAGTAGTCGTAACAATAAGTCAAGACTTAAGATGAGTTGAACACGATCCATAAGGGAGTCGTGTTTAGGAGATCTATATACTAAAGGAGATCCCCCTTGCTCGCTACGCTCGCTGTCGAGCATGTCGAGCATTGCTCGCTCGCCAAGTCGTTGAGCATGCAGGTAGCCGTGCTCCGTGCTACATGTTGCGCTGTAGTTAATATACCACGCTGTTCCGAGCTTAGGCTCGTAACAGACTTTTGCAATCTTGGAAACGTTTTTATCTAATCTTAAACCTTTATATTAGCGAATGATTCAATTGATATGCGATTCGAATGATGATGATCTTCTTAAGCAAATACTTGCCTTGGTCACGATCGCTTATCGATCTATCACGCTTATCGAATTAACATCTCTTGCTAAGATCCCAAAAGGCGTTGCCAATAATCGAATTTGGTTAAAAGAGCTTGTAAAGCAATGCGACTCTTTCCTTACTCTTCGCGAAGATATTGTCTATCTTGTTCATCAATAGATTGATCGTCGAGTCGAGTTTCGATTCCAACTTTTGAAATCGACCCCACCCGACGATTCCAACATTAGGAATCGACCTGAAACCCGATTTGGTTCCTATTATTTTGGAATCGACTCGATTCGATTCGACTCGATTTTCGGTTCCAATATTAGGAATCGAATCGAATCGCCAAGAAATCGAAAATAACGTCATTATGCCAAGATTTTCTATTTTTGGATATACGTCATCATAATTTTGGATTTTCCGCCAGAGTGTCAAGTAGTATGCTTCGACACAAAAGCTACGCTTGCTTGTATTATCTCAAAACAGCTTGCTTAGACTAGTTGCTGCTTGCATTACTCTTTTGCATTATCAAATGATCTTATATCGAAAGATCATAGAATAGAACATAGTTTTCTATTATTTATTTTAGAATTTCTTTATACTAATACTAAGTCTTGGCGATTCGAGTCGATTTTTCGGGTCGGATTTCGGTTCCAAGTATAGGAACCGACCCGAATTGTCGGTTCCAACTTCAGGAATCGAATCGCCAAGACTTTCGGGTCGGGTTGGTACGAATCGCCAAGATTTGGGTCGGGTACCCGACCCAAACTTGGTGACTCGACCCGACGCGATCAGTCTATTCATCAATCGACCAAGAACTTTGTGCTTGACAATGTGTTAAATGAAATCTTCCCTTCTAGAGCGAAGGGGTAGCATTATCGTATCTATTCCAGGTCACTTGAACTAATGTTAGAGGCATTGCAACGCGATATGTACAAATTGCGTGTCCCAAGATTCTTCATCGAACAAGTGCTACAATTTGATTCAAACCTTCTAGTAAGAATACGATATTCTTGTCTTTACTAGATAGAACATCTTATTGAATGGTCTTCCACAAAGGCAAAAGAGACAAGATTTGATCTTCGCAATGATGATGCGATCGACCAATTTCTAAGAAAGAAATATCTTTATTGGCTGGAGGCGCTAAGCCTTCTTAGGAGCGTCTCGAGCGAAGTGTTTTCGATAATCAAGCTAGAGGGCATACTTTAGGTTCGATCTAGATTCATGACTTCTTTTGACTTTCTAAAAGATGGTCTAATATGATTTTAGGGGCAAGTAGATGCATCCTAGCTAATCGAATTAGTTCGCGATGCTCATCAATTCGTCTTATACCACAAGCAAATAATAGAGGATCGCCCTCTTCAAGCGTATGCTTCAGCGCTTCTTTTCAGTTCAATCAATAGTCTTATAAAAGAAGCATTTGAAGCAGAAATGCCAAAATGGGTCACAATCAAGACGACTATTGAAAGCGATTGGCACGCCTGCCTACAAACGTTCGAAGGCCATTCGAGAGTAATCGATGCAATCGCCTTCTCGTTTGACGACAAGCAGCTAACGTCCAATTCTAACGATCAAACGATCAAGCTCTAGGACGCGAGAACGGGGAGCCTCCAACAAACGCTCAAAGATCATTCGAGTTGGGTCGCTGCAATCGCCTTCTCGCTCGACGACAAGCAACTAGCGTTCGACTTTGTTAATCAAACGATCAAGCTCTAGGACGCGAGAACGAGAAGTCTTCGACAAACGTTCGAAGGCCATTCGAGTTCTGTCATTGCAATCGCCTTCTCGCCCGATAGCAAGCAGTTAACGTTCGACTCTCGAAATCAAACGATCAAGCTCTAGGATGCGAGAATGGGGAGCCTTCGACAAACGCTCGAAGGCCATTCGAATGAGATCACTGTAATCGCCTTCTCGCCTGACGACAAACAGCTAGAGACAGAAAGTGGACTAGTAGAACTTCAAGATAGCGAAACAAACGTATCTTCTCTATTACCTCAACATATATATGATATATTCATCAAAGATGATTGGATCGTGCGAGATAATAAACGTGTTTTGTGGCTTTCATTTGAATATCGCAAAACATGTTTAAGTGTACAAGAAAGCAAATTGGTCTTGGGTTATACATTTGGTCGAATCACACTCTTAGCGTTCAATTTTCCTAAGTTGAATCAATAATCATAGTATTATTTATTTTAACTCTGTAGAAGATGAATCTAGAGTAAAGAGAGAATTTATTTACTATGCGACTTGCTGCTAGTAATGCTAGAACCTTCTAGATATTGAACTTGCGAGAGGAATTTTGACTAATTGTTTCAGAGCCTTCTATCGTTTTTTACTTTCAAAATTACAAAATTTGTTTCGAACTTAATTATGATCTCCGACATGTATCTAAGTCGTTCAAAAGATTCATAATGTGCTCGCGTACTTCATTCAAACATCTAGGATGCAAAAATAAACTAATATATCAATGATTTCACGCTATATATGCCTATATATTTTATCTTTGACTCTATGACAACATTGTAGCATTCTTTGTAAAAGTATTAGCATTTCTATGCTTTCTTAGCATTGCCAGAACTTCACACTTAACAAGTTCGAAAGAATGATAAAATTGAGTTATAGCAAATGGAATGGATGATTAGAATGCTTTGTCATGAAAAGGGGGCATCATTTCATATATATGATTAAACGTTCGTGGCTAGATTTCGAAGAGATCGAAAGTAACTTGATAACATTTCGCTTCGCAAGAATGTTTCGACCTTGAGAACGAGTGTTAGTGGAAAGGAGCAAACCATCTCTCAAAGAGAAGACTTAACAAGATTAAAGAGTTAATTTCGCTTTTGACCTTGTAAAGTCGTAATTGTTTCTAAATTGCGAAGCAAGAAATAAAAAGAACGAACGATATGAAATGGACTCAATAGATGCCTTGATCAAGAGAAAAGATCATGTGCATAAATCGACCAAAAAGAAGACAAATATTCTTAAGTTAAGAAATCATGAAGACTCTATTCATCGAATTGTTGACTAATGTTTTCTCGAATGCATGTCAACGTTTGATTTCCAATCCACGAGAGAAAGACATGATAAAGCTTCTGTACAATTGTGCATGCGTTTGTCGTATAATCTAGCTTAACGTGTACTACTTATTGATAACGATTCGCAAGCTTCTAGGAAACGATTGTACAAAAACAATTGCTCTCTAAACTTCGCAAACGCGTTAACGAACATAATATCGAAAATCTAATTATACGAATGATGATCTAGAGTGAGTTAAGCAATGTTTTTATGCTCAAGATCGTAATGAAGCTACAAAAAACAAACGCGTTGAACCTTGAACAATGCATCTATAAAAGCATAAGAAGTGTCGTAAAGACATAAGAGATTCGTGCCTTAATACTATTGATTGCAATTGACTTGAACGTTCATCGATTGTTCCCAAAAAGATCATTGATAACGATGATTATCGCGCACGAAAAATCCGAAGTAATAAAATTGCTAATGAAAGAGTATGGCGCCACTTTAGAATTATATTCTATTTATGTCGTCATATAGAACCAAAAGTCTTGACGATACTTGTTGAAGTTAAATGTCAATGTAAACGAGAAGAGACAAGAACAAACATTGTTTATGTTTGTCGTAGAGAACGAGTCGTTCTATTTCATCGAGAAGCTAGCTAGCACGATTAACATCAACATCAATGAGGGAGACAACGAGTTCAAAAGTCCATTAAAGAGAGCAACATAAGCAAAAGACTATTTTTCTTTTGGCAAAGAGTTGTTATATTATGGAGTCGACGTTCAAGTGAATCTTTCTCTTTTGAATGTCGTTGCTAAAGATCGTTCAACGCTCATTAAACAACTTCTAAATCAAGGAATTAACGTCAATGTAACAAATAAGTATGGACAAACACCATTACGACTATATTTTAAACGAGACGATTTTAAGCCAGAGATGTGTAACATCATATTGCGAATGCTTATCACTATTGGACTAGACATCAACGAAACGTACGAGAAAACATCTTTGTTGTGTTTGCAAGTTCTCGAAGCTAAAGCTTGTGTAACTTTTCAAGATTATATTAAACGACAACTTTGCATTAAATCTTGCTTGCGATCTATCCAACGAGTATCATAGAACTATGTTAATCGATACACTATTGCAAGAGGACGTCGATATTAATATTTTAAATCATGAAGATTAAACGACGTTAATGAATGATCGTTTTGCTAACGCTAAAGTCCACGAACTTGTTGCTCACGAGACTAAGCTTGGGACTATAGATGCTCTTGGGCGAAGTGCTTTACATATAACAATTAGCGCGAATAATCTCTCAATGATCGAAGCACTTCTCGAGTGTCATATTGATACTTCAATTCAAGATAAAGAGAATAATACGACACGCTTCTATCTTGACGAAACAAAGTGTTCAAATAATATGTAGTCAAAAGCACAGATTTTGCACTTGCTTGACAAAGAGAAGTTGAAGAACAAGTGGAATTTGGAGAACAAGTGGGAGTTGAAAAACGAGATGATATAGAATGTCGAACATCGAATTCCTATATCAAGATAGACAATAGTTCGATACCTTTATTGAATAGAAATTGTTTCGACACACTTTGATAAACTATTAATAGTAGAAATGACAGTTGTAGTTGCAACGAACGATGAATCGATTATTTGACTCTCTAGTTTCTTTCTCTTTCTATTTATCTTCTTTCTTATGCTTCTTGCTTTCTTTAATCGCTTCATCAAGAGCTTTATTTGCTACTCTAGTTTTATAATATCTTCGCAAAAGTCTACGTACGACCCTTGTTTTACATCAAAACTCGTCCTTTACGCAACTATATTATAATATCTAGATCATCTTGTAAAATTCTATAAATTTTAGATCTTTTAGATCTTTGGTAGTGTTACGCTGCTACCTAGCGATCTAGAGTATTAGTGTGGGATTTGATCTATTGGAGAGGTTCTATAGGGTTCTTTAGATAACGATAGCAATCACTTGATAACAAGGGGTTGCAACTTGATATAGCAGTAACAACTTAGAAATTCAAAGATAGAATCTATGAGTTAAGTTAAGTTGAACACGAGCCATAAGGACGTCGTGTGCGAGTCCTATATAGTAAAGAGATCTTTTCTTGCTTAGCTTGCTTAGTTGCTTAGTTCCCCTAAGCACATTGATCAACTAAGTAGGGCGCCTCCCTTGCTTAGTCTACTTAGTGCTCTGATTAGACTAATCTTACTAAGCAACGTGCATATGCTTAGTTCGCCAAGCCATCATCCCTTGCTAAGTAGATCCTAGGGTTGGGCCTAGGGTCGTAATAGGTAGATCTAAAATCTTGTTAACTCAAAATTTCGAAATCGATACGTTGTTTAAAATAGCATAGTCGTATATGCGACAACATGTAAAAAAGAAGTTTTTCTATACAAAATCGATTCTTTTAAACTCTTTGTTCTCTATAATGCATCTCTAGCATTTTAACATATATTTATTGAAATTCTAAATTGACAAACTAATATAATCTACTAAATTTCATAGAATCTATTAAAATTAAGAAAATCTATTAACTAGGAATTTTTTGGTGTTGCCTAGGAAGTTGGTAGATTTTGATGTAAAATAGAGATTGTACGCAAACTTTTGCGTTAGTACTATATCTCTTTCTTGTTTATTTGCTAGATGCGAGAATTGAGACGAGTCAAGACCAATCGTTAGCGATCGAGAGATAGTTTCCTTTTGTCTAGCATTGCGATTTTAGGGACGACAATGACTTCAATGTTGTTCGTCTCGCCTTCGCAATCTTTGAAATTGATGTCATTATCTAGATGAAAGTTTGAAACGTAGAAAAGAAAGTGAAAGAAACTCGTACGATCATTGTACAAGAAAGCACGAACATTGCTATCTTAACAACAATACTTGCTAGCTACGAACTTCGTACTATGTGGGCAAGATTATTCTAGCAAAGATATTACATCGTTATAGTCGTCTAACAGGATAACATCAAAGATTGACATTAGTTGTGCGAGCGAAGCTTCCTTGCTTATCCAAATAATAGAGCTTGTCGTCTAGAGTTTTGCTACGCGATAGAACTTCGTTATCAATCGCTTCATGCTAGGGATTTTCAAGATTATTCCAACTATCAAAATAGCATCGATTGACTTTTGTAGATTTGTCTTCGCAATCTAATCTATGACATTCTCGTTCAAATTGACTTCTTCATATAGAACAATACGAGGTCGAAGTCTTTCGACATCTCTTGATTGTCGATCTTCGTTAATTTTTTTTGTTTCATTGTCGTCGCAATGCGAGCAAAGCAATGCGCTAGCATCATTAAACAACTCTAGAACGAAAGAGTTTTAACGACGACACTATTGACATATTATAGTGTGAAGGCGACCATGAAGCTAAATAATTTTGACTCACTTCTCGTTCGAGAAACCTAGTTTAGCATTAGGCGCTAGATATCGCAAATTATTCTTAACACAATCGATGTTCTATGTATAATGTCGCGCGAGTTGATCAAAGATGGCGAGCTTTTCTAGATATAGGTGAAAGAGAGTAGAGACGACACATAGAGATCCCCTATGCAACTCTCCAATCAAATCATGGAAATTCTAGATGTCTTGATCGAAATTGTATACGAAAACGTCAAGCAATCCTTTTTTGAATCGATGAAGACCATTTTTAGAACGAAAGTCAAGTACTAAAAGCCACTTGTTAATTTATGTAGCCAAGGACAATTCAAGAAGCAACTTGCTTCCTGCGTTCATCAAAATTCTAGCATCGATGAAGGCTATAATATTAGACTTTGAGCGTAGTAGCCCTTTCGTACATCTCGAATGTCCATGCTCTTGTGCCTCAACTACCCTTGGGGCATTGATTGTATTGGCTTTCTTGGTTTTGCGTGATTTGCAAGGACGCATGTTGTGGTTAGCTCGCAGCTTAACTAGCTATAGATTGTATTGTCGAAGACGTCTGCTTTTCTAGTATTGTCCTATTCTTAATGGCTTTAGGCAAACAACTGGTTCGTGTGCTTAGAGAGGAGCTGCGATGATAATCGTAGAACTGATCGCTCCCTTGTACATGCGAATAGACCTAGCAAAACTTTGAGAGCCTCAAGCATGAACAACGAAGACGTGGCGGGGAAGGGTCAGATAGAGGTGAAAGAGGAAAGCCTTGCGCTCTTCTAGATCTCTTGGGTCGCGACCGATTCAATGCAGATGCTTGAGATCTTGGTAATCGAAGGAGGGACGAAGATCTGGAAGGGGAGAGAATGGGAAAGAAAGGAGAGGAGAAGGAGAACGAGAGGGACTTCTTAGTCTCTTATACCCTCAGGTAGGCAAAGTATTCTCACAGCATCAACTTTCGATTTCAATAACGCGATGGTTAAGCAGGACCAGTCTTCAGTCTCTTCCTAGGCAGATTATTCTCACAACACCAACTTTCGGATTCAATAACGCGATGGAACCTAACATATAATTGCTGTCTTCAAGGAGACTAGGGTCTAAAGTGAAGCGAAAAGAGGGGATGGCATTCGACATAGTCAAAGGCTCGATGTCAAGATCCATCCTGCCTTGCACATAAACTAGTATAGAAACCATGATACGAACGATAGCAAAATGCAAAACAAAGCCTGGTCGATTAAGTAGGGGTCTTGTGCACCACTTGCGCATGGTTTTGTAGATGCATTTTGTCATTCAAATCGAGATCGCACCTTGAATAAGGACATGCAATAGATTGTCGATCTAGATGATGACGCAGGTGCTTTCGATAAAAATGTTGTTTCAAATCGTCGTGACTCGAGAATGACCATAGGCGCTTTATTCCCCAGACAAAAAATACATTGCGTCGACGAACATTCGATCGAAAGAGAGGCGAAGAGACTCGATCGCTAAACGATGATTTGCGTGATCTTCTCGCATTTAGACTTGATCGTCGAAGAGTTCTTTTTGCGACGAAAACCATGACTTTCCTGCAATCGACACAGGGCTGTCAAGGCACTAACGACTGCTCCTCTTCTTTGACATTCCTCTTCTAGAGATCCAGTGGCGAAGATGAAGAGAGCTTCAATGACGCGAACGCGTTCCACGAAAACGTAATCTTCTGTTCTCGTCTTCTTCTCTTGTGCCATAGGCAACCCCTCCAGTTGCCTTTGAATATCAATTATCGGTTGCTTCACCTTGTACCTTGCTATGACCTCCTTCAAGAATGCTTGCTCATGTCGACGAACAGCGTTGCAATGAATGAGATAGGTTTTTCGATACTCGTGATAGAGTGGTGTTTCTTCCATATTACTAATGGATTGCATATTCTATTGGATGATCCAAACAATACTAACGTTACAACGAATCTCGTTAGCGATAGCTTGCGATCGCCAATGAAGCAAAAGGTATTGGACGATTTGAGAACGTATAACGAGAGGGAAGATGGCGGGCATGTCGACGGTGGTCGCGAGAGATCTTAACCACTAGAAATACGATAGATTAGATATATTGAAGCTTCAGAATGCTAATTGGGGCAATAGGAGCATTAAATGCGGTGTGGGAGATGGCTTATGGTATATATGCACCGGTGGTGGGGGATTAAGTCTTTCCCTAGTGCCAAGCAATCTACATGATCATGAAACCGCTAATACGGTCCGGCAATTTTCCGAGCGTCAAAGTACGCCTGTAATTTTGCTGACAGGCCGCATGGAAAACAAGTTTGCAATCAAATACAGAATTTACTCATGAATAGTAGAGCGGGCTATTGATGTAGAGTCTGGCGCCCTCCTCATAATACATAACAGCCAGTGCTGCTATTTGAAGACAATTCACTCAGCATCCCGATCATTCTCCATAACTCGTGCAAATTCAAGTCTCACGAGACATCTGGAGGGGTACGTCGTCCAAATCAAACCCTCGTCTTCAATGTCGGCTGGAGGAGGCTTGCTCAGAGCCAATATAATTCCCTGAATTGCGTACCACCCCACACCAAGTTAGGACCTTGAAAGTTGGAACCGCCTTGAGTTATACGGAGACGTTGTGAACTCGGGTACTCTCGTTCGTCTTAATTTCGAGGCTCTTCAATATTAAAGATAACCTGAGAAGATGGACGGAAACGCTTGACGCGGTTTAAAGCTCCTGCTCGGTCTGATTTAGCCTTAGATATTTGTCTGTGTATGTTTTTATGTCGTCCTTTTTTGCCCCCTCATCCAACATGATCTGCTGCATGCCCCGAGGAACATCAAAGTGGTAGTACAGATCCCTTGCGTTATCCTCAAGATAAAAGAAAAGCATTTCGTCGTGAGTGTTCTCGCAATCAGTAACGATTTCACCAAGAGCCGGTGCAATATACAATATCAGGTCTGGAATTTCTATGGTAAGGACGGAAATTGGAGAAGAGGTATCTCTTTGCCATTTTGCACTCTGCCCCGAAGCGAATCAAGATTTTCATAACGTGGTGGGAGTAGAATAGGTGGGAGTAGAATACGCGCGCGCAGAAAACTCCTCTAGCGGGTTCCTATAGTCGCAGAAGATAAACTTGGTTCGAGGGCGAGGGGAAGAAGAGGACAGTACGGTAAGAGCCGCATAAGTTACCAAACCAGTGTGGCCAGAGATAAGCTTTTCCCTTACAGATTCGCCCAAGAACAGTGCTAGGTCAAGCAGCACCTAAGAAGGCAGCACCGCAGAGGCTAATACTGTAAAGTGCAGTATCTAAAAAAGCCAATACTGTGGAAGCCAGTACTGGAAAGGCCAGTACGAGTAGACGCAGAGTAGACGCAGAGTAGAGGCAGTGAACTACTGTCTCTTACTGTATTGATCCCTATAAAGTTGAACATTGTTTATAACCCACAACTCAGTATTGGGTCTGAAACCTCCACGGTATAGACAAGACGTCCCAATCTCCTACAGTGGGATAGTGCTAAATCACGACGGGTGATCTAGAGATGCGTTGATTGCTCGACCTGTCCAGCCAATCAGACGAGTATTGCCCCTCCTTACCTGCGCTGCGGCGCGGTGCGAAGCTGTAACTCCGTTCCTCACATACTTCTCACGCTCTTCCAACTGCAACGTCGCAAAAGTTTGGATAGAGATGCCCATTAAGTTCAAGGACCTTTTTCGGTCAAGAGGGTCAAGATCACAATCACCACTGCCGACGCCGTCCCCGCTCACGCTCGAACCATCCTCTTCACAAGCCGCCACGCCGCCGGACCTACCCGCCCAACCATCGCAGACGACCATCAGTCCGTCATCGACTGCTACAAACACACACGACTCTCTCGTACCCATCGGAGAAGGCCAGAACTATGGCGTCAAAGTATTGTACGATAGTGGCACCGACGCGAGTGTGGATATCGTGTTCGTGCACGGATTGACAGGCAATGCATACAACACCTGGCTTTACAGAGATACGAGGGTACACTGGCCAAGCCAACTGCTGAGGCAAGACATCCCAGACGCACGCATCCTGAGCTTTGGCTATGATGCAGATATCGTCAACTTTTGGAACCCAGCATCAAACAGTCGGCTAAGCAACCATGCTGAGAATATGGTCGGCGACCTTGTGCGAAAGCGAGAGCGAACAAACTCCGAAACCAGAAAGATCCTCTTTGTCGCTCACAGTCTCGGTGGACTTGTCATTGAGCACGCGCTCAGCCACTCGAGGAATGCCGTTGAGCGGTTTCTCCAACAGATCGAGCACTATACGGCTGGGATAGCTTTCCTCGGAGTTCCGCACTGTGGAGCTGATCTCGGATCATGGGCAAGCTTTGGGACGCGGATGATCAGTGTCCTCAAGCGAGTGAATGAAGACATTGTCGGGGTATTGGAGCCAGGATCCGAAATGCTACGGATGGTGGAAAAGGGCTTCCATAATATCCTGAGGCTCAGAAAGGATGAAGGGTCTGAGATCTCCATCACATGTTTCTATGAAGAGCTCCGTGTGATAGGGGTCGGAGAGGTATAACCATCAACCCGTCACACTAGGCACTGATCCTGATTCGTCTAGATTGTGCCTTTACATTCCGCAGAGATCAAGGGCTATAGCTGTTATGGCATTCACGCAAATCACATGGTAGTCCGAGTGATGCCATCGGTTGTTCTATTTGCTAACCACCGTAGGACATGACGAAGTTCCCAAATCGAGAAGATCGCGGATACGACGCCGTTCTAGGTGAACTTCAGCGCTGGAAAGGGCCATCCCATAGAGCACCGGGCAATGAGTTACAATCAGGTTAGGCTCGAAGTTCGGTCAATATCCCCCAATTAGTTGATGTGAGACGTCGCTAGCAGTCTCAGTGGGGACTGTCTCGAGTTCGCGAGTCCTCAGCCTTGAATCCATTTGTCAGGCGCTCGAGAGCTGATCTCCTTATTCTCATTAGCTGTGGATAACGTCGCGGATTGCAGAGAAAATACGTTACTAGGCATGGGTATCGAAATGGGCGATGACAAAGGGCGGACGTCGCGTACGATGGTCGAGCAGGGCTCGAATCAGTATGGTGACACTCGTGCTTGGAACAGCCATGTCATCCAAGGAAATCTCTATAATGCAGTCTTTAGTCAGTCCTCTCCGCACTAGTAGATACTCCAAAGCTAACTGAGACCCACCATGTAAGACTCCCAAGCAGCGGCGTTGCCGGAAACCACCGGTCAGTATTCCCATAATACGTTGCGCGCCCTTGACGGCTACAAACGCAGTCCTTCGATTTACTACAGGACCAATGACCGTCTAACCGCTCCATCTAACGGATACAGATCATGAAATGGCCAAGCGATGGATGGTGCCCCGTGCTGCCAGTCGTCTCTATACCGGACGACAAGAGCTTGGTGAGCGCCTTGCCCAAATTTTCTTGTTTGATCCTTCGACGCCTCCGATCCAGCAAAGGACTTTTGCCATCATCGGAGTAGGTGGTACAGGCAAGAGCGAAGTCTGTCTGAAGTTTGCAGAAGATCATCGAGATGAGTACGTAGAATTTAACATCTTGCCCGATATGCCGCTGACAAGCTAGATACTGGGGGATTTTCTGGCTTGACGCTAGAAGCATCGCCACGGCCGAGCAGGGATATGTCGACATAGGGCGAAGATGCGGTGTAGCTGAGCCGAATGTTGAAAATGTGAAGTCATGGCTAGCCTGCAATAGCCAGCGGTGGCTTTTGATCATTGACAACGCCGACGACCCAGAAATTGATTACTCTGAATACATACTGTCCAGTAGGAGAGGCGATATCTTACTCACCACACGCAATCCAGAATGCGGTACATACAACAGCGTGGGAAGCGAAACGTTGGGCGATCTTGAGCCGGAGCTGGCCCGGAAACTCCTACTCCGGGCTACTTATATAACAGAGAGTCGGTGGAAGGAGAAAGAGGAAGCTGCTCTGGCCGTTGTCAAAATCCTTGGGTCACACACGCTTGCAATTATCCAAGCAGGCGCGTTTGTCAGGCAAAAGTTATGCACTCTCGAGGAGTATCCGACCATCTTCCAGCAGCAAAAGGGGCAGCTTCTGAAGTTCCACTCGAAGCAAAACTTGTCGGTGTATGGCAATGTGTACACGACATTCGAGGTTTCCGCAGAACACCTCCAGAAGTCCAAACTGCGGGAGAGTTTGGATGCTTTGAACCTTCTTCATACTCTCGCGTTCATGCATAACAGTGGAATCTCGGAGATAATGTTTCAGAGGGCTTCTGAATATGCATCCGAGCTCAGAGATACGGGGACAAGTAATGACGAAGAAGTCTTATCTTTATCCATGCGCCACGTCGCGAGGCTGCCAGACTATGCCCAGCAGGAATGGTCCAGCCTTCAAGACCGCTTGCGGTGGCGCAAAGCTTGTTCAATCTTGGAATCTTTATCGATCGTTACCGTGCGTGAGGATGACGATTCCACAGCTATTTCCGTGCATTCTCTGCTGCACGCATGGGCCAAAGAGCGACAAGACTATCAAAGTCGATGTAGAGCGTGGCAGTCAGCCGCGACGATCGTCGCGCTATCATGTCAGGGATGGTACTCTTATTGTCCTTTTTTCATTTTCCTCCAACCTCACGTGCAAGCCTGCGTGAACCACGAAATTAGTGATTATACAGAGCATATGTCTGATATGGAAGCTGCTCAAATACTTTTCCAACTTGCATCCGTTCTCGACACTATGAGAGATGAGGGCTCGCTTAGTTTTCTCGTTAAACGCATCCGCTTGAGGCTTCAGTCTAGATTTGGAGCCGACCAGGAAACGACATTACAGATCAAAGTCTTTACTGGGCGAGTATCTCTACAGCAAGGGAAATTTGGAGAGGCAGTTGATACCTTCAAAGAAGTTGTCGAGGGTCGATCTCGAGCGATGGCCGAAGATCATCCCTCTCGGCTTGCTTCGCAGCATGCGCTCGCTGGTGCTTACCAAGCAAATTGGCAAGTTGATGAGGCCGTAGCGCTGCTCAAGCATGTCGTCAAGGTTGAAGAAAAGCTGGCTGAAGATCATCCCTCTCGACTTGCTTCGCAGCATGCGCTCGCTGGTGCTTACCAAGCAAATGGGCAAGTTGATGAGGCCGTAGCGCTGCTCGAGCATGTCGTCAAGGTTCAAGAAAAGCTGGCTAAAGATCATCCTAATCGACTTGCTTCGCAGCATGCGCTCGCTGGTGCTTATCAAGCAAATGGGCAAGTTGATGAGGCCGTAGCGCTGCTCGAGCATGTCGTCAAGGTTCAAGAAAAGCTGGCTGAAGATCATCCCTCCCGACTTGCTTCGCAGCATGCGCTCGCTGGTGCTTATCAAGCAAATGGGCAAGTTGATGAGGCCGTAGCGCTGCTCGAGCATGTCATCAAGGTTGAAGAAAAGCTGGCTGAAGATCATCCCTCTCGGCTTGCTTCGCAGCATGCGCTCGCTGGTGCTTATGGAGCAAATGGGCAAGTTGATGAGGCCGTAGCGCTGCTCGAGCATGTCGTCAAGGTTGAAGAAAAGTTGGCTGAAGATCATCCCTCTCGGCTTGCTTCGCAGCATGCGCTCGCTGGTGCTTATGAAGCAAATGGGCAAGTTGATGAGGCCATAGCGCTGCTCGAGCATGTCGTCAAGGTTCGAGAAAAGCTGGCTGAAGATCATCCCTTCCGGCTTACTTCGCAACATGCGCTCGCTAGTGCTTATCAAGTAAATGGGCAAGTTGATGAGGCCGTAGCGCTGCTCGAGCATGTCGTCAAGGTTGGAGGAAAGCTGGCTGAAGATCATTCCTCTCGACTTGCTTCGCAGCATGCGCTCGCTGGTGCTTATCGAACAAATAGGAAAGTTGATGAGGTACTAGGAGTTGACGATAGGTCCAGTGAAGGTACATAAACGAAGGTATATAAATCGGATCAAGTTACACAAGTCGTGAAAGGTGCTTTACTTTCTATTTTGAAAATTTCTTTTCCTTTAATTCGGCCGGCAGCACTAAGTGAAGAAGGAATGGAATTAGAGTTTTACGTAACTCTCAAGCGATTCTTTACCTTATAGTGTTTATCTCTAGAGGCTAAAGAGGCAATTATAGTATCAAATCACAGGCTGCGCGATAATGTTGAAAGTGCTGCTTAGAATAAGGATATATAATGAAGGACTTTATTAATCTTTCTTATGACAAAGTGACCAAACGAATAGAGTTAATCAACGCTTTGGGTTTTTTGGTGGTCGTCTCGACTCAAAGCGCTTATGCAGTAGGCTAGATGAGCGCAAACTGCAGAGGAAGTCGATACACAACAAGTTCCCCCTCCTACTAGCTCCCTTCCCTCCTGCGACCCACTACCCTCTATTCTTAATTCTTTGTCGTCCGATTACCAGCCTACTACCCTTCGACCCTCCACCCTCCACCCTCTATTAAGTACATAAATAGTAAGAGATTCAAGGGTATTCTAGAACGTTCCAATTGCTAAGGTCACCGAATTTAGCTCAGAAATTGGATGGCCTTCCTGAGGAGGTGAATGGCGATAAAGAGTGGGATCATTGTACGCAGGATGAAGGATGGGGGGAAGGAGACGCGATTGATGCTGTGCTGTGATCGCTAAGTACTTCACAGTCCTCTCAATGCAGAGCTTCTCTTAAATAAGACGAACATGACATCTGTCTGCTGCTGTCAATAGACCAGGGCCTAGCTTGGCCCCATTCTAGATGGATGTGATTAATCAGGGTTTTTTTGGAGGATGTTAAGCCTTTGTCCAGTAAGTGACGATCATGGTCTGGCAGGGAAACGCTGGGTTTGGTGCTAAGTCATGGCAGCCCTTCGCCCAGACTTCCGATACGATTGCTTCCCCGCTATATAAGTTTGAGAACCAACTCGACAATTGAATCAGTTGACGAAACAATAAACTCACAAGGTAGGTAACTCAACTAGTCATTAGCTTCGTTATTTTCGATCAGCCGTAGTTCCTATCATCGAAATGGCCGAAGCTGCCGCACATGCCTCAGCCGGAGAGGTTTCTCGATCGGAGATGCGAGGTTTGAGGTCCATCAGGTAGACATCCTGCCAATATGGAGCTTACTACCATTTTGATAGCATTTCCCAGAGCACTGCAGAGCGATCGCTTCACCATCATGGTTGGACCCTGCAAGAAGGTCTTCAAAGTTTCAAAAGATCCACTGACCCACTACTCACTAGTCTTCGAGAATTCGTCCAATCTACCACCCAAGAAACGCAAATAGCAAGTCATTCAGCATTTTTTCATCTGGCTCCATAGTCCCACGCCTTAGATGCCACTCAACAGTATTCCCAAGTCCCTCATCAATCTGGGTGTCTGCAACAGAATCACTCGTGAAAGGGTATAGAACACTTACATATTCGTAATTGGAAGATCTGGTAGACAGGATGTCTTGATATAAGTCATAACCGGATCACTAGGAGAAATGCCGTGATTGAAGGAAGGGAAAAGAGATTGGGAAAAAAAGACGTTATCACGAGCCGGAGGAATGGAGGAGAAGAGCTAGTTACAGACCGTAAAGTTCCAATGTAACAGTGAAACTACCGAACACGCTTTATATGTGGGCACACAATAAGAAAAAAAATCAGGGGGAGAGCATATATGAGGCGATAGCACGGACGTGGATTAGAGGCCTTGATGCTTGTGAAGTCGGAGGACTTAATTTGTCGGAAGTATATGGCGTCAATAAATTCGATAACAGACCGATACTCTTGCATTAGAGTATGTCCTTAACGACTTTGTGACAGGCGATCTATACCTGAAGGCCGGTCGCGGTCAGGTGGGAGTCTTGTGCACCACTTCTGCATGATTCTGCAAGTGCACTTTGCCTGTCAAGGTCACGTCGCACCGGGGATGAGGACACACGATCGGCTGACCGTCCGGATGGTGGCGGAGATGCTTGCGATAGAAGTGCTTTTTGAGGTCGCCACGACTCGCGAAAGTTTTCAGGCGACCAGCTGCCGATAGATCTTCGTTGCCGAGGCAAAAGATGCATTGGGTGGCTTTGCATTCGACGGGGAGAGTTTTCGAAAGATTTGGCGATGGAGAGACGGACGGTGAAGTTTGCTTCTCTTTGACCTTGATGTTCGTTTTGCGGCGACGGAAGCCTTGGCTTTCCTGCTTCTTGCAAAGGGCGACTAACGCATTGATGGCTGCTACTCGTCGTTGGCACTCCTCTTCGATAGATGATGTGGCAAAGGTGAAGAGCGCGTCGATGGCCTAAACCCTTTTCGCGAAAACGTATTTTGCTGCCTGAAGATTTTCCTATTCTGCGACCAATAATCCCTTCAGTTGACGTTGAATGTCGATCATTAACTGTTTCTTCTTGTATCTCTTCTTGATCTCTATTAACAAAGTCTTCTCATGTCGTCGTCGTAAATTGCGATGAGCTTGATAGATTTGTCGATATTGATCGTACAAGGGGGTCCCTTTCGCGACGACGATCGAACGCTTCTGGTCTTGGAAGGTTTGAAGTAGAAACTTCAATCTTCGACGCAGAAGCCTCACCTTCGAGTGGCGATCAACCTTCGCTTGTTGCGCAAGATTGAGCTTCCTCGATCGTCGAGAATCAATCGTGCGACTCATCTCACTAGCTGCTCGCATTAGGGCGATTTGTGATTTCAAGTCGCGATAGACGATCTGTGTGTCGAGCATATATCTCGAGGCGTAGTTCTTCTAGAAAACGAAGGAGTTGTGATGTTGTAGAACGATGTTTCGTTGCGCGTCTGTGATCTCACTTGTACACGAGTGAGTATAGAATTCAAATCGAAGGTCAACGTCTACTTACTGCTGTTGTCGAGAGCTTGCCCATTTCCACGACGGAAGGTATATGGACTCGTGGGAAGTTCCATATTGGTTAGACTCCCAAGCTTGATCATTTGCGAGCGAAGGGTATTGTTAGTTAGCGCTTCGTCCTCGGAAATCTGTACGCAATTTACAATGTGTTTGCATCGTCGAAATATAAATCTTGCAACTATTTCCTCCTTGAGAGGCATCGACAACTGTTTTTGCCCTAGAGCAATTCGAAGACGAAAGAGTTGCTTCAATGAAGTTAGAGAGAAGGCAGCGAAAGCTTGGTCCGCGAAGAGTAAAGCAAGCATAGTGATGTGAGGACAAAGCAGCAGGCAAGGCTCATTAGGGACGTCCGAAATCCCGAATTCGTTTCTGCCACGCTCGTTAGCGACTGTGACACATCATGAATCTGCAGCGAGCATGATATCAATAGGAACACTCACGCATCTTTCTCTTCGAGGTAGCCTTTCGTGTTGGGAAAGATGATTTCGATCAGCACTTGAGGTTGCTCTTCACCATCAAGGTTTGGCAGCAAAGTGACCTTGATGTGTCGATAACGAATCGCCAATAGAGCACCAGGACGATTGCCCGTGATTCTCGCAAGTTGCATCATTCCACCTAGTTGCACGCGATATCGTTCGTGACGGAAAGTCATCTCGATCGAGGTATATAGCGTCTTGAGGAGCTCGAACTCATCTTTGGCATGCAAGACAGGTTTTTTCTTCTTGTCCTTTCGTAGGCCATGGGTGATCTCAAGTCGTTGTCTCACTTGATAACTATTAGCGAAGGCTTGCTCTAAGAAGCGATTAATATACCTCGTGCATTTGGCTCTTAATGAGCGAATCGATTTGATAACAATCTGTCTCTTTCTTTCGCACAAGGCATAAGACGTTCTAGTATGTTTGCAGAGTGTTGGTCGCATCGATGTTGTCCTTGCGTTCGATTAGGAGCCAGTCGAAGAAGGCGTACAGAATATTGATCGTGATCGCTTCGAAGGTGACCAACGAGTTCTTTTTGATAAATTGGCAGTATCTAGCGTGTTAATCAGATAGCGATCGATCCATGGGGTGAATATTGGAAAATATCCTTACTCGTACCAAGAGTCCTTGACTCGACTTAACGAATTTTCGCTACTTGACTCGTAGACTCGCTGGGTGAGTTCCAAAACGTTCAAGTCAACTTCCAGTTGCTAGTAGTATTCCGGGGAGTGTCCCATGATATGTGCCATAGCTTGGACATGCTTTCGAGGAGCCATAGGGCCGATGGGTCAGGGTAGATGATTGTCGAGGTCGAGGTGCAGGAGTAACGACGAAGGTGGGAACGTGAGGGGAAAGGGAAGCAAGAGGCAAGAGGCAAGAGGCAATGGGATATGAAGGATAGAATAAAGAGGGTGGCTGAGCTCAGCAGCCAATCCTGGAGTCGTCGCAAAGGGATCGATCGTGCATCCATTGTTTGAAGGGGAGGAAAAGGCCTTATGACATGATCTCGCAACAGAAGCGCCGAGCTGAGCGATACGTAGTTCGATGCTCGCGTTGATGCAGGAACGATCAGTAGCATCGTGGAGGGTTGCAGGGTGCAGGGAAGGTGTGGGGGGAGGGGGGGAGGGGAAGGCTCTAGGGCGACAAGTGCGCCCGGCGATCATCTAGCCAAAAGGGTGTCAAAAGCAGCGTTCAAACCTGTCGAAAGAGGTGGCCCTTGGGTCGTCCCCTCGTTAAAATTTATTAAAAGTAACAACTATAGCAACAATAAATAGCGACAAAAAAACAAGTAACAATAATGCGTTTAACAAGATATTTGTTAAGTTATTTATTTTTATTAAGCGTTCGAAAACAAAAGAAATCGAAGAAATAAAAAATTACAAATGTTATTTTTATAAATGTTAATTTTTTAAAACGAATTAGTTGTGAGTTAAGAAATAAAATCGAAATGCGCATTGAAAATAAATGTCTTTTTACGATTTATCTAATTATAAAATTAATGTTAACAAAGAATTTTTTAAATTTGTGTTATGTTTATACTTGCAAAATCGCTAAATATATTAAATTAAAGTTTAACAATATTAGACACAACATAATTTCAAAAAGATTAAGAATTTATTTATTTAAACGATTAATTTTTTAAGATTTAAAAATTAGCAATAAATTATTTTTTTAATAACAAAAACAAGATTGATTGTTCGTTTTAAAAGATTAGTTCGAAATCTTTATATATGCGCACATTAAATATCTTCTTTTTAAATAATCGATTATTGACGCGTATTAAATCGTAATTAACGAGATCTATGTTACGCTAATACTTTCCACGAAGATATTAGAGAGAATTATGCTATTGAAGAGATTTGTAGACGTCTTTAGGCAATGCAAGCAATCACTTGGTAACAAGGATTTGCAACTTAGTAATCGTAACAATAAGTCAAGACTTAAGATAAATTGAATACGATTTATAAGAAAGTCGTGTTCGAGAATCTATATATACTAAAGAGATTCTTCTTTGTTCGTTCAACTCGTTGTCGAACATGTCGAACATTGCTCGCTTAGTTCGCTGTCGAGCATGTCAAGCATTGCTCGCTTAGCTCGTTATCGAACATGTCGAACATTGCTCGTTTGTCAAGTCGTCGAGTTTGTAGATAGTTGTGCTTCGTGCTACATGTTGCGTCGTAGACTATATATCACGTTGTTTCGAACTAGGCTCGTAACACTATTCTCTTCTCAAAGATTTTCGTTTCGAAAGTCAAACGTTCTTTCTATTATGTCTTGTTAGCAACAAAGCCATCTTCGTGTTGCATTCGAAATCGAACGCTACGATACACTAGTAGATATTGCTTGCGAACGTTGTTCTCTCTTTAATTAATCTTGCATCGCCATGAAAGACTTCTTGTTTCGTTTGAAATGTTCGAAATGTGTTCGTGCGAACAAATCGTGCGTGAACATGTTGTGGTCTTTCCTTAATCACAATAGAGAAGATCTTTTTATCAAGATCGTTAAAGATAAAGCTTTGTTAACAATCGTCATAACTTGATTGTTATGAAATAAGAAAATTTTGAAGAAGATTAATGCGAAGACGAAACGAAAGACACAATGTCTATTATTGAAAATAAAGAAGTTAAATGTTTTTAAATTTTTTAATTGTTTTGTTGCGAATATCTTTGTTAAGTTGTCTTTTGTCTTCTAGTTATTTCTTGCTATGCTAAATGATTTTTCGAATTTTGATGAAATTTCTAGATAAAATCATAATAGTTATCAAGGTTTTTCTTGAATTTTTATGTGTTCTTTGAGATAGAATATCTTTTTTACTTGATTAGATAGTTTTGACCTTGCTACTTTAGAATCTTTTTCACTTCGTATTTGCTTTCTTCTTGAGCTTTGTAATGAAATGTTTCTTGTGTAGACGTATTAAGATCGACTAATTCTAGTAATAATATATAAAATACTAGAAATACTTTGGCGTTCTTAAGTAAGTCGAGTTTATAATTGATTGATCTTTTTGCCTTCTTAACGAGAAATAATTTGACTTTAACATGATTCAATTTCTTGCTTAACTTCCTTGTCTTAAGATTTTTTGTAAAAAGATATATTTTATCTCTCTCTTTTAGTTAAGATGTCATTTTTCGTTTTTTGTTTTAATATTTGATCGATCTTTCTTGCATCTTTAAGATGTTGTCGTGTATCTTTTTCAACGTCGCTATTCTTTCGATGACTAATTGAGTTAGTAGATGCTTTCGCTCTTCTTCGAAGAGATTAAGTTCTTTGTTATAATTAACGAAGAATGAAGTTATCTTTGTGATATTTAAAATCTTTGCATTTAATGCTAGTTGTGTCATAAATAGAAGTGATATCCAATTATTGTAAGTATTGTTGACATAGTGCCTTAGATATTGCTTTAGACTTTGATTTGTTCGTTTTATTTAATCATTCGTGATCGAATGATAGGCAATGAACATTCTAAGTCTTGTTTCTAACATTAGAAGAAACGTCTTTCAATAGTTAGACATAAAGAGCTTGTCTCTATTACTAGTTAATTCTTTGAGTATATTATGATATCGTATAAGTCGATTCAATACAATGTATTCTAGTTGTTCTACTATAAATTTCTCTCTACATGCGATAATATGTGAGTACTTGATAAGTTTGTTAATCATTATTAGTATCGAATTATATTTATCTCTAATTGCTAGATTCGTTAACTTAGACAACTTAATAATGAAGTTTATCGTAACTTTATCTTATGGCAATTTAGATAATTTCTAATATTGAATCTCGTCATAGCTCGCATGTGTATCATGTTTGTTTTGTTAATAATTAAAACATCTTTTAATGTATATCTTAATAGCTTGTCTTATCTAAAAAAACTAATAATGTTGACGTAAAAGCTAAAGAGTTTTGGTCACTTCTAGATGCTCTTGCAATAATTTATCATGATGTTTCTTTATACATTCGTCGATCTTGTCGATAGATATCTAGAGTTTTTCTTTCTTTACTAGAAATTCTTTCGTATTGTTTCTAAATATTCGTAATGTAACATTTAGCTCATACTTATTTGCTAATAGTGATTCGTCTTTGTTAATCTTAAGTATGTTATAATTAAACAATTTTTTCGATTTTATGTAATCACTTCTTTTGCTAAGTGCGTTTGCTCTATCATTGTTTTTGTCTAAGATATATTGTATTTTAAACTTATATTGTTTGAGTCGTTCTAATTATCGCATTTGTCTTTTGTTAAACTATTTAATAGTTGTGAAGTGCAAAAAATTCTTATGATCTATAAGAATTGTAAGTTTTAATAATTCTTTTGTGTATACTCTTCATGATTCTAGAAAGACTACAATAGCGAATAGTTTCTTATTGTAAATATCATAATTCTATTCAATTAACAAGAGTTTTCTCGAGAGATATGCTATTGAATGTTATATGTCTTCATGCTTTTGATTGAAGCATGCATCTATAATTAGATTTAATGCATCAATTTTAATTCTATTCGATAATCGTAAATTGTACATCTTTAGTACTAATTTCTTTAAGCATTCTAGCTTAAGATTCTTAAATGATTTCTCTTTTACTAGTTTTCATGTCTATGACGTATTTTTCTTCGTAAGATTTGTTAATAATATTGCGTTAACAAAATAATTCTTGATAAACTTCTTATTGTAGTTTATGAAATCTAAAAAGAATTATACTTTCTTGACATTAGTAGATGATTTTCATTCTTTAATTGTTCGTAACTTTTTGAGATTTATGCGTACTTCATGTCGTTCAACGACAAATTTAAGAAAGTCAATTTCTTTTTAATAAAATTCGCATTTCTTTAGTTTAAGATGTAGATTTCTTTTGTCTAGACATTTTAGTACTTTGAAAACATGATTCACATGTTCTTTCAAAATGCTTAAATATATCATAATGTTGTTTAAGTATGTTATGACAAATTAATCTAGATATTGTCGTAGTGCATCATTGATCATTTTTTAACACGTTGTTAAGACGTTCGTAAGTTCGAATAACATTATCGTATATTCGTATAATTTATATCGTATACGAAAAGTTGTCTTTTACTCTTCTTTCGTCTTCATTTTAATCTAGTTATACGCTTCTTGTAAGTCTAGTTTAATGAAGTATTTTGCTTCGAACAATTAATCTTGAAGCTCGTTGATATTAAATAGTGAATATCGATTTTTTATCGTAATATTATTTAGCTTTCGATAATCGACACATAAACGAAGAGTTTCGTTCTTCTTAAATACAAAAAGAATCGAGTATCTTGCTTGTAATTAAGATTTTCTAATAAATTCTTTTTTTTCGTTTTTTGCCAAATATTCGCGAAGTGTTTTTAGCTTTTTCTTAAATAGAGCATATATAAGTTTAAACGTGAATTGCTTGCCTAATTCAAATCTAATTTCGTAATCTTACAATTAATGTTTAGATAAAATCTTAATCGTTTCCTCTTTCTAAAATAGATGCTCTCAATTGTTATATATTCGTAATATGTGCTTTAGCGATTTCTTCGCTATACTAGATAGTCTAGAACTCTCAAAAGATTCGCAATTTTCTTCACTTACTTTAACTTGATAATCTAGTTAATCTTTGTTAGTATCTATCGAGTCGAACTTAATTAAATCGTTTTTTTGCGAGAATGCAAGCTTGTTACTTGCGATCGAGTTTCGACTTAATCTTTTATCTATTATCGAACGTTATTAATGCGTAGATTGAATGTGAATTGCGTGATCACATCGTGCGAATCTAAGTATTCGTATATTCTAATTAACTTTTAGATTGTATTGCTTTAATTAAGACATTTCTAGAACGATATCGTAAGTAATTATTTTCACTATATTAAAGATTAGTTTCTCGTATGTTGCTAAATAGCTATTAATAGTGATTTCGTCTCTTTGTTTACTTTTTCATTTCTTGCGAGTAATAAGTTTCTATCTACAATTACTAGATTGTAAGCGTTAAGCTTCTTTTAAGTAGAGTACTCTTTTCTCTCTACAAGAGCTTTGATCATAAAAATATCTATCGCATCAAAATCGATCATTGTTGTGAATTAATAATCGTTAATCTTAATTAATGTGATAAAACATCGTGCGTGCGCTATTAAGTTTAGTTGTTGCTATTGAGCTAACATATTACATTTCGTTGATATGCTCTTTATTAAGAAATTTGAACTTTTTCTTGCTCTTGTGTTGTAACTTCTACTTCAAGCGTCTATTTGTGCTAAGCTTCCTTTTGTTGCTAGATTGCTAACTTTGACTTTCTAGGAAATCAATTAACTTCGTTCTTTTCTTCTAGATAAGTCTAGCATAAGTTGTTGTAACAAGTTGTTCAATTAAGACTTGCGTATAAGTCGTTTGCTTTCCTAATAATAGCATTTTCACGCTTAAGTGTTGACATTCGTATGTCTATCTTAATGAGATTCAATTGTTTCATAATAATGTCAAGTATGTTCTTTTTTGTAGTGACATTACTTTCTAGCTTCTTCTCGCATTCGTTCACAATCTTCGATGAGCTAACTAAAGCTTCGAAATAATTTGTGTTATTTTTTATGCAATCGTGAAAGTTCTTCTAGTTATACTCTTCGTCTAAGTTAATAGCTAGACTATAAGATTTAATAATCTTCTTAAGTATTTAATTGACTTCTTGCGTAGATGCGAGTGCCTTGTTTAATGATGTTTTATCTAGAACTTTCTATAATTGATTTAAGTTTTCTATTAAATAATAGTTGTCGTTCACTCTAGTCTTTGAAATATTCGCTCTTGTATCGATTCACTTCTTGATGTTGTTCTAGCTATTAAATATCTCTCTTAATATAGCATTGATTTGTTGGCAATTTATTAAGTTTCGTAATTAACAATCTCTTGCGAAGTGATTTAATTTGCCACATGAATAGCACGTTTTCTAGAATTTGTTATCTTGCTTTTCTCTAAAATTCTTTTCTTTGCGTCGTTGAATAAAATCTAGTTTCATAGATGCAAGCTTACAATAGTTTGAGTTACTATACTTTTGATTAAAACAAAATTCTTTCGAATAATATTTGATCGTTGATTTAAAGAAGATTCTTGTCTTTTCGTGAAATTGATCGTATTGTTTTTTCATAGCTCTTTCATATAGTTTGTCGTCGAAATCGATAACTATTTCGATGAGATCAAACATGTCGTTGATGAATTTGTCATCGCGTATAATTTCGTTCTTAAGATTGTTCTTAAGATCTCTGTTACGAGCCTAGCTCGAAACAGCGTGATATATTAACTACAACGCAACATGTAGCACGAAATACGATTGCTTGCATGTTCGACGACTTGGCGAACGAACAATGTTCGACATGTTCGATAGCGAGTTGAGCGAACAATGTTCGACATGTTTGACAACAAGCAAAGCGAACAATGCTTGCGTTCGACATGTTCGACAACGAGTTAAACGAACAATGCTCGACATGTTCGACAACGAACGTAGCGAACAAAAGAGATCTTCTTTAGTATATAGATTTCCTAAATACGACTTTCTTATAAATCGTATTTAACTCATTTTAAGTCTTGACTTATTGTTACGATTGTCAAGTTGCAAACTCTTGTTATCAAGTGATTGCTTGCATTGCCTAAAGACGTCTACAAATCTCTTTAATAGCATAATTCTCTTTAATACTTCTCAAAGAAGTACTAGCGTAACACTTTGAACACTTTAAGAATGTCTATATTAGGTCAACGCGCCTCTATCTCGAACATCAACTCTACAACAAAAGGAAAACAATTCGTGTCAAACCTCATGAAGATCGACGATAACGACAACAATATCAACAATGAAGAAGAAATTTCATTAAAGATCAAGGTTAATGCTTTAAACAAATATTATAAAGATAGAACTAGATTGAAGAATTAAATTACGCAAGTTAAAATCTACTTTACGTTTTATCTTGTTTCAAGAAATAAGAAGATCTTATTGACTTCTATCTTTCTTCGAAAACGAATTCAACATTAATTAAAGTCAAATCTTCGAAAGCATCTTAAGAATGAAAAAGATTTAAGAGGAATCTTCATCAACTTCAATATCTTCAAGAAAGAACTACGACAAGTATTTGAAATATTCAACGAAAAACAAATAGCAAAACGAGTCATTTAGCATCTATAACAAAAAACATTAGCAATAGACTACGTCGCCAGATTTCAAGAATACGCAAATCTAATTAATTAGAACAATGCATCACTAATGACAATGTTCAAGCGAGACTTAAAGAAGAATGTTAAGAACGAACTCATGCGTAGCGATGCAAGATTTGACATCATTCAAACTTTAATAAAAATAGCGATTGACGTAGACGACAAACTATATAAGAGAGTTATAAAAAAACGATACGATCAACCTCATGAAAGAGCAGGAATTTTCTTTGGACCAATGGTCGATTATTACGCAAAAAGAGACCATTTTAAGAAGTATAATAATCTAGATTATCGCGAGCTTGCATCAATGAAATTGAACTCTACTTAGCGACGTAAAGAAAAGAACTCTAGAAGAAAGCAAGATAACAAATTCTAAAAAACATGCTATTTATATGGCAAATCGAATCACTTCGCAAGAGATTGTCGATCACGAAACTTAGTAAATTGCCAACAAATCAATGCTATGTTAAGAGAGATATTTAATAGCTAGAACGATATCAAGAAGCAAATCGACACAAAAGCGAACATCCTCAATACTAGATCGAACGACGACTACTATCTAATAAAGAATCCAAATTAGTTACAAAAAGTTCTAGATGAAACATCATTAAGCAAGGCATTCGCATTTACGCAAGAAGTCAATTAAGCACTTTAGAAGACTATTAAATCTTATAGTCTAATTATCGACTCTAACGAAGAGTATAATTGAAAGAACTTCTTCAAATGCCTAGAAAACATTACGAATTATCTTAAGACTTTAGCTAGTTCATCGAAGAAAAAACAAATCAATTAAGTCGTAAACAAATGCGAGAAAGCGCTAGGAAGCGACGCCACTAAAGTGTTACGCTAGTACTTTCTTCGAAGATATTAGAGAGAGTTATGCTTTGGAGAGATTTGTAAACGTCTTTAGGCAATGCAAGCAATCACTTGATAACAAGGATTTGCAACTAAGTAGTCGTAACAATAAGTTAAGACTTAAGATAAATTAAATACGATTTATAAAAAAATCGTGTTTAGAAGATCTATATACTAAAGAAGATTCTTCTTGTTCGTCATGTTCGCTATCGAGCATGTTGAGCATTGTTCGCTTTGTTCGCTGTCGAACACGTCGAACGCATCGAACATTGTTCGCTCAATTCGCTATCGAACATGTCGAACATTGTTCGTTCGCCAAGTCGTCGAACATGCAAGTAGTTGTACTTCGTGCTACACGTTGCGTTGTAGTTAATATATCACGTTATTTCGAGCTTAGATTCGTAACATTATCTCTCTTCTCAAAGATTTTCGTCTTGAAAGTTAAACGTTTCTCATTATGTTTCGTTAGCAACAAAGTCGTCTTCGTGTTGCATTCAAAATCGAACGCTACAATACACTAGTAGATATTGCTTGTGAACGCTATTTTCTCTTTGATCGTTCTTGTATCGTCATGAAAAACTTCTCGTCTTATTTGAAATGTTCGAAATGTGTTTGTGCGAACAAATCGTGCGTAAACATGTCTTGATTTTCTCTTGATCACAATAGAGAAAATCTCTTTGTTAAGATTACTAAAGATGAAGCTTTGCTAACAATCGTCATAACTTAATTGCTACAAAATAAGAAAATTTTAAAGAAAATTAATGCGAAGACAAAACGAAAGACACAATGTCTATTGTTAAGAATAAAGAAATCGAACGTTTTTGAGTTTTTCAATTGTCTTGTTGCGAATGCTCTTGTTGGATTATCTTTTATCTTCTAGTTATTTCTCGCTATGCTAAATGATTTTTCGAATGTTAATGAAATCTTTGAATAAAATCATAGCAATCATCAAGATTCTCTTTAAATTTTCACGTATTCTTTGAGATAGAATATTCTTTTCACTTGATTAGATAGTTTTGATCTTGCTATCTTAGAATTTTTTTCACTTTATATCGACTTTCTTTTTGGGCTTTGTAATGAAATGTTTTCTATATAAACGTATTAAGATCGATTGATTTCAACAATAAGATATAAAATACTAAAAATACTTTGGCGTTCTTAAGTAAGTCGAGTTCGTAATTGATTGATCTCTTTGTCTTCTTAACGAGAAACGATTCAACTTTGACATAATTCAATTTCTTGCTTAATTTCTTTGTCTTAAGATTTTTTGTAAAAAGATAAATTTTATTTCTCTTCTTTAATTAAGATGTCGTTTTTCGTTTTTTGTTTTAATACTTGATCGACTTTTCATGCATTTTCGAGATGTTGTCGTGTATCTTTTTCAATGTCGCTACTCTTTCGATAACTAATTGAGCTAATAGATGCTTTCGTTCTTCTCTAAAGAGATTGAGCTTCTTGTTATAGTTGACGAAGAATAAGATTATCTTAGTGATATTTGAAATCTTTGCATTTAGTGTTAATTATGTTATAGATAAAAGTAATATTTAATTGTTGTAAGTATTGTTGATGTAATGTCGCAAGTATTGCTCTAGACTTTAATTTGTTCGCTTTGTTTAATTATTTGTGATCGAATAATAGGCAATAAACATTCTAAGTCTCGTTTCTAACATTAATATCAATGTTTTTTAATAGTTAGACGTGAAGAGCTTGTCTCTATCACTAATTAGTTCTTTGAGTATATTGTAATATCGTATAAGTCGATTTATCACAATGTATTTTAATTGTTTTGCTATAAACTTTTTCTTGCATGCGACGATATATAAATACTTGATAAGTTTGTCAATTATTATTAATATCGAATTATATTTGTCTTCAATTGCTAGATTCGTCGACTTAGGCAACTTGATAATAAAGTTTATCGTAACTTCATTTCATAACAACTTAAGTAATTCTTAATATTGAATTTCGTTATAGTTCGCATATGTATTATGTTTGTTTTGTTAATAGCTAAAGCATCGTTTAATGTATATTTCGATAGCTTATCTTATTTGTAAGAACTAACAATGTTAACGTAAAAGCTAAAGAATTTTGATCACTTTCAAATGCTTTTGCAATGATTTATCATGATGTTCTCTTATATATTTATCGATTTTGTCAATAGATATTTGAAGTTTTTCTTTCTTTATTAAAAACTCTTTTGTATTGTCTCGAAGTATTCGTAATGTAACATTTAGCTCGTACTTGTTAACTAATAGTGATTCGTCTTTATTGATCTTAAGTATGTTATAGTTAAACGATTTTTTCGTTTCTATATGATCACTTCTTTTGTTAAGTGCGTTTGCTCTATCGTTATTCTTGTCTAGAATATATTGTATTTTGAATTTGTATTGTTCGAGTCGTTCTAATTATTGTACTTGTCTTCTATTAAGTTGTTTAATAATAATAAAGTGCACAAGATTCTTGTGATTCGTAAAAATCGTAAGTTTTAATAATTCTTCGATGTATATTTTTTATAACTTTAAGAAGACTACAATAGCGAGTAATTTTTTGTCGTAAACATCGTAATTTTGTTCGATCAACAAAAGTTTTCTCGAGAAATATGTTATTAAGTGTTATATGTCTTCATGCTCTTAACTAAAGCATGCATCGATAACTAGATTTGATGCGTTAATTTTAATTCTACTTAACGATCGTAAATTGTACATCTTTAATATTGATTTTTTCAAGCATTCTAGCTTAAGATTCTAAAATAATTTTTCTTCTACAAATCTTTATATTTATGACGTATTTTTTTTCGTAAAATTCGTCAATAATATCGCATTAACGAAGTAGTTCTTAATAAATTTTCTATTGTAATTTATGAAACCTAGAAAGAATTGCACTTTCTTAACATTAATAAATGATTTTTATTCTTTAATTGCTCGTAGTTTTTCGAGATTCATGCGTACTTCATGTCGTTCTACGACAAATTCAAGAAAATCAACTTTTTTTCGATGAAATTCGCATTTCTTTAATTTAAGATGTAAGTTT